>FTJN01000108.1_pt4 | contig 24437 bp, 18 predicted proteins | sample 1658361 | NCBI WGS metagenome assembly FTJN01 (sample SAMEA3914819, study PRJEB12502) | metagenome | biome: forest; material: soil | place: Canada | collected 2010-06-26 | depth 0.3 m
CGCGGGCACGTTATGAGTGTGAACAGGCCCTAGCCATGTCATTGCGCGCGCAGTCGCGCAATCCACCCCTGCGGCGACGTCATGCCCCAGCGTGGATCCTGCGACTTCGCGCAGGATGACGCGGCCCGTCACGGCGCCGCGATTTTCCAGCCCCGGATCGACCCCGGCTCACTCGTCGAGCAATCGCGCCAGGTACAGCCCGGTGTGGCTCTCGGCACAGGCCGCGACGTCTTCGGGCGTGCCTTCGACGACCACCCGGCCGCCGCCGGCGCCCCCCTCCGGCCCCATGTCGATCACCCAGTCGGCCGTCTTGATGACGTCCAGGTTGTGCTCGATCACGACGATCGTGTTGCCGGCGTCGCGCAGCTGGTGCAGCACGGTCAGCAGCAGCTGGATGTCGGCGAAGTGCAGGCCGGTCGTGGGCTCGTCGAGGATGTAGAGCGTGCGGCCGGTGTCGCGCTTGCTGAGCTCCAGCGCCAGCTTCACGCGCTGCGCCTCGCCGCCCGACAGCGTCGTCGCGCTCTGGCCCAGCGTGATGTAGCCCAGGCCCACGTCGAGCAGCGTCTGCAGTTTGCGCGCGATGTTGGGCACCGCGGAGAAGAACTCCAGCGCGTCCTCCACCGTCAGCTCCAGCACCTGGGCGATGTGCTTGCCCTTGTAGAGCACCTCCAGCGTCTCGCGGTTGTAGCGCTTGCCGTGGCAGATGTCGCAGGGCACGTAGACGTCGGGCAGGAAATGCATCTCCACCTTCAGCACGCCGTCGCCCTGGCAGCTCTCGCAGCGCCCGCCCGACACGTTGAAGCTGAAGCGGCCCGGCCCGTAGCCGCGCTCGCGCGCCGCCGGCACCTCGGCGAACATCTCGCGGATCGGCGTGAACAGGCCGGTGTACGTGGCGGGGTTCGAGCGCGGCGTGCGGCCGATCGGGCTCTGGTCCACGTTGATGACCTTGTCGAACGCCTCCAGGCCCTCGAGCGCGTCATGCGGCGCCGCCTCGGCGTGGCTGCCGTACAGGTCGCGCGCGACGGCGGTGTAGAGCGTGTCGTTGACGAGCGTGGACTTGCCCGAGCCCGAGACGCCGGTGACGCAGGTGAGCAGGCCCACCGGGATGTCCACGGTGACGTCCTTCAGGTTGTTGCCGCGCGCGCCGCGCAGGCGCAGCCGCGGGGTGTTCTGCGGATCGCCGTCGGCCGGCTCCTGGCGCCACGGATTGCGTTTGGCGGGGATCGGGATGCTCAGCGCGCGCGACAGGTACTTGCCGGTGAGCGAGTCGGGGTTGGCCGCGACTTCGTCGGGCGTGCCCTGGGCGATCACCTGGCCGCCGTGGCGTCCGGCGCCGGGGCCCATGTCGATGCAGAACTCCGACGCGCGGATCATGTCCTCGTCGTGCTCGACCACCAGCACCGAGTTGCCGAGGTCGCGCAGGTGGCGCAGGGTGGCGATCAGGCGGTCGTTGTCGCGCTGGTGCAGGCCGATCGAGGGCTCGTCGAGCACGTACATCACGCCCGTGAGGCCGGAGCCGATCTGCGACGCGAGGCGGATGCGCTGCGCCTCGCCGCCCGACAGCGTGTCGGCGCTGCGATCCAGGCTCAGGTAGTTCAGGCCCACGTTGTTCAGGAACGTGAGGCGGCTGCGGATCTCGCGCACCACCTTGTCGGCGATGTCGGCGCGCGCGCCCTCCAGGTGCAGCTGCTCGAAGTAGGCCAGGCAGTCCGACAGCGTGGAGTGCTCGATCTGGTAGATGGGCTTGCGCTGCTGCGCCGGATCGCTGCCGGTGCCCACGAGGAACACGTTGCGCGCCTCGCGGCGCAGCCGCGTGCCGTGGCACGACGGGCAGGCGCGGGCGGCCTGGTAGCGTGCGAGGTCCTCGCGCACCGCGGCCGAATCGGTCTCCTTGAAGCGGCGCTCGAAGTTCGGCAGGATGCCCTCGAACGGATGCGCACGCTTGACCACCGTCTGCTTCTTGGTCTTGCCGGTGCCCTCGGACGTGTAGGTGAACTCGATCGCCTCCTCGCCCGAACCGTTGAGCAGCACCTCTCGGGCCTGCTCGGGCAGCGTCTCGAAGGGCGCGTCCACGTCGAAGCCGTAGTGCCCGGCCACGCTCTCGAGCATCGAGAACGTGTAGCCGTTGCGCCGATCCCAGCCCTTGACCGCGCCGGCGGCGAGGCTCAGCGTGGGGAAGGCGACGACGCGATCGGGGTCGAACGCGATGACCTGGCCCAGGCCGTCGCAGCTCGGGCAGGCGCCCACCGGCGAGTTGAAGGAGAACAGCCGCGGCTCGAGCTCGGGCAGCGAGTAGCTGCAGATCGGGCACGCGAACTTGGCGGAATAGAGATGCTCGGCGCCCGAGTCCATCTCGAGCGCGATCGCGCGGCCGTCGGCGATGCGCAGCGCGGCCTCGAAGCTCTCGGCCAGGCGCTGGCGCGCGTCGTCGCGCGTCTTCAGGCGGTCGATCACGATGTCGATGTCGTGCTTCTCGGTCTTCTTCAACGCCGGCAGGTCGCTCGCCTCGACGATGGCCCCGTCGACGCGGAAGCGCACGTAGCCCTGCGCCTGCATGTCGGCGAACAGCTCGGTGAACTCGCCCTTGCGGTCGCGGACGACGGGCGCCAGCACCATCAGCTTGGTCTCTTCCGGCAGCGCCAGCACGGCGTCCACCATCTGCGCGACGGGCGTGGCCGCCAGCGGCAGGTCGTGGTCGGGGCAGTAGGGCGTGCCGGCGCGGGCGAACAACAGGCGCAGGTAGTCGTGGATCTCGGTGACGGTGCCCACCGTCGAGCGCGGGTTGTGGCTGGTGGCCTTCTGCTCGATGGAGATCGCCGGCGCCAGGCCTTCGATCACGTCGACGTCGGGCTTGTCCATCAGCTGCAGGAACTGGCGCGCGTAGGCCGACAGGCTCTCGACGTAGCGGCGCTGGCCCTCGGCATACAGCGTGTCGAACGCGAGGCTGGACTTGCCCGAGCCCGACAGCCCCGTGATCACCACCAGCGCGTGCTTGGGGATGTCGAGGTCGATGTTCTTCAGGTTGTGCGTGCGCGCGCCGCGCACGCGGATCGCGTGCGCGTCCGGGCGCGCCATGCGCAACTGGCGCTCGAGCGCCTCGTCCGTGCGCGGCGCACGCAGCGCGCCGGCGAGGTAGCGGCCGGCACCTTCCTCGGCGCGCGCCGGGGCGGCGGCATCAGGCGCCTGGACGCGGGGCTTCTTGGTGACGGGGGCGGGAGTCTTGGAGGATGGCATGGCAAGCGGCGGGCAACCGACCATGATAAACAAGCCGTCAAGTCCCTGCATCTCCTGCCCGCCGCCGGCACCGCCTGCCGGGCGCACGGACGGTGACCGGCGACCGGTTCGCGGCGGACCCGGCGCAAATCGAGGGCAAGCGCACGTGCGCGGCATTCGCGGTGGAAACCACGACGAATGCCACCGGCTGTTTTCGCCGTTCGCCGGAACATGGTCGACAACCAATCAACCCGTTGTCGACATGCTCCACTTCGATACCGCCCAGATGGCCGCGATCACGCAGGCCCACTTCTTCTCGCGCGTGGCCGAGTTCATCCGCGACCAGACCACCGTCCCGGCCTTCCGCCAGGCCGCGCTCGACACCACGCTGCGCACCGCGTTGTGGGCGCCGCACTGGGGCACCTTGCGCGACGCCACGGAGCACGACGCCGCCCTGTTCATGTGCTTCCTGCTCGCCTGCGCCACGCTGGGCGTCGACGCCACCCGCGCCGCCGAGGCCGTGCGCCAGTCCTCGCAGCCCGAAATGAGCATGAAGCTGTTCCTGTCCGAACGCGGCCTGCTGCGCTTCTCCGCCTTCGACGTGCCCCACCTCACCCGGCCGGGCGCGGAGGCCTGACATGGGATGCTTTTCGCGCGCCTCGTCGGCCAGCGCCAAGGCGCCGTGCGCGGCGTGCTGCCGGGCCGACCATGAGAAGGACGACGAGTTGGCGCGGGCGAGCGAAACCCGCATCGCCGCGCTGACCGGTCGCACACGCCCGCGGACCGGCGCATCGGCGCCGGGTGTCGCCTCCGGCGCACCGAGCGGCCGCGTCAACAGCGATTGCGCGGACCAGGCGCGCGTGCTGGCGCCGGTCGTGCAACGCTTCGACCGCTACCGCGAGGCGCTCCCGTCGGCCCGGGCGGCGGCCGATCTGAACGAACTGGGGGACGCGCCGGGCGACGCGCCGTCGAGCAAGCCCTGCCTGACCCGGCTGCCGGTGGATGCGCCCGGGCTCAACGCGGCGATGGGCCTGCCGGACGGCAAGGTGTCGCCCACCGATCTGCGCAACGACCAGACGGGATTTCGAGCCGCGGTGTATCGGGACGAAGGCACCGGAAAGCTGATCCTCGTGCCCAGGGATACCCAACCAGACAGCCTCGAAGACTGGCAAACCAACACGCGCAACGGCGTCGGCCAGGACACGCCGCAGTACTCGGCGATGCGCACGTTGACGCAGCACCTTCAGGCCAGCAACCAGCCGTTCGACATCGCCGGCTATTCGAAGGGCGGCGGGCTCGCCCAGGAAGGCGGCCTCGTCAACACGCTCGCGCAGGTTCGGGTCTTCAATTCCGCCGGCTTGCCGGACAGCGCCCTGGGCTGGACCGGGCAGTCCAGCTTCGACGGCCTGGCGGCGAGGACGAAGGGTTTCAGCGCGGAAGGCGAATTCCTCACCTACATGAACGACACGACGGATCCGGGGCAGAACATCATCAATTCGCGTTTCCTGCAGCGCGAACTCGCGGGGCAGGGGCGTGGCCTCAACCCCATCGACATCAAGGTCCGCAACCCGAGCATGCGCGGCGTCAACGATCCGCTTTTCGCGAGCGACAAGCAAAGCTACATCGACGAATTGGGCCGGCAGATCGACGGCATGCAGACCGCCTACGACACCGGCGGAACCGTCGCGGCGTTCCCGCCCGTTCGAGCGGCGTCCAGGGAGACGGTCAACGCCAGCATGACCTGGGCGGGCAAGCTGTTGGGCGCGCGCAGCGATCAGCCGACGCTGGGCAAATTGGCGCAGCACAAGATGAGTGCCGTGCTCGATCCGATGGAGAAGAACGTGGCCGACGACCGCGAGTCGCTCGCTTCGTTCCTGGCGAGGTGCGGATGAATTCACGACGCTGCCTGTCCGCGACGATCCGCCCCGCGGGAAAGGCTCGCCGATGTCGCACCCCCTGACCCGAATCTTCGTCGCGTTGGCGACCTTCCTCTCCTGGGTGGCCGGCGCGCTGGCCAACCCGACATTGCAGACCACCATGGCTTCGACCAAAGCAATCTTCTTCCCTTCCGGCGTCCAGCAGCGGCTGGAAACCGCCATTCGCTCCAACGATGCGGGTAGCGTCGCCCAGCTCCTGTCGGACGGCGCCCAGGTGAACGCCCACGGCAAGCACGACGTCACGCCCCTGATGATCGCCGTCGACGCGCAGGCGCCCAGCGCGGTCGCCGTGCTGGTGCGGGCGGGAGCCGACTCCCGGCTGAAGGCGTCCGACGGCACGAGTGCGTTGCATCTTGCGATCGAGAATCACGCCGCGAGGCCGAATGGCCACGCCATCCTCGAGATGGTCATGAAGGCCGGCGGAGATCCCAATGCAGCTAGGCCCGACGGCGATCCCGTGATCATGCGGTTCATCTACGACCACGACCTGGACGACCTGCGCTGGTTCAAGTCGCTTGGCGCCAATGTCGACGTTCGGGCCCGATCGGGTCGGCCGCTGATCGCCGATGCGGCGTTCGCCCAGAACTGGGACAGCGTCTGGTGCCTGATCGAGCTGGGGGCGAAATACGACTACGAGCACACGCTCTACCCCTTGAGCGAGGCGCTGAACTCGAGCTATGGCTCGGCTCCGGATTCCCCGCTGCGGCCCTACAAGCTCAAGGTGTGGCAGCTGCTCAAGGACAAAGGGGTCGCCGTGCACCCGCTCAAGGACTGACGCAGGCTCAGTTCGCCGCGGCCGCCGCCCGCGCCGCCACCGACGCCGCCTGGTCCGCCTTGCGATCCGCCGTCACCTTCTGTGCGCTCGGCCGCTGCTCGATCAGCTTGATGTAGCTCTTCCAGTCGATGCCCGCGGACTGCAGGGCGTCGGTGCCGTAGATGATCTTGGTGCCCATCGCGACCAGGGGCAGGGTGACGTAGGCGGCGCAGTCGGCGATCGTGAAGTCGGGGCCGGCCAGGTAGGGGTCGAACCTGGCCAGGCGCTTGAAGGCGCCGATGTTGCGGGTGAGCAGTTTCTGGATCCGGGCCTTGTTGCCGTCGCTCACCTTGCCGCCGAAGAAGGCCTCGGGATAGAGCTCGCGTACGACCAGTTCGAGGTGCAGTTCGACGAAGGTGACGAGCTCGCGTACCTTGGCCTGGCCCCAGATGTCGGCGGGCATCAGGCGGGGTTCGGGCTGGAGCGCCTCCAGGTATTCGACGATCACCTCGCTCTCGCACAGCGAGCCGTGCTCGGTGCGGATATAGGGCACCTTGCCCAGCGGCGAGCACATCAGCATCTCTTCGTCGACGTCACCCATGCCGCAGCGCTCCTCGGTGAAGGGCAGGCCCTTCTCGATGAGCACCATCTTGACCTTGTTGTAATAGTTGGAGAGCGTGAAGCCGCTGAGCGTGATCATGGGCAATCCTGACGGGGAGTGGCGGACAAAGGCAAGCGTCGACGGCGCGGCCGCCGACGGTTGGCGGCAGTGTAGAGGCGGACGATGCTGCGCCGTGGCGCGTCGGCGACAGCGGTTCCCCGTGTCTTCAGCGCCGCCGGCGGCCCAGCAGCCGCACGCCGCCCCAGGCGACCAGCCCCGCCAGCACGCCGCACGCGTGCGCGACGGGCGCCACGGCCATCCCCAGCGCCTCGCTGGGGCGCGGTGCCAGGTCCCAGGGCGCCTCGAACAACACCTTGAGCAAGGTTCCCGCGACGATCGCCACGCCGATCCAGCGCTCGCGCAGCGGCCGCCCGATCTCGGCGACCGGCGCCGCCTGGTCCAGCGTCGAGACGGGCAGCACGGTGTGCGTGCCCATCTCGGTCATCGCCCACGGCCCTTCGGTGATGCGCGAGGGTTCGATGGCCGAGGCCCGGGTCGCGACGAAGCCGGTGTCCATGCGCGAGGGCGCGGCGGGCAGGCGGGTGCGCGCGCGCACGACGGGCCAGGCGAGCGACAGCCCCAGCACGACGACGCCGGCGTGCAGCACGCCCGACAGGCCGCCGTAGTGCGGCATCGCCGCGGCGACCCGCTCGCTGCCGAGGGCGGCCATCGCCAGTTGGGTGGTCGGCCAGGCGAGGAACCAGGCCAGCGCCGCGGCCGCGGACAGGCGCGCACGCCAGCCGACGAAGGCGACGACGATCGCCCCCACCAGGTTGACCAGCAGGTGCGCGGCGCTCCAGTGCACCCACGCGCAGGTCCACAAGCGCCACGGCTCGCGCAGGCCCAGCGCGGCCTGCCAATCCAGCGCGTTGGCCAACGGCGCGGTCGCCTGCACCACGCCGTTCCCGGCCGACATCGCTGTCACGATGGCGGCGCCCGCGCAGAGCAGCGCGGTCAGCATGACCCAGGCCATGCCGTCGATCCGCAACGCGCGCCTCACGCGCCGGGGCCGAACACGGCGCGCCACAACGCGCGTCCCGCGGCGCGCTCCGGCGCCAGCGTCTCTTCGGAGAACAGCGTGGGCTGCTCGTCGAGGCGTGCCCGGTGCTGCGCGCGGCGCAGCTCGCGGTACGCGTCGGCCGCGGCGGTGCCGATGCCCGCGTCGAGCAGCCGCGCGTCCTCGGCGCGCTTGAGCAGCGCGATGTTGCCGAGGTTGTCCTGCAGCCCGGGATGCGAGCCGCCGTGCGCGAGCACGAGGTACTGCACCGCGAACTCGATGTCCATCAGGCCGCCCTCGCAGTGCTTCGGGTCGATGCGTTCGTCGCGCTGCGGATGCGCGTCGCGCACCTTCTGGCGCATCGTCGAGATCTCCTGGCGCAAGGCCTCGGCGTCGCGCCCGGCCTCGATCACGGCGCGCCGCGTCGCCTCGAAGCGTTCTCCGAGATCGGCGTCGCCCGCGCAGAAGCGTGCGCGCGTGATGGCCTGGTGCTCCCAGGTCCACGCCGTGTTGCTGCCGCGGCCGCGCTGGTAGCGCTCGAAGGAGTCGATGGACGTCACCAGCAGGCCGGAGTTGCCGTTGGGGCGCAGCGCGGTGTCGATGTCGAACAGCTCGCCGGCCGCGGTGCGCAGGGTCAGCCAGGTGATCAGCTTGCGCACGAAGGCGGCGTAGATCTCCTGCGCCCGGTCCGGGTCGGCCTCGCCGGCGTCGTCGTACAGGAACACGACGTCCAGGTCGCTGCCGTAGCCCAGCTCCTTGCCGCCCAGCTTGCCGTAGGCGATCACCGCCACGCGCGGCACGTCGCGATGGCGTTGCTTGAGATGACCCCAGGCCCAGCGCAGGCTGCGCTCGAGGATGGTGTCGGCGAGCGCGGACAGCTCGTCGGCCACGGCCTCCACCGTGATGCGGCCTTCCACGTCGCGCACCAGCGTGCGGAAGATCTCGGCGTGGTGCGCGCGGCGCAGCGTGTCGAGCAGCGCGCCCTCGTCGGCCTCGCCGGACCGCTTCCACGCCGCATGCCGATCCTCGAGTTCGGCGCTGAGCGCCGCCGGATCGAACCGTTCGATCATGGTGCGCTCGTCGGCCAGCTCGTCGATCACGGCCGGGTGCAGCATCAGGTAGCGCACCGGCCAGCGCGCCAGGCCCAGCAGGCGCAGCAGCCGGCGTTGCACGTTCGGGCGTTCCACCAGCAGCGCCAGGTAGCTCTCGCGGCGCAGCAGCGGCTCGATCCAGTCGACGAAACGCGTGGCGGCGGCCACGGAGCAGTTGCCCGAGCGGATCTCCTCGACCGCACGCTGCACCAGCTTGGCGATGCGCAGGCGGCTTTCCTCGCGCAGGTTCTGCACGCGCGGGTTGTCGGCGAAGCGGCGCACGCGCTCGCCCAGTTCGGGCGGCAGCCGGTCGAGCCAGCTCTCGCTTTCCAGCTGCGCCGGGGGGGCGCTGCAGTTGCCGCTGCGGCAGCCGCCGCTACGCGGGGGCGGCGCGCGGCCGTCGTGAAGCAGCGTGTCGAACTCGGTGGAGACGAACTCGCGCGTCTCGCCCAGGCGGTCGAGCAGCTCGCAGGCGTTCTTGCCGCACGACAGCCCGAGGCTGGCGGCGATCCAGCGCAGGTCGTCGTCGTTGGTGGGCAGCAGGTGGGTCTGCTGGTCGTCGAGGAACTGGATGCGGTGCTCGATCCGGCGCAGGAACACGTAGGCGTCGCGCAGCTTCGCGGCGGTCTCGGGCTTCATCAGCCCGGTGGCGCCCAGGCGCTCGAGCGCCTTCAGCGTGGAGCGCGTGCGGATCTCGGGGAACTGGCCGCCGCGCACCACCAGCAGCAGTTGCACGATGAACTCGATCTCGCGGATGCCGCCGCGCGAGAGCTTGACGTCGTTCGCGCGTTCGGGCCGGCCGGCGGCCCGGCGTTGCGCCTCTTCGCGGATCTTGTGGTGCAGCGTGCGCAGGCCCTCGAACACGCCGTAGTCGAGGTAGCGGCGGTAGACGAACGGCGTCACGAGCGAGCGCAGCGCCAATGCCCGCCCGCTGGTCACGGCCGCGCGCGGCGCGACGACCCGGCTCTTGAGCCACGCGAAGCGTTCCCACTCGCGGCCCTGCACCAGGAAGTATTCCTCCAGCATCGCCAGGCTCACGACCGGCGGGCCGGAGTTGCCGTTGGGACGCAGCGCGAGGTCGACGCGGAACACGAAGCCGTCGTCGGTCACGTCGCCGATCAGCGCGTACATGCGGCGCGCCACCTGGCCGAAGTACTCCTGCGCGCTCACCGGCTTCGCGCCGTCGGTGGCGGCGTCTTCCTCGTAGACGTAGATCAGGTCGATGTCGGACGACACGTTGAGCTCGCGCGCGCCGAGCTTGCCCATGCCGATGATCCAGAACTCCACCGGCTCGCCGGCGGCGTTGCGCGGCACGCCCCAGCGCGGATCGACGTCGGCGAGCGCCTGCGCCAGCGCGCGCTCGAGCGTGGCCTCCGCCAGGTGCGTCATTGCCGCGGTGACCTCGGCCTGGTCGGCGCCCTGTTCGATGTCGAGCACCGCGAGGCGTTCCAGCACCAGTTGCCGGGCGACGCGCAGCGCGCTCATCACCAGCATGCCGTCGGCCTCGAGCGCGGCGATCAGCGCCGTGATCGTCGCGAAGTCGGGCAGGCCGGCGGGCAGCCGGCCCAGCATGTTCGCGTAGCGCCGCCGCACGCGCTGCACGAAGCGGCTGTGGGCCGCCTGCGCGCTTCCGCGCGCCAACGGCAAGGGGGACTCGGGCGCGTTCACGAACGCCGGGCCGCCGTCGCGGCGCCTGTTACGAGAAGTTCGCGGCAACTGGCGGCAACAATGCCCCCCTGCCGACCGGTTTGGCGCTTGTCTTGCCCACCTACACTGTGGTCTGGGGCGCTGCCACCCCGTGCCGAACTTTTCATGAGATTGCAACTGAGCGCATTTTTCGATCCAGTCGTCAGGCGGCTGCGCTTCTTGCCTTTGCGGCGCGGGCTCCAACTGGCCTGGAAAGCCGCCGTCTATGCCGGCTTGTCCGTGCTGTGTCTGCTCGTGCTCGCTTGGCTGACTCTGCAGTGGGGGATTCTGCCGCACATCGAGGATTGGCGCCCTGAGGTGGAACGCCATGCCAGCCGCGCGGTAGGGGTTCCGGTGCACATCGGCCACATCGGCGTGCGTTCGTCCGGGTGGATCCCGACGCTGGACCTGCGCGACGTGGTGCTGCGCGACGCGTCCGGCGCCGAGGCGCTGCGCCTGCCGCGCGTCACGGCGGCGCTGTCGGCGCGCTCGTTCCTGCTGTTCTCGCCGCGCCTGGCCCAGCTCTACATCGAGGACGCCCGCCTGCTGGTGCGTCGCGACAGCGCCGGCCACCTGCACGTCGGCGGCCTGGACCTGGCGGCGCGCGCCACCGTCTCCAGCGCCAACGAGGCCGCCACGCTCGACTGGGTCTTCAGCCAGGAGGAACTGGTGCTGCGCCGCGGGGCCGTGCGCTGGATCGACGAGCAGCGCAACGCGCCGGCGCTGGAACTCACCGATGTCGACGTCGTGCTGCGCAACGGCCTGCGGTCGCACGACATGCGCGTCGACGCCACGCCGCCCGCTCCCTGGGGCGATCGCTTCTCGCTGCGCGCCCGCACCCGCCAGCCGCTGTTCTCGTACCCCGGCGACTGGCGGCGCTGGACCGGCACGTTCTACGCCGACCTGCCGCGCGGGGACGTCGCCGAGCTCAAGCGCCACGTCGACCTGCCGTTCGAGCTCGACGGCGGCCAGGGCTCGCTGCGCCTGTGGCTCGATTTCCAGAACAACCACTGGCGCTCGGCCACGGCCGACGTGCAGCTGGCCGGCGTCGGCGTGCGCCTGGCGCCCAGCGTCGAACCGCTGGCCATCGCGCACGCGGGCGGGCGCCTGACCGCCAGCCGCGACCCCGGCGGGGTGGCGGTGTCGGCCGAGCATTTCGGCTTCGAGACGGCCGACGGCATCGTCTGGCCGGCGGGCGACATGCGCCTGTCGTGGCAGCAGTTGCAGCGCAGCGTCGTGCAGAAGAGCGGCCGCCGCGCCTATGTCAGCTACACGCGCGAGAAGGCGCTCGCCCAGGCCGAAGGCCGGGCGCCGCCGGTGTCCGCCGCCGCGTCGAACGCCAGCGGCAAGGTGCCGTGGGACGACCTCCAGCCCGTCACCGGCGGCAGCCTCTCCGCCGATCACCTCGACCTGGCGCTGATGCGCCGCCTCGCCGTCTCGCTGCCGCTCCCGCCGGTGGCGCAGCAGTGGCTCGCCGACTACCAGCCGGAGGGCCTGGTGCGCCAGCTCGACACGCGCTGGACCGGTCCCCTTGCCGCGCCGTCGCTGTATCACGTCGCCGCCTCGGTGACCGGTTTCGCCATGGCCGCCGGCGCGGTCCCCGAGGGCGCGCGCAGCGGCCGTCCGGGCTGGCGCAACGCCAACGTGACGGTCGACGCCAGCGAACACGGGGGCACCGCGCGCCTCGCGCTGGACGGCGGCAGCATCGAGCTGCCTGGCGTCTTCGAGGAGCCCGTGATCCCGTTCGACCGCTTCGCCGCCAGCGCGACGTGGACGATCGAGCCGCCGAGCGACGCGGCCCTGCCGCCCGCGATCTCGGTCGCGTTCGACGACGTGCGCTTCGCCAACGCCGACGCCGAAGGCGAGCTGCAACTGAAATGGAAGAGCGGCGCGGGCGCGTCGGCGTCCGCCGTGCCCGCCTCCGCCGCGGCCAGCCAGTTCGGCCGCGGGCGCCGCTTCCCCGGCGAGATCGACCTGAAAGGCGTCCTCGCGCACGCCCGCGCCGCGCGCCTCGCCCGCTACCTGCCGCAGGCGGGCCTCGACAACACGCGGCGCTACATCGCCGCCGCGTTCTCCAGCGGCGAGATGGACAACGTGCGCTTCAACGTGCGGGGCGACCTCGCGGGCTTCCCCTACCAGCGCCTGCACGACGGCGAGTTCCGCATCGACGGCCGCGTGCGCGGCGTCGATCTCGACTACGTGCCGGGCGCGCTCGCCGCCGACGGCACGCGGGGGCCGTCGCAGTGGCCGGTCTTCACGCAGGTGTCCGGCCAGGTCGTGCTCGATCGCGGCGCGCTGGAGATCCACGACGCGGCCGGCCGCATGGGCGAGCTGCAGCTGCACGACGTCGACGGCGGCATCAAGAGCCTCTACGAGCGGCCGGCGCTGGCGCTGCACGGCCAGGTCACCGGTCCGATGACCGACTTCCTGCGCTACGTCGCGCAGTCGCCGGTCGGGGGCTGGCTGCACAACGGCCTGGGGGCGACGACCGCGACCGGCAACGCCGACCTCGACCTGGCGCTCGACATCCCCCTGCAGCACGGCGACCAGACCACCGTCAACGGCGCGCTCACGCTGGCCGGCAATGACGTGCGCCTCGTCGCGGGCGCGCCCGTCCTCGCGGACGCCCACGCGCGCGTCGCCTTCACCGAGAAGGGCGTCACGGTCAGCGGCGGCCATGCGCGCGCGCTGGGCGGCGACACCACCTTCGACGGCGGTTCCCAGGCCGACGGCGCGCTGCGGTTCACCGCGCTCGGCACGGTCAGCGCCGACGGGCTGCGCAAGGTCGCCGACGAGGCCGTGCTGGCACGGCTGGCCGCGCATGTCAGCGGCCAGGCCAGCTACAAGCTCGCCATCGGCATCGCCAAGGGCCAGACCGAGTTCGCGCTGACGAGTCCGCTGGCCGGGCTCGGGCTCGCGCTGCCCGCCCCGCTGAACAAGCCGGCGGAGGCGACCTGGCCGTTGAGCGTGTCGACGGCGGTGTCGCTGGACGAAGGCCATCCGCGCGACACCTTGCGCGTGCAGCTGGCGCAGCCGCAGGGCTCGGTGCTGCAGGCCGAGGTGCTGCGCGACCGCTCCGGCGACGTGCCCCGACCCCTGCGCGCGGCCTACGCCGTCGGCGCCCCGCTGCCGCCCTTGCAGCCCGGCGGCGTGCTGCTGCTGCGCGGCCCGTCGTTCAACGGGGACGCCTGGCTGGCCTTCTGGCGCGGCCTGTCGTCCGGCCCGGCCGCCGCGGCTTCCGGTCCGCCGGGCGCCGCGCCCGCGGCCGGCGACGAGCTGGGCATCAGCTACGCGCCCTCCGCTGCGGCGCTGAAGACGCCCGACCTCCTCATCGGCGGGCGCCACCTCACCAACGTGGACGTCATGCTGGCGCAGGTGATGGCCGCCGGGGACGACGTCTGGCGCTCCAACATCGTCTCCGACCAGACCAAGGGGGTCGTCGAATACCGGCCCGAGACGCCCACGCGCGGCGCGCAGCTGTTCGCGCGCCTGGACCGGTTGTCACTCGACTCGCGCGACGTCGACGGGGACGGCGCCACCGCGCCCGCGACGCCCCCGCAGGAGCCGGCGCCCACCAACAGCGTGCCGGCGCTCGACATCGTCGTCGACAGCTTCGAGCTGAACGCGAAGAAGCTGGGCAAGCTGGAGGTGGCCGCCACCCTGCAGTCGGGCGCGCGCGACTGGCGCCTCACCAAGCTCGCGCTGACCACGCCCGAGGCGAAGATGACCGGCAGCGGCCGCTGGAGCGGCGCGCCGGCGCGCCACATGGCCCTGGACTTCGATCTCGAGCTCGCCGATTCGGGCCTGTTCCTCGGGCGGCTGGGCATGGGGCAGGTGCTGAAAAAGGGCAAGGGCAAGCTGGCCGGCTCGGTCACGTGGACGGGCTCGCCGCTGGCGCTCGACTACCCGAGCCTGGCCGGCAAGCTGCGCGTGGAGATCGACGAAGGCCAGTTCCTGAAGGTGAACGCCGGCGCCGGCCGCCTGCTGGGCGTGCTGAGCCTGCAGTCCATCCCGCGCCGCTTCATGCTCGACTTCCGCGACCTGTTCTCCGAAGGCTTCGCGTTCGACAACGTCACCGGCGACGTGCTGATCGATCGCGGCGTGGCCGCCACGCGGGACCTGCGCATGCGCAGCGCCACCGCCACCGTGCTGATGACCGGCCGGGCCGACCTGCGGGCGGAGACGCAGGATCTCGACGTGATCATCGTGCCCGAGATCAACGCCGGCGCGGCCTCGCTCGCCTACACCGCCATCAACCCGGTGATCGGCATCGGCACCTTCCTTGCGCAGCTGTTCCTGCGCAGCCCGCTCACGGAGGCCGGCACGCGCGAGGTGCACGTCACCGGAACCTGGTCCGATCCCAAGGTGGACGAGGTGGAGCACAAGGCGGCGGTCGCGGCCGCCGCCGCGGCGGCCTCCGCGGCGCGCGCCAACGAAGCCGCCGAGGCGGCCTCGGCGGCGGCGGCGGCCGTCGCCAAGCCCGCGCTCTGACCGCTTGAAATGGCGCCCTGCGCGCCGGACGGTCTTGCCAAGGCGGCGGATACTTGCGTCACAGCAAGGAATCGCCATGACGAAGTTCGCCGCCCTCCAGACCGTCTCCACGCCCGACGTCGCCCGCAACCTCGAGGCCGCCGGCCGCCTGATCGCCCAGGCCGCGCAGGCCGGCGCCGAGTGGGTGGCGCTGCCCGAATACTTCTGCCTGATGGGCCTGCGCGACGACGCCAAGCTGGCCATCGCCGAGCCCGACGGCGACGGCCCCATCCAGCGCTTCCTGTCCGACGCCGCGCGCGAGCATCGGGTGACGCTGGTCGGCGGCACGCTGCCGATCCAGGCGACGGCGCCGGGCCGCGTGCGCAACGCCTGCTGCGTCTACGGCCCCGACGGCGCCCGCCTCACGCGCTACGACAAGATCCACCTGTTCGCCTTCGACAACGGCAAGGAGGCCTACGACGAGGCCCGCGTGCTCGAGCCGGGCGACACGCCCGTCGCCTTCGAGCACGGCGGCTGGCGCGCCGGCCTGTCCGTCTGCTACGACCTGCGTTTTCCCGAGCTGTACCGCGGCCTCATGCGCCCGCCGTGCGACGTGCTGTTCGTGCCCGCCGCGTTCACCTACACCACGGGCCTCGCGCACTGGCTGCTGCTGCTGCGCGCCCGCGCGGTTGAAAACCAGTGCTACGTCGTCGCGCCGGCTCAAGGCGGCACGCACGAGAACGGCCGCCGCACCTTCGGCCACAGCGTGGTGATCGACCCGTGGGGCGAAGTGCTCTCGCTCGCGCTCGACGGCGCGGAAGGCGAGGGCTTGGCCCTCGCGGAGTTGTCGCACGAGCGGATCAAGGAAGTACGCCTGCAGTTGCCGGCGTTGCGGCATCGGAAGTTGTGAGGCGGGACACGGCCTGGTTGAACGCTGCGTGATGACGTCGACAATCGGCCGAGGCTGTGTGAAAACTTCGAGCGCGCGCAATTTGGGGGTCGCTTTACCCTTGCCGAGGCCGCGATCGTTCAACCATGCGCGTTCTGACGCGTCGACTTTTCGAGTTCGTGATTCAGCGACGAGTTTTCACACAGCCTCGGCCAGGAGCGGACCTCCGCCAATGGCGGCTGACGGGTACGCTGCGTCCACAGGAGGGTTCTTGTTCGGCATCTTCAAAAGGAAGCAAGCGCAGGCAGCACCGCCAGGGCAGGGTCGGACGCTGGCGGGCGACTGGCGCTCGTCGATTCGACTCCGTGGCGATGGAGCTGCTGTTCCGCGTCCGGTGATGGCCGATGCCGAGAACGAGCGCGGCGTCTTTCTCGTCAAGAACGTGCGTCGCCTCACCGCCACCTATCAGATCCGTCTGCTGGCATTCAAATGCACGCAGGAGGGCAAGCCCCTGGTGCTCATGGTGCCCTCGGAGTGCGTCTTCGACAGTTCGCTCGTGCAGCTCATGACCATCTGCCCTGTGATCTCGAGGGAGCCACTGCCGTAATGGGCCTCTATCTGCACATTGGCATCGAGGGCGAGAGCGAGATCGAGGGCGCGGACTTCGGCCGGTACGCCGACTTCGGCGCCTTTCGGGACTTCGTTTCGAAAAACATCGAGCATGGCGTTCCTGGCTCGCGTTTCCCCGTCCTCATGGGGCACTCCGATTGCGACGGCGAGTGGAGCGTCGAGGAGTGCAGGCGACTGCAGGACGAGCTTCTGCAGATCGGCGAAGCCATGTTCGCCATGCCGGCCGTCGTGACCGGCAGCGACTGGCAGAAGGATGTCGTGGCGGCGCTCGGAATCGCTCCGGGAAACGCGTTGGAGTCGTTCATTGACGTCAGCGGCGTGCCTGTTGTCGTACGGCTGCTGCAACTGACATCAGTCGCCATCGAACACGGATATCCAATTGTTTTCCAGTGAGCCCGGCCTGCAGAACTTCCCGCTCGCGGCCTGATCGGGGCGGTTGCAACGGTCGGATATCGGGCGACCCATCTGAGGCGTCTACCAGCAGCCATGAGTCGTCAGCGCCATTTCACCCCGATCCCGCCGCGCGGGCCGCCATAGTTCTTTTGTCTCGCTCTACTGCCGAGCTTCACCCGGCCGTGCGATAAACTGCAGAATTAAACGCTGTCAAGGCTGATGATGTCCCGAGCCGAATGGCAAGCGTGCAAGAGCGATATCGTCGATCGATTCGCCACTCCCAGCGACCTGCGCGGTTCGCTGCAATTCCTCTCCGTCATCGCACCGATCGCCGGACTCTGGTTCGTGATCTGGCAGACCTGGCTGGATTCGCCGTGGCTCGACGCGGCGGCGACCGCCTGCCTCAGCCTGTTCCTGTTGCGCGGCTTCGTGCTGATGCACGATTGCGGCCATCACAGCCTGTTCCGCAGCAAGCGCCTGAATCGCCTCGGCGGCTTCCTGCTGGGCGTGATGTCGGGGTTGCCGCAGCAGGTGTGGGCGGAGAACCATCGCTTCCACCACGTCACCAACGGCAACTGGGCGCGCTACCGCGGGCCGATGAACGTGGCCAGCGTCACCGACTACCTGGCGATGAACGCGCGCGACCGGCGGCGCTACCGGCTCACGCGCGACATCCTGCTCGCACCGGTGGCGGGCTTCCTCTATTTCCTGCTCAACCCGCGCCTCAACTGGCTGCGCGCCAGCTTCCACCTGCTGCGCCGGCGTCTCGCGCGTGGGCGCAGCGTCGGATCGCAGGCCGATGCGCCGCCGCGGTACTGCGCCTCCATGACGCACTACCGCTACATGCTGTGGAACAACCTCGCGCTGCTCGCGATCTGGGGCGCGATGATCTGGGCGCTCGGGCCGGTGCCGTTCTTCATCTGCTACGTGGTGAGCGGATCGCTGGCCGGCGGCTACGGCATCGTGCTCTTCACGGTGCAGCACAACTTCGAGCACTCCTACGCGAGCGCGGACGCGGGCTGGGACCGCGACGAGGCGGCCTTGCTCGGCACGAGCTTCCTCGTGCTGCCGCGCTGGCTGAACTGGATCACCGCCGACGCCGCGTACCACCACGTGCATCACCTTTGCGCGAGCGTCCCCAACTACCGGCTGGCGGCCTGTCACAAGGAACACGAGCAGCTGTTCTCGCGCGTGCGGCGCGTGGGACTCTTCGAGATTCCCGCGGCCCTGAAGCATGTCTTGTGGGACATGAGCGCGCGCAGGCTGGTGTCGGTGGCGGAAGCGACGGCCTGAGTCGGGAAGCCATCACCCCCCTGCGCGATCACCAGAAGACGTAGTCCACGTTGTTGCTGTGACTCAACGCACCGGCGGTCGCGCCGTCGAGGCACGCGGGCCATGCCAGCCGCTCCTCCTTGACGCCGGCGCAATAGGAGGCGTCGAAGGCCTCCGGGCCCAGGGGCTGCGTGGCACCCGCGGCCAGGTGGATAGCTCGGTGCGATTCGGCCTTCGGATCCCCGATCCAGAACACGCAGCCATTGGCACTGGCCGGGCCGCAGGTGATCCGGGCCGTCCGGGTGGTGGGCTCCGCGTCGATCTTGTAGTGGATCGCTTCGCGGTCGTTGGCGACCGCGCACGAGACGAGGCTCGGCAAGGCGATGAGGCAAAGCAGCTTCAATGAGGGCGACATGGCGGCTCCAGTTGCGATGGCGTCATTCTGGTGCGAGCCGGCGCAACGGCAGCGCGGCTTGCGACGCACTGCATCGTCCCGCGACCAACGGCGGCATCCGTCGGCTCGAGCGTCCGGTTCGCAGTGTCACGCCTCTTCCAGCACCTCGTCCCGCCCGCTCCCCGAGGCCGAGGACAGCAACGCGTTGACCTCGTGCGCCGGCACGGCCGACACCTCGATCCCGAACGGCGCCACGTCCGCCGCCACCGACTGGCAGAACCCGGCGATGGAGAACAACGTCGGGCCGCGCGCCTTGTCGGGCGCCGGCACCAGGTGGAGGATGCGGCCGGCGCACTGCTCGCGCATCGCCTCGAGCACGCCGCGGGTCACGTTGAACAGCGAGCGCACCGACGCGCTGAAATCGATGCGCGGCGCCGGCGCGTCGAACTCTCCTTGCGGGCTGCAGGCGGCGGCGCCGTGCACCAGCACGTCGATGCCGCCGAAGCGAGCGACCGCGGCCTTCACGGCGACGCCCACTTCGTAGGCGTCGACCTCGTCCAGCGGCAGGGCGAGCAGGCGCTCGTCGGCCACGGCGCCGATGCGGCGCAGCGCGGCCAGCGGGTCGACGTCCGTCGCGACCACGCGATGGCCGGCGGCCAGGGCCTGGCGGACGATGTCGGCGCCCAGGTGCGACGCCGCGCCGGTCACGAACCATGTCTGTCGAATCATCATCATCTCCTCGGGGTGGGCGGTCATGCCGACGGCCGCGCCAACAAGCGCACGCCGACGGCGTCGTGGGTTCAATGGGGTCACGGCGTGGCGCATCGGTGGCGTCACGGCCCGCGGGGTGCGGGCGCCTGCGGGCAGTGGTGCGCCCCGGGCTCGTCGCAGGCGGGTTTCCGGCGCGTCGTCTCGCCGCGTCGGGCCTCGTCAGGCGGGCCCGTTCGCGGGGCGGCCGGGAGGCCGCACGCGCCGGTCTCTTTCGAGGCCGGGTGAATGCAGTTTAGGAAATCGACGACGCGGAGAGAAGTCCTGAAACTCCAGACTTCTTGCCTAAAACTCCAAGATTTCTTGCAATATGACGATTCGACTTCAGGTTCCTGGCCTGTTCCTTTAGAGTCCCGTTCATTGAAGACCGGAAGGACGCGCCATGGCGCACGACGACGACGCCGCGATCCGCGCGGAAATGACGGCCCTGGTGGCCGAGCTCGCCCCCAATGAAGGGATGACGCCCTCGTTGCTGGACGGCGTGGCCTTCGGCCGCTCCAACCGGTCGCTGCCGCGCACGCCGGCCTTGTACGAGCCGTGCGTGCTGATCGTCTGCCAGGGCCGCAAGCGCGGCTACTTCGGCGACCAGGTGATGGACTACGGCGCCTACCAGTTCATGGTGGCGTCGGTGCCGATGCCGTTCGAGGGCGAGACCTTCGCCTCGCCCGAGGAGCCGCTGCTGGTCATGAAGGTCAAGCTCGACCTGGCCATCGTCGCCGACCTGGTGCTGGCGCTCGATTCGGCGGGCGAGGCCGGCGTCGCGGCCGAGAGCCTGGTGTCCGCGCCCATCGACCGGCCGCTCGGCGAATCGGTGCTGCGCCTGCTGCGCGCGCTGCGCTCGCCGCTGGAGACGCGGCTGTTCGGCGACAGCCTCAAGCGCGAGGTCTGCTACCGCGTGCTCACCGGTCCCAAGGGCCCGGCGCTGCGCGCCGCGCTGGCGCAACGCGGCCACTTCGGCCAGATCGCCAAGGCGCTGCACCGCATCCATGTCGACTTCCACGAGCGGCTCGACATCGACACGCTGGCGCAGGAGGTGCACCTGAGCGCCGCCGCCTTCCACGCGCACTTCAAGACGGTGACGGCGACCTCGCCGATCCAGTACCTGAAGGCGACGCGGCTGCACAAGGCGCGGCTGCTGATGATCCAGGACGGCGTCAGCGCCAGCCGCGCGTCGAGCCGCGTGGGCTACGAGAGCGCGTCGCAGTTCAGCCGCGAGTTCAAGCGCCTGTTCGGGCGCACGCCGGTGGAGGAGCAGCGCCTCGTGCACGCGGCGTACGCGCCCGCGAACGAGGGGCGCGACCGGCCCTGATCCCGCGTGACGTGACCAAATCGAGCCTTCGCGCCACCCCCTCCCGGGGGATCGTGACAAAGCGCCCGCACGCAGTGAAAATCGCCTCCACTACAAAGGAGGAGCGCCCGATCGCCGGGCGCTGACGGGATGGACACAATCACGCAAGAGTGGACGCCGACGGTCGCGCCGTCGGACGGCGGGGCGCTGGGCGAGCGGCCGCTGAAGATTCAATTCACCGGCTCGGGCAGCGAATACTTCCGGATCTGGATCGTCAACCTGCTGCTGTCCATCGTGACGCTGAGCCTGTACCACCCGTGGGCCAAGGTGCGGCGCTTGCGCTATTTCTACGGCAACACGCTGGTCGACGGGCACGCGCTCGACTTCCACGGCAATCCACTCAAGATGTTGCGCGGCTACATCCTCGTGGGCGTGCTGGTCGCGTGCTATTCGATGGCCGGCCAGTTCTCCAAGGGCGCGGCGGTGGTCGCCATCGTCATCTTCGCGGTGGTGTTCCCGGCGCTGCTGCGCGCGTCGATGCAGTTCCGGCTGGCCAACACGAGCTGGCGCGGCCTGCGGTTCCGGTTCTCCGGTTCGCTGGACGGCGCGTATCGCGCGATGCTGCCGCTGTTCGTGCCGACGCTGCTGTTCGCGATCATGGGCATGGGCATGACCGACCCGCGCCACCCGCCGTCGTGGTACTTCAAGGCCTTCGGCCTGGTCATGCTGCTCGCCCTGGTGCTGGCGCCGCTGGTCTGGTGGAACTTCAAGCGCTACCAGCATGACCACTACGGCCTGGGCCAGTGGCAGACCAAGCTGACCATCGGACCGGGCAGCATGTACGGTCTCACGTTCAAGGTATTCGGCGTGATGCTGTTGTCGGGCCTGGCGGTGTTCGTGGTGGCCGTGATCCTGGCCGTCATCGTGGCCGTCTCGCTGGGCCTGGCGCACGGATTCGACAAGGAAGCCTTTTCCGAGAACCGGGCGATGATGAGCATCGTCTTCGGCCTGATCGGCCTCGCGGTGTATTTCTTCGCACTGATCGTTCCCGTGCCGTACTCGATCTCGCGCACCCAGAACCTGATCTGGCCGAACACGCGCTGCGACGAGCTGCGCTTCGACAGCAAGCTGCCGTTCCTGCCGCTGACGGGCCTCACGGTGAAGAACTGGCTGCTGATGGTGTTCACGCTGGGCCTGTACTTTCCGTTCGCGAGCGTGGCGTTCTATCGCATGCGCGTCGAATCCGTCACGCCGCAACTCAGCGGCGACCTGGATCGCCTGCAGGCGCAGGCCGCGGCCGCCGGCGACGCGAGCGGCGACGCCGCGGGCGACTTCTTCGGCATCGACATCGGACTGTGACCGATTCGCCGTCCGTGGCGCCGCCGGGCGCTTCCACGCCGACCGAGGTGGCCGCCGACTATTTCGACGGTCGCAGCGCGCGGGCGCACGCGGTACGCGTCAGCGTCGCCGGTGATCGCCTCGTGATCACCGGCGAGGGCCTCCATCGCACCGAGCCGTTGGCGTCGCTGCACTGGCCGGAGCGCACGCGCCACGGCGCGCGCCTGATGCACCTGGGCGACGGCGCGTCGCTGCACTGCCGCGACAGCCTCGCGTGGGACACCTGGTCGGCGGACGCCGCCGGACGCCGCGACTCGATCGTCGTGCGGGCCCAGCAGCGCTGGAAGTGGGTGATGGTCAGCGTGCTCGTGCTGGTGGCCATGATCGTCGTCGGCTACAAGCACGGACTGCCGCTCGCCGCGCGCGGCGTGGTCGCGTTGCTGCCGGCGTCGGTGGACGAGTCGCTCGGGGAGACGGCGCTGTCGTCCATCGACGGCAGCGGCATCATGAAGCCGACCGCCCTCGGCGCGGACCAGCAGCGTGCCGTGAGCCGGGCCTTCGCGCAGGCGGTCGCACGGCTGCCGGCCGGCGACGTTCCCGACTACCGCCTGGAGTTCCGCAAGTCGTCGATCGGCCCGAACGCCTTCGCGCTGCCGGGCGGCGCCATCGTGCTCACCGACGAGCTGTACGAACGCGTGGACGGCGACCCGGCCGTCCTCATCGGCGTGCTGGGCCATGAACTGGGCCACCTGCGCCACCGGCACGGCATGCGCATGCTGGTGCAGGCCAGCGTGCTCAGCGCGGCCGCGGGCGCGCTCTACGGCGACTTCAGCACGCTGTTCGCCCAGGTTCCCGTGCTGCTGGGCCAGGCGAGCTACTCGCGCGCGTTCGAGCACGAGGCCGACGTCGATTCCGTGCGATTGATGAAGGCCAACGCCATCTCGCCCGCGGTGATGGCGCGCTTCTTCGTTCAGGTGCGCCAACCCAGGCCGGGCGCCAAGGCCGCGTCGGCGCCGCAGATCCCGATCGCGCTCGCCTCGCACCCGGCGGACCAGGAGCGCATCGAGTTCTTCGAGCAGGCGGCCGCGGAGCGCTGAGCGTCAGCGGATGCCCAGCTCCGCGCGTCGCGGCAGGTCCGCCCCGCGCCGCGAGCACGTGATCGCCGCCGCCTGGGCCGCGAAGCGCATCGCGTCGAGCAGCGTCTCGGCGGCCATGCCGCGCACGCCGCCGGGCGTGAGCGCCCCGAGTTCGTCCAGGCGCGTCAGCAGCGCGGCCTGGAAGGTGTCGCCGGCGCCCACCGTGTCGATCACGTCGACGTGCACCGGCGGTACCTCCACCACGCCGCTCGCGTGCCAGGCGAACGCCCCCTTGCCGCCGCGCGTCAGCGCGACCAGGCCCGCGCCCTTGCCGAGGCAGTCGGCGGCGAAGGCGGCCGGGTCGACGCCGGGATACAGCAGGCCCAGGTCCTCGTCGCTCAGCTTGAGGACGTCGGTGCGCGGCAGCATCCACTCGAGCGTCTCGCGCCAGACGGCCAGGTCGGGCTCGACGTTGAGGCGCAGGTTCGGGTCGTAGCTGACCACCATCCGGCCGTGCACCCGGTCGACCAGCGCGCGCTGCGTGGCGGCGGTGTCGCCCACCACCATCGTGTACGAGCCCACGTGCAGCAGGCGCGCGTCGGCAGGCATGCGCTCCAGCGCGGCGAGCGGCAGCGTGCGGTCGGCGGCGCCGGCGCCGTAGAACGCGTATTCGGGCACGCCCTTGGCGTCGACGCCGATCAGGCTGATCGTGGTGGGCGCGGCGCTGCGGTGCACGGCGTCCAGCGACACGCCTTCGGCGCGCAACGCGTCCGCCAGCCGGTTGCCCAGCTCGCCGTGGGAGATCCCGCCCAGGAAGGCGACCTTCTGCCCCATGCGCGCGAGGCCGAACGCGACGTTCAGCGGGGAGCCGCCGATGCGCGCGTCGAGCGCGATGCCGGTGGGCGTCGTCGCGCCCGTGAACACATCCATCAGGGCTTCGCCCGCGACCACGAACATGCTTGTCTCTCTCGAGTGAAAAGGGCTCAGCGCCAGCCGAACATCATCTGGCGCGCGAACGCGCGCTTGAAGGGGGGAACGGCCTGCAGCGCCGCGAGGCCCAGGCCGCGCGCGGCGGCGAGGCCGGGCGCGTGCCAGGTGAAGCTGCGGGCGAGGAAGTCGGTCGCGCCGATCACGCTCCAGCGGTCGGGCGCGCGCGCGAACGCGAGCCCGCGCAGCGCGCGCGAGACGCCCGCGTCCGAAAATTGTGGGCCCCCACGCTCCTCCCGTCGCTGCCCCCCGAGGGGGAGCCCGGATTGGCTCGGGTGGTGACCCTCGCTGCCCGGGATTCGCGCGCTGTTGGCGAGCCGATCGACCAGCAGGAACGCGTCGCGCAACCCGAGGTTGAGCCCCTGGCCGGCCACCGGATGCAGCGTCTGCGCCGCGTTGCCGATGCGCACGACGCGCCCGTCGACCAGGCTCGCCTCGGCGTTGAGGCCCAGCGCGAACGACTTCAACGGCGAGATGGCCACCGGCGTGCCGACGGCGTCCGGCAGGCGCGTGGCGAGCACCGCCAGGCGTTGCGCGTCGGTGAGCGGCGCGACGGGGTCGTCGGCCGAGTCCACGCACCACACGAGCGCGGC
>FTJN01008806.1_pt1 | contig 24347 bp, 24 predicted proteins | sample 1658361 | NCBI WGS metagenome assembly FTJN01 (sample SAMEA3914819, study PRJEB12502) | metagenome | biome: forest; material: soil | place: Canada | collected 2010-06-26 | depth 0.3 m
GCCGCTTCGGCCAGGCGCTGTCGTTCGGCCTCCGCGTCGACCGTCGCCTGCTTCAGAAGCGCCTCGCGGCGCGCGTCGAGGTCCTCGTTGCGGCGCTTGAAATCCTCCTGCTCGCGCAGCGCCGAGGCCTGCGTCGCCGTCGCCTCGGCGATCTGCTGCGCGATGCGCGCTTCGCGCGCGTCGATGGCATCGAGCACCGGCCGATAGAGGAAACGCTTCAACAGCCAGACGAGGATGACGAAGTTGAGGACTTGCGCGCCGACGGTGAACCAGTCGATCAGCATGGCTCACTTCCCGGCGACGTGGGCGATCGCGGCGTTCCAGAACGGATTGGCGAAGATCAGGATCATCGACACCACGAAGCAGTAGATCGCGGTCGACTCGATCATCGCCAGTCCGACGAACAGCGTTCGGGTGATGGTGGCGGAGGCGTCGGGTTGCTGGGCGAGCGCGGTGAGCGCGGTGGCGACCGCGCGACCTTCGGCGAACGCGGGGCCCATGCAACCGAAGCCGGTCGTGAGGCCCGCGATGGCGATCGACGCCACCGCGATGATGGTCATGCTGTCCATGGAGTTCCTGCTTTCATCGGGTTCAAGGAGGGGGTGTCGAGACCGGGGCATCGGGGCGCTCGTCGGTGTTGACGGCGGCGGCGAGATAGACCGTCGCGAGGATCGAGAAGATGTAGGCCTGCACCATGCCGGTCAGCAGGCCCAGTGCCGTCATGACGACCGGGAACACGAAGGGCGTGATCGTCAGCAGGATCCCGAGGATCATCGCGCCGCTCATCATGTTGCCGAACAGCCGCACCGCCAACGCCAACGTGCGCGAGAGCTCGCTGATGATGTTGAACGGCAGCATCATCGGCGTCGGATCGAGGTAGGTGCGCAGGTAGCCGCGCAGGCCGCGTCCTCGAATCCCGTAGAGCGGAACCGCCACGAACACGCAGATCGCCAAGGCCGTGGTGGTCGACAGCGAACCCGTGGGCGGCTCGAAGCCCGGGACGATGGTGCAGAGGGCGGACGCCGCCACGAACAGGAACAGCGTTCCGACGAAGGGCAGGTAGACGCGTGGCCTGCGCAACCCGACGTCGGCGATCTGCGATTCGATGCCGGTGACGACGATCTCGAGCACGTTCTGCCAGCGCGAACGCTGGTGGCTGGTCGACAGCCGACGGGTGACGAGCCAGGCGCAGAGGGCGAGGGCCGCCATCAGCGCCCAGGTGAAGACGATCGTCGCGTCGAGCCTGGCGATGCCGTGCTGCCAGAAGATCCATTGGTCAGGGCCGAGTCTCACGTGGCGCCTCCCTGAACGGAACGGACGGCGCTGGGGTTCGTACCCAGCGAGCGACGATGGCCCGCGCCAGCACGAAGCCCGCCAGGCAGGCAACGAGCCGCCTGGCGTCGCCGCCACCGATCCAGTAGAAGGCGACCAGCGCCGCCGCGGTGCGAAGCAACAGGCTGGCCAACTGCAGGAGCACCGAACGCGGCGAGCCGACGATGGCGCGCACCGTCCACCACAGTCCACCAAAGTAGAAGACGCCCGACGCGACGCCGCCGAGCGCGCAAAGCAGCCAGGTCATGAGATCAGCCGCGCGCATCATGTTCCCCTGGCTTGCGATGGATGGCCTCGTCTTCGCGCGCGACCCAGTGCCACGCGTTGAAGCAGCCCAGCGTGAGCCCGGCGATCAGCAGGGCCAGCGTCCAGGGATGCCCCCCTGCATGATGGGTGTCGAGCCACCTTCCGAGCGCGGCGCCGGCAAGCGTCGGGATGACGACGGACCAGCCGACGAGCCCCATCATCCCCAGGCCCGGCCAGACGCCCGGCGCGCCGCGACGGCGCGCGTCGAGCTTGCGGTCCGCCTTGAGGCCCACCTGCGCCGGAAGGCGCGAATCGATGTCGTCGCGATCAGCCATGGCGCAGCGTCGCCAGTCGACTGACGAAGCCCGACTCCAGCTTGGCAAGGACCGTGCGCAGGGTGCGCGCCTGTTCGTCGAGCGTCCGGAACTCGCGCTCGACGGCTTCGCGCAGCTGCGCGAGGTCGCCGTTCGCCAAGGCGCGTCGCACCGACACCCGCACGCCGTCGCCACACTTGACCAGGATGCCCGCGTCGACCGCGATGAAGGTCTCGCCGCCGTCGGCCGTCTCGAAGGTGAGGATGCCGGGCTCGAGTGCCGCGACGCAGTCCAGCCGATGCGGCAGCAGGCCGAACGAGCCTCCGGGGCTCTCGGCGACGATGCGCGACACGTCGCCTGCCTGGAGGAAGACGCTGAAGGGCAGCAGCACTTCAAGATGCATGGGTGGCCGCGGCGAGCGCCGGCTCCGTTGCAGGACCGACCACGACCGACGTGCGGGCGCGCGCCTCATCGATCGCGCCGATCATGTACAGCGCGCTCTCCGGATAGTCCTTGAACTCGTCGCGCAGGATGCGTTCGCACCCGTCGAGCGAATCCTTCAGGGTGACCGCCTTGCCGGGGGTACCGGTGAACTGTTCCGTCGTGAAGAAGGGTTGTGTCAGGAAGCGCTCCAGGCGCCGCGCACGGCCGACGAGGCTGCGATCCTCCGGCGCCAGCTGCTCGAGGCCCAGCATGGCGATGATGTCCTTCAGCTCCGCGTACTGCGCCAGCGTCCGGCGCATGTCCTGAGCGAGCTGGTAGTGGCGCGCGCCGACGATCCCCGGTGTCGCCATCTTGGAGTTGGACTGCAACGGATCGACGGCGGGGTAGAGCCCTTCGCTCGCGCGCTTGCGCGACAGCGCGATGGAAGCCGACAGGTGCGAGAAGGTGTGTACCGCTGCCGGATCGGTGAAATCGTCGGCGGGAACGTAGACCGCCTGGATCGAGGTGATCGCGCCGCTGTCGGTGTTGGCGATGCGCTCCTCCAGTCCCGACAGCTCGGTGCCCATCGTCGGCTGGTAGCCGAGCCGGGACGGCATCTGGCCGATCAGGCCGGAGATCTCCGAGCCGGCCTGGATGAAGCGGAAGATGTTGTCGATCAGGAGCAGCACGTCGCGGTGCTCTTCGTCGCGAAAGTACTCCGCCATCGTGAGTGCGGCGTGTCCCACCCGGAAGCGCGCGCCGGGCGGCTCGTCCATCTGGCCGAAGACCATCACCATGTCCGGAAGCACGCCAGCTTCCTTCATGTCGTGGTAGAGCTCCTCGCCCTCGCGACAGCGTTCGCCGATGCCGCAGAAGATGCTGACACCGTCGTGGTGTCCGACCATGTTGTGGATCAGCTCGGTGAGCAGGACCGTCTTGCCGACCCCCGCGCCTCCGAACAGGCCGGCCTTGCCGCCGGTCTCCAGCGGAAGCAGCACGTCGATGGCCTTGATGCCTGTCTCGAAGACGACCGACTGCGTCGACCGATGCGTCAGCGCGGGAGGCTCGCGGTGCACGGACCGCCACTGGACGCCTTCGGGGGCCGGCAGCCGGTCGATCGGCCGGCCGAACACGTCGAACATGCGCGACAGGATCGCGTGGCCGACCGGCGCCTGCAGAGGGACGCCGGTGTCTTTCACCGCCATGCCGCGAGCCAGGCCTTGCGTCGAGGTCAACGCGATGCCGCGCACGCGCCATGCGTCGAGCTGCGCGAGCACCTCGATCGCGACCCCGCCTCGCGGCCCGGTGCGCAGCAGGCTGCGGATGGCGGGCAATGCGGCGTCGAAGCGCACGTCGACGACGCTTCCTCGCACCGCGACGATCGTGCCGGTGTTGGGGGTCATCGTGTCGCCCGGACGCCGTCTCGAGGACATCACACCAATACCGGTGGATCCGCCAGCGGCAGGAAGAGGCGTCGGCTCGAGGGCGGCGGGGCATCGCCGCGCAGCGTCTCCTCCCGCGCGACGTTGACCCGCAGGGCGCCCGCCAGCATCTGCAGGGGTTCGAGCAAGGCGTCCAGGAGATCGTCGCTGGACAGCAGGCCGGTGACCTCGCCATGGCCGTCGGTGACCAGCAACCGGCGCACGCCGGACGAGTGCATGAGTGCGGCCGCTTCGGAGGCGCTAGCCGTCGCGGCGATGGAGACCAACGGCTGAGTGGCGATCGCGCCGACGAACACCTCGGACGGTGCCAGCTCGCGTGCGACGCAGGCGATGACCAGGTCCCGGTCCGTGACCAGCCCCAAGGCGTCGCGGCGCCCATCACCCTCGACGGTCACGAGCAGCGCGCCGACATGGCGTGCGAGCATCACCTTCGCGGCCTGGCGCAGCGTGGCGCCGGCATCGACCGCGACGATCGCGCGCTTGCAGAGTGAACCGACTTTCATGGCAGTCTCCGGGAAGGGGTCATGACGTCGATTGAAGCAGTGCCGGACGACCTGGGCCTTGCGCGAGATCAGTCGCTGCGCGGGTCGCACCCCCTATCCCGCCTGGGCCAGGCGCGGCAGTCCGGCTGCGCGGGCGAGCGCAACGTCCGGATCAGGACGCCCGCCGTCTGCGCAGCCGGCGTCGCAGGGTCGCGCGGGCGTCGTCGATGGCTGGGACGCCGGCGAGGGCGATCAGCAGCACGGCGAGTGGAACGGTCGAGATGTAGCCCAGATGCTTGAAGCCCAGGGCGCCCGCCACGCCGCCCAGGAAAAAGCATGTCGCGAGCAAGGCGAGAAAGCGCAGCTTGTTCCAGTTGCCGACGACCCGGTGCTGGGCAAGCGTGCCGGGCGCGTTCCAGTAGAGCGCCTTGCCCAGCTCGATGCCGATGTCGGTGACGGTCCCCGTGATGTGTGTTGTGCGGATCTCGGACTTCGAGAGCTTGCTGATCACGGCGTTCTGCAGGCCCATGATGAAACACAGAAGCATCACGATCGCCGGCACCGGCAGGCTGTCGATCGAGGCGAGGCGGGAGCCGAAGACGCCGAAGCACAGCAGCAGGACGGCTTCCAGCAGGAGGGGAAACGCATACAGGCTGCCCATGCGGCGCCGGCGCGCGAAGTTGACCATGGCCGAAGAGCAGGCCGCGCCGAGGAGAAAGGACGCGAGGGCGCCCGATGCGCTCCAGAAGAGGCCACGGCTGCCGAGGGCAAGGTTGTCGGCCATGGCCGAGACGATGCCGGTCATGTGCGAGGTGTATTGCGCCACCGCCAGGAAACCGCCGGCGTTGATGGCGCCGGCCACGAAGGCCAGGGCGAGCCCCAGCTGCTTGTCGGCGCGGAGGGTACGGCGTCCGCCGGTGAGACTGCGCGCGTAGTTGATTGGCATGTCGAGGCCAGTATGAGGCCAGAGTCCGAAGCACGGTTCAGAGCCTGCCCATCCGGCGCGCCTGCTCGGTCAACCCGGCACGAAAGTCGGGGTGAGCGATGGCGATCACTTCGCGCGCACGCTCTTTCGCCGACTTGCCTCGCAGCTGCGCCACGCCGTATTCGGTGACGACGTAGTTGACGTCGTTCTTGCCCGTCGTGACGTGGGTGCCCGGCGCCAGTGTCGCGACGATGCGGGAGATCGTGTTGCCCACCGCCGTGGAGGGGAGCACGATGAAGGACTTTCCGCCGCGCGACTCGTTGGCGGCGCGCACGAAATCGGTCTGTCCGCCGGTGCCGGAATAAGGTGCGCCGCCCAGGCTCTCCGAGCCGCACTGGCCGAGAAGATCGACCTGCAGCGTGGCGTTGATCGCCATCAGGTTGTCGTTGCGCGACGCCATGCCCGGCGAATTGGTGAAGTCGACTGGGTGCATCTCGACCGACGGGTTGCGATCCATGAAGCGGTAGAGCTTCGCCGACCCGAGCGCGAAGGTCGCGATGGTCTTGCCGGGCTGCCAGTTCTTGCGCCGATTCGTGATGGCGCCGCACTCGATCAATTTCAGGATGCCGTCGCCCAGCATCTCGGTGTGCACGCCGAGGTCGTGCTTGCGGGTGAGCTGCATCACGACGGCGTCGGGGATGCCGCCGTAGCCGATCTGCAGGGTCGCGCCGTCGGGGATCATCTCCGCCACCAGGTCGCCGATCGCCTGCTGTACCGGGCCGATCTTCGGCAGCCCGACCTCCAGCACCGGCGCATCGCTCTCGACCAGCGCCGCCACCTGCGAGACATGCACATGGCAGTTGCCGCCGGTGAACGGCACGTTCGGATTGACCTCGAGGACGACGGCACGAGCCTTGGCAATGGCCGCCAGGGTGTAGTCCGTGCCCAGGCTGATGCTGAACCAGCCGTGGGCATCCATGGGCGAGGCCATCGTGAGCACCACGTCCGCGCCGATCAGGCCACGTTCGATCATCGGCGGGATCTCCGAAAAGCAGTTGGGCGTGAAGTCGATCCATCCCGCCTGGCCGCCGGCGCGTGTCGCGCCACCGAAGAACAGCGCGACGTGGCGCACGTTCGCAGCCGTGGCCTGGTCGATGTACTCGTAGGGGCGCATCGCCAGGATCTGGGACACCTTGACGTCGTGCCACTCGCGGCGTCGCTGCGACAGCGCGGTCAGGAGCGCAGGAGGTTCGCCCACGCCCGTCGGCACGACGACGGAGTCGCCGTCGCGGATGACGTCGACGGCTTCCGCCGGCGTGACGCGTTTTTTCAGGTAGAGGTCGTGGGGTGACATGGGGCGGCTCCAGTGCTGGATTGATGGGTGAGTCCGCCGCAGTTCATTGCCAGGCTAGGAAGGCAGTGCCTGGACGAGCGCGGCCTGCAGCATGTGGCGCCGTGCGGACGACTGCGGGCCTGAGCGGCGGATCATCCGGGTCGCCAATGCGGCCGTCCAGTGCGCATCGGAGGACAGGCCGAAGAACAGCGGGACGTCCGCAGACTCCTGCATCAGCTCGACCAGCAGGGGAGGCATGTCGAGGCATTCGACGGCGTCGTAGAGACGCGACAACAGGGCGGCTGTGTCGCGAATGACCGTCAGCGGACTGCGATCGGTCAGCGTGATCGGGATGCACACCACATGGGCTCCGAGCTCGGATGCCGCGCTCGCGAACAGCGTTGCCGCGGGGCTGCCCGCGTCCTCGCACAGGATCCCGATGTTCCTGCCGCGCAACGGGGTCGAAAGCCTGCCCGAGAGCGATGCAGCGGCCAGGGACTCTGCTTTCAGGAGCAGTTCCGTGTCGGCGCGGCGATCTGGGGCCGGTGCGCCCACCGGGTCGGACGCGCGGGAAGCTGGGGTCATGGAGAACGACGTCGCCTTGAGCGGACGTCATCGTGGCAAGGCTAGCCGCTCCACGGGCTGGGGTATTGACTTTGCGCAAGCGTGGCCTCGGGGAGGGCGCATGACGGCCGCACTACCCTCGCGGCCGTTCGCCGATCGCCTTCGCCACCGCACTGGTCAGCTCCCCCCGCGAGCAGGGCTTGCGCAGCAGTTCCCAATCGCTGGGCGAGTCTCGATCGGCATCGAGCAGCTCCGACGAAAAGCCCGACATCAGCAGGACGGACAGTCCGGGCAGCCGTCGTTGCGCTTCTGCCGCCAGCTGCGTGCCGCGCATCCCCGCGCCGAGTGCGATGTCGGTCACCAGGAGGTCGAAGCGGGCCCCGGGCAGAAGCGTGTCGAGCGCGTCTTCCGCAGTGGATTTCGCGGTCACCTCGCAACCGATGCCGGCCAGGAATATCCCGATCACGTTGCGGACCTCGATATCGTCCTCCACGAGCAGCACGTTCAATCCCGGTGCCACATGCCGGCCCAGGGTGGCTTCTTCGTGGCCAACGGTCTTGCTCGCGGCGCTCAGGTAGCGAGGCAGGTAGAGCGTCACGGTCGTCCCTTCGTCGACGACGCTCTCGATGGAGACGGCCCCGTGCGACTGCTTGACGAAGCCGTACACGGTGCTCAGCCCGAGACCGGTGCCACGACCGGCCTCCTTGGTCGTATAGAAGGGTTCGAACGCGCGTTGCTTGACGGCGTCGGACATCCCGGTGCCGGTGTCCTCCATGGACAGCGCGACGAACTGGTCCGCCGCGTGTCCCGATTCCAGCAGGTCCTGCCGCACACCGACCGGCAGGGAGTGGCAGATCGCGCAGCGAAAGCGCAGCCGGCCACCCGTGCTCATCGCGTCGCGCGCGTTGATCGCGATGTTGAGCATGGCGGACTCGAGCTGCCCCGGATCGGCGACCACCATGCAGGCGTCCTGCTCGTCGAGTTCGATGGCGATTCGCTGGTCGATCGTTCGCTGCAGCATGTCGGCCAGCGATCGGAGCAACGCACCGCAGTCGACGCGGGTGGGTTGAAGCACCTGGCGGCGCGAGAAGGTCAGGAGCTTGCTGGTGAGCTCCGCGGCGCGTCGCGTCGCGCGCGTCGCCGCGCTCACCAGTTGCTGCGCATGGTCCTTGCCGCGCAACTCCGGCAGTTCCTCGAGAACCTGGAGATTGCCCTGGATGACCGTCAGCAGGTTGTTGAAATCATGCGCGATGCCCCCGGTCAGCTGCCCCACGCTCTCGAGCCGCTGGGCGTGATTGAGCGCGTCCTGCGTCTGCGCGCGCTGCAGGCTGGTCGCCAGCAGGTTGGCGAGCGAGTCCATGAAGCCGATCTCGTCCGTGCCGAAGCGGTGCGGTGCGACTGCCATGACGATCAGCGCACCGATGGTGCGTCCACGATCGGACAACGGCACGGCGAGCAGGTTGGTCACGCCGGCTGCCAGATATTCTTTCGGCACGGGAAACCGATGTTCGGTGTCCAGCGCCGCGACATGGACCGAGGTGCCGGTGGCGAGCACCATGCCGGCCAGCGTCTCCGCGTCGTTCGGGCTGGTGTGCCCGACCTGGTCGGCGACGAGCGAGCCGGAGGCGCTGGCGATGCGAAATTCAAGCCCGTCGTTCGTGAGCAGGACCACCAGCGCGGCCTCCACCTGCAGGGCTTCCGTGGCGATGCGGGGCGCCTGATGCAGCAGGTCCTGCGAATCGCGCATGTCGACGGCCAGCCGACCGAGGTGCGCGAGATGTTCGCTGTACCTGGCGCGCAGCACCGCCTGCTTGACTCGCGGATATCCGCCGATGTCACGGATCGCCGCCACGACGAACGGAAGGCCCTGGTTCTGCAGCGGGCTCAGCGCGATCTCGACCATCACCTCGCTGCCGTCCTTGCACTTGGCCACGAGTTCCATCTGCGTGCCCATGGCTCGGGGGCGTGGTGCGCGCGCGTAGGCCTCGCGATAGGACGCATGGCGCGGCCGGATGCCGTCGGGCACCAGGACGTCGACATTCAACCCCACGATCTCGTTCGTCAGGTATCCCAGCAGCCGCGCCGCCGCGGGGTTGGCAAGCACGATCTTGCCGGCCTGGTCGACCAGCAGCAAGGCGTCGGGATAGGCGGCGAACAAGGATCGGAAGACGCTTTCCTGGTCGATGTCCGCGGGCAGGCCGCCGGATGGATCGGGGGGCGGCTGCTGTGTCACGGGGTCATGCCGCCGTGACGGGAGGAACGAGGATGTAGCCCGCGCCCCGCACCGATTTGATGACCTTCGGGTTCTCGGGGTCGATCTCGAGCTTCCTGCGGAGTCGCCCCACCTGGACATCGATGGTCCGGTCGAACGGGCCGGCCTCGCGTCCCCGGGTCTGCTCCAGCAGGAAATCCCGGGACAACACGCGGCCGGCATGGCGGACGAAGGTGACGAGCAGTTCGAACTCGCCCGTGGTCAGCGCCACCTCGGCACCGGCGGGATCAACCAGGCAGCGGGCCGCCGCGTCGAGCGTCCATCCGTCGAAGCGCAGGCGTTCGGGAGGCGCGGTCGCGCTGACGTGCACGCCCGGCGCGACCGAAGCGACCGATGCGAGAGGCGCGGTGCGCCGCAGGACGGCCGTGACCCGGGCGAGCAACTCGCGGAGATCGAAAGGCTTGGTCACATAGTCGTCGGCCCCCAGTTCGAGGCCGACGATCTTGTCGACCGCGTCGCCACGCCCGGTGACGATGACCAGGCCGCAATGCCAGTTCTCGCGCAGCTTGCGCGCGATGGCCAGGCCGTCCTCGCCCGGCAGGCCGAGATCGAGCAGGACGAGCGCGGGCGTGTCGACAGGCATCAGCGCCATCAGGGCGCGCCCCGAATGAACCTGCGTCGCGCGGAAGCCGCGGCTCTGCAGGTAGTTGCACAGCAACTGCGTGATGTCGACTTCGTCGTCGAGGATGGCGATATGCGGAAGAGTGTTCACGGGCCTCAGCAAGGTGTCCGTCTCGAGCGGCAAGCCACAGGCCCAGCAGGCGTGTGCATGCGTTCATCGCTGCACGGACATTCGACACTCATCTCACGCCAGGTCTGCGCGTGTCTGTTCGGTAGCGAACCCATGACCGTGGCCTGCTCGACGCACTTGATCAACGGTCGCTCGCGACCGCACACCGTATCACGCTTCGACGAAGCCTCGAAGCGTCGCCGCACCGTCGTGCAGGTTCAGTCGAGATCCACGCTGTACAGCACCAGCCGGGAGTCGGCCGGATCGGTGGTCTTCTGAAACTTCAGATGACCGGCGAATTGCCGCATCGAATCGTTGTCGAACGAATCGGCGGAATGCATCGCATGGATGCCGCGGGCCCGCGCCGCATCGACAAGATGGGCCATCAACGCGGCTCCCAGGCCTTTTCGTTGCCATTCGTCCGAAACCGTGACCGCGAATTCGCAGTCGGCGGCGCCGGCGCCGGCGCTGAACCTGGCGACGCCGATCTCGCGCTCCTGCGCGCCGCTGCCGACGACCGCCAGGTACGCCACGTCCGTCAGCGGATCGAGCGCGGTGAGTTGCCTGAGGAGGGCCTCGCTCGGCGAACTCATGGTCTCGAGAAACCTGAACCGCCGCGACTGGGGCGAGAGCGCCTCGATGAAGCGGCGCTCGAGCTCGACATCCTGCGCGTGAAGCGCGCGTATCGTGACCTGCGTGCCATCGCGGAGTTGCTGTTGCCCGGCCGTTTCGGCAACAGAAGAGGGGGCCTGGTCGACTTTCTCGACGCACGGCGTTTGGACGTTGCTCATGGTCTTCCTAGTTTGCAATCTGTCGCTCGATGCACCGGCAGCGACCGCCTCGCGGCCTCTGCCGGCGCCGCACTCAGTACTCCAGCGTCATTTCGTCCCGGACGCTGCGAACGCCGGGCGTGCCCCAGGCCGAAGTGGTCGCGGTTTCGCGCTCCGCCCAACTGCTCACCTTGCCCTTCAACGTCACGTCGGCACCGTGGACCTCCACCGTGATCTTCTTCGCGTCTTCCGAGGCGCTCCTCTTCAGGGCGGCCTCGATGTCGCTCTTGACCGCACTCATGCTCACCGTCGGCTTGAGGCCGATCTGATTGCTGACGCCGGTGACGCCGGAAATGGTCCGGATGCTGTCTGCTGCGGCCAGCCTCTGGTACTGCCAAGCCACGTCGCCGGTGAGCGTGACGAAGCCCTTCTCCACCATCACCTTGACGGCGTCGTCCGGGATGGACGTCGACCAGAGCAGCACGCTTTCGACGGACAGCGCGATCTCCGAGTCGGTGCGACTGTCGCCCGTCAGCTTGACCTTGAGCTCGACGGCGAGGGCACCCACGCCCGACACTCTTTGCGCCGCTCGTTCGGCGTGCCATTTCTCCGAGTAGCTGCCGACGTGGCCCGCCAGGGTGACGACGCCCGACTGGACTTCGACGCCGATCCTCGACGCCGTGACGCACGGCTCCCACTTCAACTCGGCGATGACGTCCTGCTGGAGCTGGCTGTCTGATTTCATGATGGTTCCTTCAAGGGTTGATGAGGCCCAGGCTGATCCTTCGATGTGCAAGGGTCTGTGCGCCGGCACACCGCACCTGTTCTCGACATGCGAGGCACGTTGGCTCTTCGCCATCCTGGTGATGCACCTTGCGCGCTGGCGTCGGTCCGTGGATTGATGGATCTCAATGCAGTGCGCCGCAACTCTTGCAGACTGCAAAGACTGCCTTGCAATGCCGCGAGGCGTTGGAGTCATCCCATGTTCGACAGGATTCTGGTACCCATCGACGGGAGCAAGACTTCCGGCAAGGCGTTGGTCCAAGCCATGGCGCTCGCCAAGACGACTCACGGCCGCATCCGCCTGATTCACGTCGTGGGGGACGTGCTGTCCGCCCTGGGAGGCGAAGCCGCGATGATCTGCAGCGACGAGATCTACACGGCCGTGACGGCCGCAGGCAACCGCGTCCTGGCGGATGCGGCCGCCCTCGTGGAGACGGAGCGCATCCCCGTCGACACCGTGCTGTGCGAGCCGTCGGCTGCCCGCCTGTCCGATCAGATCGAAGCGGCCGCCAGGTCCTGGGATGCGAACCTGATCGTGATCGGAAGCCACGGCCGGCGCGGCGTCCACCGCCTGCTGCTGGGGAGCGACGCGGAGCAGATCATGCGCGTCGCGTCGGTGCCGGTGCTGCTGGTGCGCGATGCCGCAGTGCATCCGTGAAGTGAACCATCCGTCGGAATTCTGTCCGGGATCGTGATGTCGATGACCTCGATGTCGAGCCTTCTCATCGCGTGGGTTGCCGGAGGACTCCTGCTGCTCGCGATCGTGGCATTCGGGCTGGCCCGGTGGGGCGATCGCCGATTTTTCCTCGCGACGCAGGTGTTGACGCGACGCTTGGAGGCAAGCCGTGCCGCCGTACCCGTCGCTCGCTACCACGTGTCCGAACTCAGGGGATTGCCGGCCCCAGTGCAACGGTACTTCCAGCGTGCGTTGAAGCCGGGCCAGAGGATCGTCGCCAGCGTCGAGGTCAGCAACGTCGGGACGTTCAACATGAGCAGGAGCGGGCAGCGGTGGAGGCCCTTCAACTCACACCAGAGCGTGGTGATGCGGCGACCCGGGTTCGTGTGGAGTGCCCGGATCAGCCTGTTTTGTGGCGTGACCGCGTTCGTGCATGACGCTTACGTGGCTGGCCAGGGCATCCTGAGGCCGACGCTCATGGGCCTCTTCGCGCTCGGCAGGCAGGAAGGTGGCGATGCGCTCGACAAGGCGGAACTGATCCGCTACCTGGCCGAGGCCGCCTGGTATCCCACCGCGCTGCTGCCGAGCCAGGGCGTCTCGTGGTCTGCCGTCGACGAGCGTTCCGCCCATGCCACGTTGAGAGACGGCCGCTCGGCCGTCACCCTGCTTTTCAGGTTCAACGACCACGGGATGATCGAGTCCGCGTGCGCCGACGCACGGGGCGCGGTCGAGCGAGGAATCCTGACCCTGAGGGAATGGGAAGGCCGCTGGTCGAACTATCGAAGGCGCGATGGCATGCGCATCCCGACGAGCGGCGAAGCCTCCTGGGTCGTTCATGGGAACCGCATGCCTTACTGGCGCGGCGCGGTGACGTCGTTGACGTACGGATTCGTCGAGACGGGCACCGCGCCCGGCGCTCGCATGGCTTCGGCGGCTCCGTCGAGGACTGCCATCGCTGTCTCCGCGCGATGGCGTACAGACCGGAAGTCTTGCGCACATCAAGCTGGCCACATGGACTGCGAGGTATCCGATGAGACTCATCCGTGACGAACGCGCCTACCGTCGCGTGCTCGAGAACTTTCTGGGTTGTCGCTCCAGTGCCCGGCTCTTCATTGCGCGGTTCTCGCATCTCTGGCGCTGTGACGGTGCTCCTCTTGCGTGCGGTGCCGACGCGACGCCGGCTTTCGGTGCCGAGCCTGGCTTCTACGGCCTGATGGACACGATCAATTCACTGTGCGAAGAGTACGTGGGCTCGCTGGCGGACGGTTGCGGCTATCGGGTCAGCGAGGAGCAGTTCCGAAAAGAGATCGAGGGGCTCATGCGCGAGACGTCCCATGCCGCCGGCGATTGATCCGAGTGACGGGACGGCTGGAGCCGCCACTGACTGAAAGGGAGACGAACCGTGGAATATAGAAGCTTGTTGGTGCATCTCGAACTGGGCCGGTCGAACAAGCATCTGCTGCAGGTCGCGGGCGAGCTGTCGGAGCGCTTCGACGCCCGGGTCGTCGGCGTCGCCGCGTGCGCGCCGCCGGTCATGATCTACGGGGAGATCGGCCTGGCAGGAGAAGCCTGGGTGGAGGAGCGCGGCGAGATCGAACGGCAAGTGGGAGAGGCGGAGAGTGAATTCAGGGACGCCTTTCGAGATCGAACCGTCGATCTGGACTGGCGAGCAACGAAGGACTTCGCGGATCTCGCGAAGTGCATCTCGCGCCAGGCGCGAACCGCCGATCTCGTGGTGACGGCCGTTGCGCAGGGAGACATGTTCGACGGTACCCGGGCGTTGAGTACAGGAGCGCTGGTGATGCAGGTCGGCCGCCCGGTACTGCTCGTTCCGCTCTCCCACTCGACGACGAGGTTCGATCGGGTGTTGGTGGGCTGGAAGGACACCCGGGAGACACGGCGCGCCATCGCCGATGCGCTGCCGTTGATGCGACACGCGGAAGTGACCGTCGTGGAAGTGGTCAACGAGGGCCACATGGATGCGGCACGTCGTCACCTCGACGACGTCATCGAATGGCTGATGCAGCACGACGTGCCGGCCAAGGCATTGCCCGTGACATCGAGCGGTGACGACGCCGCCGATCTTCGCTCCGTCGCGGACAGCGAGCACTGCGATGTCATCGTGGCCGGTGCCTATGGGCACAGCCGCTTGCGCGAATGGATCCTCGGTGGCGTCACCAAGGACCTGCTGATGAGTCCCCGACGTTGTTCCCTCGTCTCGCATTGATTCGTCCGTGCGCATGGTCCGTCACCACCGCCCGGCCATCCTCCTGGAGGTGAACGCGACTTCGCGAGGGCTGCTTGCGCGGCAGCCGCTCGCCGCGCAGCCGATCAGGCCTCGATGATCACCTTGAGCGCCTTCGTGTCGGCGGCCCTCCCGAAGGTCTCGTAGGCATCGAGGATCTTGTCGAACCTGAAACGGTGCGTGATCAGCTTGCCGGCGTCGATCCGGGCGGAGCGAACGGTCTTGAGCAGCATCGGGATCGTCACGGTGTCGACCAGGCGCGTGGTGATGGTGATGTTCTTCGACCAGAGCGTCTCCAGGTGCAGGTCCGCCTTCACGCCGTGCACGCCCACGTTGGCGATCGTGCCGCCGGCCGCCACGATGTCCTGGCAGATCTGGAAGGTGGCCGGGATGCCGACCGCCTCGATCGCCGTGTCCACGCCGCGTCCGCCCGTGAGCGCCAGCACTTGTTCGGCGGCGTCGCCGCCGCCGCTGTTGACGACGTCCGTCGCGCCGAACTGCTTTCCGACGGCGAGGCGGTTGTCGTCGAGGTCGACCATGATGATCTGCGCCGGCGAATAGAGCTGCGCCGTGAGCAGCGCCGCCAGGCCGATCGGGCCGGAGCCGACGATCGCCACGCTCGAGCCGGGCGCCACCTTGCCGTTCAGGACGCCGCACTCGAAGCCGGTGGGCAGGATGTCGCTGAGCATCACCAGCGCTTCCTCGTCCGCGCCGTCGGGGATCGGATAGAGGCTCGTGTCGGCGTGCGGGATCCGCACGTACTCGGCCTGCGTGCCGTCGATGCTGTTGCCCAGGATCCAGCCGCCGGTCGTGCAGTGCGAATACATGCCCTTGCGGCACGGCTCGCATCGGCCGCAGGCGCTGATGCACGAGATGAGGACGTGGTCACCCGGCTTGAAGCTGGTGACCGCCGCACCGACGGCGTCGATGATGCCGACACCTTCGTGGCCGAGGATCGTCCCCGGCTTGCAGGTGGCGACGTCGCCCTTGAGGATGTGCAGGTCGGTGCCGCAGATCGTGGTGCGCGTGATGCGCACGATCGCGTCGCCCGGCATGGTCAGCACGGGCTTGATGCGGTCTTCGACGTTCTTGCGGCCGGGGCCGTTGTAGACGAGCGCTTGCATGTCGGTGTCCTTGTGGAGTGGAGGGTGGGGCGTCCCGGCCAGTACGGCACCGCGGACGGCCTGGTCAGGCCGGCGCGCGGAGGTCGCCCGTGCGCACCAGCTTCTTGTTCACGAATTCCTGGATGCCCATGGGGCCCAGCTCGCGGCCGTAGCCGGAGTTCTTGATGCCGCCGAACGGCAGCTCCGCGTCGGCCCAGTCGATGTTGTTGATGAACACCATGCCGGTGTCGATCTGGCTCGCCATGCGCTTGCCGCGGGCGACGTCCTGCGTGAACACCGAGGCGCCCAGGCCGAAATCGGAGTTGTTGGCCAACGCGATCGCCTCCGCCTCGTCCCGGACCCGGTAGAACGACACCACCGGGCCGAAGAACTCGTCGCGGAAGGCCGGGTTGTCCGGGCGGATGTCGGTCAGGATCGTCGCTTCCATGAAGGAGCCCGGACGATCGAGACGGCTGCCGCCCATGAGCAGCCGGGCGCCGTGCTCGACGGCACCGTCGACCTGCTTGATCAGCTGCACCAAGGCGGCTTCGCTCGACAGCGGGCCGTGCGTCGTCCGGCTGTCCATCGGATCGCCGACCTGCAGCTGCGAGAGTGCCGTCATGAACCGGTCGAGGAACCTGTCGGCGATTCCCTGCTGCACGATGAAGCGCTTGGCCGCGCAGCAGGTCTGGCCCGCGTTGTACATGCGGCCCCAGACGGCCCACGGGATCGTGCGCTCGAGGTCGGCGTCGTCCAGCACGATGAACGCATCGCTGCCTCCCAGCTCCATCGACGTTTTCTTGAGCGCCTTGCCGGCGCGTGAGGCGATGCTGCGTCCGGCTTCCAGGCTGCCGGTCAACGCCACGCCCTTGATACGCGAGTCGTCGATGACCTGGTTGGCCTGTTCATGCGAGATGAGCAGGTTCGTGTAGGCGCCGGCCGGGGCGCCAGCGTCGAGCATCAGCTTCTCGAAGGCGACGGCGCACTGCGGCACGCAGGCCGCGTGCTTGACGACCAGCACGTTGCCCGCCATCAACTGGGGGCCGGCCACGCGGGCAAGCTGGCAGTACGGGAAATTCCAGGGCTCGATGCAGAACAACACGCCGAACGGACTGCTCTCCACGTGCGCCTCGCCGCGTCCGGGATGCAGTTGCACCGGCGCCAGCAACGACTCGCCGTGCTGCGCGTAGTAGGACAGGATGTCGGCGCTGAAGACGACCTCGCCGCGAGCTTCGTCGATGCGCTTGCCCATTTCCAGGGTCGCCAGGCTGGCGAATTCGTCGACGTGGGCGCGCAGCAGCACGGCGGCCCGGCTCAGCACGGCGCCGCGCTCGGCATGGGACGTCGTCTTCCAGCTGTGGAAACAGGCCTCGGCCGTCGCCAGGGCATGCTGAAGCTGAGCCGTGCTCGTGTGCTCGAAGCTCTGGACCACCTTGCCGGTGTTGGGGTTGACGCTTTGGTAGGACATGCATGCTCCTTCGGATGTCGGACGGTTCCACCAGGATGGGCGGGGAGTCGGGTTCGATGCCTCACGGTGCGCGGGGCGACTGTCCGGGTCTGTGCGTTGGCAGACGCAGACCTTTATTCAGGCGGGAGGCGCGTGCCGGGCCGGCGCTGCGGTCGCCGGCGAATCCCGCCTGCGGATCGTGGACAGGACGATGATGTTCGCTGTCGCACAGACCGGCGCCGGCAGGGCGTCCATGCTGGCATCCGATGCGGCACCGCCTCGTTCGCCGCGCCTCCAAGGGATCCGCCATGCCTCTCAGCCACGCCGCCGCCTGGATCGACCACCTGGGTGCTCAGGTGATCCAGTTCGACGCGGACACCGCCGTCGACCAGCGCGTCAAGCAGCACCTGCGCTATACCCGGCAGCACGGCAGCCAGGTACGCGGCCAGCACGAGTTCTTCGGCGAGATCTGCGAAGCGCTGTCGGGGATCAAGTCCGTGCTGGTCGTGGGTCACCATGAGCCCGAGGCGGCCTTTCGCCAGTACGTCTCCAAGCACCGGCCCGCGCTGGCATTTCACATCGTCGGTTGGGAGATCGTCGATCAGCCGACCGAGGCCGAGGTGTTGCGACTGGCGCGTGAGTTCTTCGTGCGCCGGGGCGAGATGGCCGCCACGCCGCGGATGCGCTGAGCCCCTCGGACCGCAGGGGAGGGCAGTCGCCCTCCCTGCCCGGTGCCGGAGGACGCCGGGTCAGTACTCGACCCTGGAGAACTTCGAGCCCTCGATGCTGAGGTTCGCCATGAGGCCGCCATTGGTCAGCGCGAAGCCCACGATGGGCGCTTGCACCGTCTGCGTGTCGACCGTGCCGTCGGCGCCGACCTTGAGCAAGGTGACCGATGCGTCGACGCCAGCCGTCCAGCCCTTGCTTGCCTTGAACTTGTCCAGCGAATCCTGGGTCATGAACAGGACGTAGACGGCCTTCGACTCGGCGCCCGCGAGCAGTCCTACCGAGATGGCGGTCGAGTTGTAGTACCCCTGCGTGACACCGCCGGCCAGCAGCGCACCTCGGCCGTGGGAACCGCCGATCACGAGTCCGCCGGACACCACCTCCGGAAAGACCAGCATGCCGCGCGCCTGGCGAACCAGATCGCGAGATCCGGGAACCTGCGTCGCCAGGCTCTTCAGAGCGCTCTGGACGTTGGCGTCGAGCCCGATCCGTTTCGCATCCATGGAACTCTCGGTCACCGTATTGGGTGTCGTCGTGCAAGCTGCCGTCAGGATCGCGGCGCACGCGATCGTCACCAGAGTCTTGAGATTGTTCATGGGATGCTTTCGAAGATGAGCGAAGGAGTGACCTGGGTGCAGTGGTTCACGCACCCGGCAGCGTTCATCAGGATGGCCGTATCGATGCGACAGGTCTGTGCGCCAGCGCACATCGGCGAGTACCGCCGACTTGGCCATGGCCACGGCGATTCGGGCGCTTGAACGCGCCGTCGACCCGATGACGCCAGGAGGTTCGGGAGCATGGGGTCTGGCAGAGCAGTTTCGCCCACTCTCAATTCTTCGACGCCGGGCGTGACTGCATCAGACCCAGGGTTTCCCTGGACGGCGAAGGCAGGCACTTTACTTGCTCGGGATCTTGGGGCCTCTCGACCGCCGATACGCCGAGGCTGCCCGCTATCCCAATGTCGAAACGACGGCGCGTCTGCCTGCACTTACCGAGCGATACGAGCACGTGATCGGTGAGACTTTGGAGAACGGTCTTCGTCTTGCCGCCCTTCGCTGCCGAGCGGAGGAAGATCTTGCAACTCCGACGCGCGCCGTTCAAAGAATCCCCGGACTTGCCATAATTCAGCGCCATCGCCTTTCGCGCTCACACCCTGGAGTCTCACGTGGACAAGCAGCTCATCAAAGCCTCGAGCGGGATCTCGTGTTGCGGGGACTTGCATTGGGGGGCCCACTTCTGCCATCTCTACGAAACGCGCGAGGACCTGGTCGACACGCTCGTCCCGTTTTTCACCGAGGGACTTCGCAATCACGAGCAGTGCCTGTGGGTTACCTCGGAGCCGTTGGATGCGGTCGACGCCGCGGCCGTGCTCGCCGAGCGCATTCCGGACTCGAGGGACTACCTCGCCAGTGGCCAACTCCAGATCGTCGACCACTCCGAGTGGCATACGAAAATGGGGCACCTCGATGGAGAGGCGCTGCTTCAGGCGTGGGTCGATGCCGAGCAACAAGCTCTCGCGCAGGGCTACAACGGCTTGCGAGCCACCGGCAATGTCACGTTCTTGAAGTCGCGCGACAGCTGGCGAGATTTCGAGCGCTACGAGTCGCGCGTGACCGAGACCTTCGCCGGCAGGCGGCTTCTCGGCCTGTGCAGCTACCACCTCGGCACGACGAATGGCAACGACGTGCTCGACGTCTTGCGGAATCATCAATTTGCGGTCGCGCGGCGCGATGGGCAGTGGGAAGTCATCGAGAACGCCGCCCTCAAGCTCGCGAAGGATGAGCTGCACCGAACCAATCGTGAACTTGAGCAACGCGTGGCCGCGCGCACTTCCGAGCTGCGCTCGGCATTGGCGACGATGGAAGCCCAGCGTTGCGAACTGGAAGCCGCCTTGAGGATGCGCGACGAGAGCCAGCGTCAGGTGCAGGCGGAACTCGAAGACGCCCGGCTCCTGCAACGCATCAGCGCGACCTTGGTCAGCGAAGAAGCCGTCGACGCGCTCTATCAGAAGCTCGTGGACGCCGCAGTGCTGATCATGCGGTCCGATTTCGGCAGCATGCAGCGCTTCGATTCGTCACGCGGCGACCTGCAACTGCTGGCGCATCACGGATTCACTCCTGAGGGGGAGGCGTTCTGGGAGTGGGTCACGCCGGAGTCGGGCAGCACATGCGCCCTGACGCTGCGCCGCCTCGAGCGGGTAGTCATTTCCGACATCGCGAAGCACGCGCTAGACGTTGGAAGCGACCGGTTCGCACCGCTGTTGGAAGGAGGGATTCGCGCCGCGCAGACGACGCCGCTGCTGTCGCGCAGCGGTGAGATGGTCGGCGCGATTTCGACGCATTGGCTGCAGCCGCATCAGCCGTCCGAGCGTGATCTGCGGCTGCTGGACATCGTCGCTCGCCAGGCAGCTGACCTCATCGAGCGCAACACGGCGGCTGCGGCCCTGCGAGCACAAACGGTTCAGCTGATGGACGCCGATCGGCGCAAGGACGAGTTCCTTGCCACTCTGGCGCATGAACTGCGCAATCCGCTGGCCCCTCTGCAGACCGGCCTCGGTGTGCTCCAGGGCGGCAACGCGCAAGCGACGGCTCGGGTGCTGCCGATGATGGAGCGCCAGCTGGCCAATATGGTGCGGTTGATCGACGACCTGCTGGACGTGTCGCGCGTCAGCCGCGGGATGGTGGTGCTCAAGCGGGAACGCGCGACGCTCAAGAGCATCCTTGACAGTGCAATCGAAACCAGTCGCCCGTTGCTGGAAGCTGCGAACCATCGCTTCACCGTCACTACACCCGGTCATCCGGTGTGGGTGGACGCGGACGTGACACGGCTGGCGCAAGTGATCAGCAACCTCCTCAACAACGCGGCCAAATACACCCCACCAGGTGGCCGTGTGGAACTGGTGACCGAGGTCGTCGACAATGACGTGGTGATCCGCGTCGTCGACAACGGGGTTGGCATTCCTGCGCGGATGCTGTCGAAGATCTTCGATCTGTTCGTTCAGGTCGAGCAGACCATCGATAAAGCGCAGGGCGGGCTCGGCCTCGGGCTGTCGCTTGCGACTCATCTCGTGACCATGCATGGCGGAACGATCGAGGCCCGCAGCGGCGGATCTGGACAAGGATCGGTCTTCATCGTGCGCCTGCCGGTCGCCGAGGCACCGGAAGCTACCATCTTGCACGCATGCGGTTTGACACAGGCGCAAGCTCCGAGCGCCCGCATTTTGATCGTCGACGACAACGTCGACGCCGCCGAAACGCTCTCATTGCTTCTGGACAGCACCGGACACGAGACCTGTGTCATCTGCGATGCCGAACAGGCCTTGCAAGCCGCACTCGAGTTTCGGCCGGACGTTGCATTCCTCGATCTCGGAATGCCCCGGCTCAGCGGCTTCGATCTCGCACGTCTGATGCGCACGGAGGCAGCCCTGAGCGACATCGTTCTCGTCGCCGTCAGTGGCTGGGGGACGGAAGAAGACCGGTCGCGCAGCCGCGAGGCCGGGATCAACCATCATCTCACCAAGCCCGCATCGCCGGCGGACATACAGACACTGCTGGCGCGCGTGATGCGGGCCCGCCTCGTGCGAGGGCTGGCACTTGTCGATACGACGGAAGGACACCGACGTTCAGCGCAAAGCTGACCAGCGGGACGAGCCTGAAGTCGCGGAGCAGCCACCAGCTGGTAGCGCTGCCGATACTGCACCCCGACGAGACGCCGGTGGCGAAGGCCTCGTCGCCTTACGGATAGGCCGTCACCGTCGGCGTGTTGGAGGCATTGCATCCGGTCTGTCCACCTGTGTTGTCGACCACGTGGTTGATGCCGCCGTTGGCGCCCAGGCACACCGTGATCATGTCGTGCAGCCGCACGTTGGCCGTCGTGGGAACCTCCAGCGCGCGATCCTCGAAGATGCCGCCATTGGTGAAGACGCTGTACACGCCCAGGCCCCAGGCCTCGTGGCTGGTGACGCCGTCGGCCACCTTGTACGACGCGTAGCCCTTGCCAGTCGGGCTGTTCCAGGCCGATTGGCTGGGCGGGTCGTACGGCAGCTCGGACTGGTAGAAGAAGACCTGGCCGCCGTTGCCGTTCCACACGACCTGGTTCTGCTGGAAGTGTTCGGTGAACAGGCCGTAGATCGTCACGTCATTGCCGTTGACCCACAGTCCGTTGGCCGACGGGTTGGCGGTCCAGCCCACGCCGTTGCCATGGTCCGCGCGCCACAGCCAGGTGTGGTCGACGATCGTGTTGTTGGCGTTCAGGCTGAGCGCGATGCCCACCCGGCCGGCCTGCGCGCCGCCGATGCGGAAGAACATGTCGTGCAGCACGGTCGGGTTGGTCGCGTGGCTGGCGTTGGCGCCGTTCGGGCCGACTTCCACCAGCACGCCCGACTCGACCGCACCCGCCTCCAGCATCAGACCCGACAAGGTGATGCCGTCCACGTCGGCTGTCTTGATCAGCGGCTGGCCGTTGTCCGAGCGCAGTGTCGGCAGCCCCAGCCCCAGTACGATGGCGTTCGGGTTGTTGACCTGCAAGGTCTTGGTCAGCACGTAGATGCCAGGGGTAAACAGCAAGTTCTTGCCCGAGGCCAATTGGGTGTTGAGCGTGTCTGCGCTGTCGCCCGGGTGTGCCAGGTAGAACTGAGACAGCGCCACGGTCGTGCCGGGGGTGGTGCCGCCATTGGCCCAGCTCAGGCCGCTCGTGTTGCGGCTCAGTGCCGGCACGCGCACAGCGTAGTTGCCGCCCGTGTCCAGGAACAGGTAAGGCTTCTCGCGCACCACGGGCGTCTGGCTGACCTTCGTGTAGCGCTGACCGGCGGTGGGGAAGTTCCCGGCGGGCGCGTTCACCACGCCCACGAACACCATGTTCCAGTTCGAGCCCACCCACTGGCCCCACTGGCTGTTGCGCGAGATCCATTGCTGCTGGCTGGCGGAGTTGACCTGGCCGTCCACCAACGTGTCCGACATCCAGCCGCCGCTGGACCAGCCGTTGTTCTGGTTGAGCTTCAGGTTGCCGCGAACGTGCACGCGGCGCAGCGGCGCGGCCTGCGACACCGCCCATTGCATGGTGTTGTTGCCGATGCCCTGGCTCGGGATCACCGCCAGGTTCTCCACGCCTCGCCAGAAGGTGGTCGTGGCGTTGTCGCCGCCGAGTGCCGCGCTCGAGCGGACGTCGCCGTTGACCACGACCTGGTCGGGGCCGCTGCCCAGCCCCAGCACCTGCGTGTAGTAGCCGACCGGGACGCTCAGGCCGTTGTAGGTGCCCGGCGCGAGCAGGATGGCGTCGCGGCGCGTGCCGAACTCGTTGGATTGCTGGGCGCTGAAGATCGCGTTGATCTGGGATTGGAGGTTGGGCGTGGACGGGTTGAACACGTGGACGGCGCTGCCGAAATCCGGCGTGGCTGGCGGTGGGCTCGCGCTGTCGGAAAGCACGAACTCTTCCCAGGCCTGCACGCCGCTGCGGTTGGCGACCAGCGTGCCGCCGATGTTCTGGTCGGCCGACACGTACAGGTTGTTTGCCGCCGCGAGCAGCGCGACATTGCCGTCGGACTGCGGCACCAGCCTGAACTGCTCCCACAGCGAGGCGGTGGCACGGTTGGCGACCAGGTCGCTGGTATTGGGCGCCGCCAGCCCGATATCGGCCGAGACGAAGTTGCCGCTGATGCGCGATCGCAGCGAAACCGTGCCGTTGGCGTTGGAGACCAGGTCGAAGTCCTCCCAGGTGCTGGCCACCTGGGCAGTCGCCGTCAGGGTGCCGGTGCCCGCGCCCGCGGCTGAAACGAAGCGGTTGTTGCCGACCGAGCGCAGCGTGGTCGCGTGCGAGGGCAGGGCCGCGGTGGAGGCGATGGCGAGGGCGGCCAGGGCGGGCCAAGCGTGGGAGGAGGTTTTCATGGCGTGGTCGCAGTGCCGGGAACCGGCGGATTGAGAGGGCGGCAGACGTCAGAGAAGGTGTGTCCCGACGCCTGTGCCGCGATGAGCCGTCCGCCACCGCGCCACGACGAGCACGGTGCTGGATACGGTGACCCGTATCCTGTGATAAATCAAAACGATTTAATATAGTGAAATACCTCAGATCTGTAAGCAAACGCATGCCACTCAGGGGTCGCCTGAGCGTTAGGCCTCCATATGCATCAGCGCACGACAAAGGCGTCGAGATTTCCGAGCCAAGGCGGGTCATCTCTCGTGGCTGTTCCAGCGGCGAACGCGGCAGCAAGGCCTTGGCCGCCAAGCGCGCGGTGTGAGATCGGGAGGCGGCCGAAACGTAGCGGCCAGTGGAAGGCTCCATGACCTTCGAGCTGTGATCGACGTGATCGCAGCACGTCTGAGCCTCCGCGGGGGTGTCGAGCGGTGAGGTCGGTTGGTAACGCGAGTTAGGTTCGCGGCCACCGCAGTTCCGCGCGCGCGGGTTCGTCGAACGACCGGTATCGGAGAGGTCATAACCTCGGGCATCCGCAACGGGTCGAACTCTGCCATCGGCCTGGTACCGGTGAAAGACTGCAACAGGCCGCTTACCGGGCTGTCAGACGCCGGCGTGGCTGGCGTC
>FTJN01003207.1_pt1 | contig 24327 bp, 21 predicted proteins | sample 1658361 | NCBI WGS metagenome assembly FTJN01 (sample SAMEA3914819, study PRJEB12502) | metagenome | biome: forest; material: soil | place: Canada | collected 2010-06-26 | depth 0.3 m
CGATCTGGGCCGAGCCGAGGGCGCGCAGGTCGGTGGTGGTCAGGGCGGCGAGCAGGTCGGTGGTCATCGCGGCCACTTGCGCGGTCGTCAATGCGGCGGCCTGGGCGCTGGTGAGCGCACCGATTTCCGTGGTGTTGAGCGCGTTGACCTGCGCGGTCGTCAGCGCGGCGACCTGGGCGCTGGTCAGCGCGGCGACCTGGGCGGTGCCGAGGGCGGCGATCTGGGTCGTCGTCAGCGAGCCGATCTCGCTGCTGGTCAGGGCCGCGATCTGCGCGGACGTGAACGCATCGAGGTTGGTCGTGCTCAGCGTGGACAGTTGCGCGGTCGTCAGCGCGGCGATCTGCGCCGTCGTCAACGCGGCGACATGGTCGGTCGCGAGGCCGTTCAGTTGCGCCGAGGTCAGCGCGTCCAGGGCGGCGACGCCCATCGAACGCAGTGCCGTGGTGGACAGGGCCGCCACCTGGTCGGTGCCCAGCGAGTTCACCTGCGACGTGTTCAGCGCGGCGACTTGCGTGCTCGTCAGGACGGCCGCGTCGGCGGTGCTCAGTCCGGTGAGCTGCGAGGTCGAGAGGTTGGTCACCTGCGAGGTGGTCAGCGCGACGACCTGCGCCGTCGTGAGGCCGCCGATCTGGCTGGAGCCGAGCGCCGCCAGCTGGTTGGTCGTCAGCGCCTGCAGGCTGCCCGTGCTCAGCGCCGCGATCTCGGTGGTCAGCAGCGCCGCGATCTCCGCGGTGCCGATGGCCGAGACGCCCGTGCTGCTGATCGCCGCCATCTGCGCGGTGGTGAGTGCCTGGATCTGCGCGGTGTTGAACGCCGCCCAATCAGCCGTGCCGAGACTGGCGATCGTCGACGTGGACAGGCCGGCGATCTGCGAGGTGGACAGCGAGGTGATGATGGACATTATTTGTTCCTGGACGGGTGACTTAGGGGCGACGGTCGGCAGCGGACGGCCGCGCCTGTCGAATCAATGCTGGGGCTCCGGCGGCCCATGACCTGTCGACCGGTGCGTGCAGGGCACGCAGCGGGGTCGGCAAGGCATGGGTCGCAGGAGTCATGTGGCTTTTCTTGAAATTCGGGACGGTTCCAATTGGGCTTGTCGGCAAAAAATCGCAAAGCCTTAAGTCAGGCTTGCAACCTTTTTCCGGTTTCAGGAGAACTATCGGTTGGACGAGCCCGGTCCTTTGGCTCGAAAAGAAGTGCAAATCCGGCCGTCTTGTGGGGTGTTCTGGTCGATCGGCACAAAGTCACGGCGCGTGCCGGCACGGCCGGATGGCGTGTCCGGGCGACGCACCGGGTGGTCAGGCAAGTGGTGTCCTGAAGACGGCGGCGCGTCGTCCAGGCGATGGGCGAAGGCCGATCGAGGGGCGTGCGGCTGCTGAGCGAAAGTGAAGGGCGGACCGTCGCGGCTCCCGCCGCGCCCCGCCCGGGCTCAGTCCGCGAGCGCCTGCGCCGCGCGCGCCATGTGCGCGGCGAGTTCGCCTGCCACCAGGGGCAAGCGGTCGCCGGGCGCGAAGTCGCACGCGCGCCCATGGATCCAGGCCGCGGCGCGGGCGACCGCCCACGCCAACCCGATCGCGTCCGTGTCGGCCGGCTGGGCCGACCACAGGCCGCCGATCCAGCCGGCCAGCACGTCGCCGGTGCCGGCGGTGGCCAGGCGCGCGTCGCCGGTCGGATTGACGGCGATGCGGCCGTCCGGCGCCGCGACGAGCGTGCCGGACCCCTTGAGCACGACGACGGCGCCGAGATCGGCGGCCAGCCGGCGTGCGGCGGCGAAGCGGTCGGCCTGGATCTGCGCCGCGGTCGATCCGAGCAGGCGCGCGGCCTCGAGCGGGTGCGGGGTCAGGATGGTCGGGAGCCCCCGCGCGCCTCGCGCACGCACGTGAGCGCGCAAGCCCGTATCGCGCGCGATCGCATTCAGCGCGTCGGCGTCGAGCACCAGCCGGTCCGCGTTGGAGAGGCAGGCGGGCAGCTCGGCGGCCACGTCGTCCCCGCCGCCGCAGCCCGCGACGACCGTGGCCTGGGCGTTGGCGCGGAGCGCCGGCTGGAGTTCGGCGACAGGGCGCAGCATCAGCTCGGGATGGCGCACGTCGACCGGCAGCACGCCGCCGGCGTCGCTCGAACGGGCATGCACGAGCACGCGCCCCGCGCCTGCGAGCGAGGCCGCATGCGCCGCGAGCAGGGACGCGCCCACCATGCCGGCCGCGCCGCCCGCCACGTGGACGTCGCCGAAGCTGCCCTTGTTGGCGAGGTGGCTCCGGTGCGGCAGGCGTGCGGCGGCCGCCTGCGCGCCGGTCAGGACGGCGATCGACAGGTCGTCGTCGGTGGGCGCGACGCCCAGGTCGTCGAACCAGAGCTCGCCGACGACCTCGCGGCCCGTGCCGGTGAACAGGCCCGGCTTGGCCGTCAGCAGCGTCAACGTGTGCGTCGCGCGCACGATCGCGTCGCCGAGCCGGGCGCCCGTGTCGGTGGACAGTCCGGTGGGCGCATCGACGCTCAGCACCGGCGCGCGCAGCGCGTTCAACGCGGCGACCGCGGCGGCGAGCGCGCCTTGCGGCGCCCGCGCCTGGCCGACGCCCAGCAGCGCGTCGACGCCGAGGTCGATGCGTTCGCGTTCTTCGGTCGACGGCAGGTCTTCCCGCAACGCCACGCCGGCCGCCCGGGCCTCGGCCAGCGCCCACGCGGCGTCGGGCGGCAGCGCGCGACCCGCGTGGTGGCCGACCAGCGTCACGCTCGTGGCGACGCCGGCGCGGTGCAGCCAGGTGGCCAGCACCAGCCCGTCGCCGCCGTTGTTGCCCGGCCCGGCCGCGATCCACGCGCTGCGCGCGTGCGGCGCGACCGCGCGCGCGAGACGCAGCAGCGCGACCCCCGCGCGCGCCATCAGCGCGTGCGCGGGCAGCGCCGCGGCCGCGCGCCGCTCGATGCGCCGCGTCGCCGCGTCGTCGAACAGCGCGACGTCTTCGGGGTGGTGCAACAGGCGGCGGGGCACGGTCATCGACGGACCTGGGTGAAAGTCAGCGCAGGCGCTGCGGGGCGAGGGCGCCGGCCTCCGCCGGCGCCGTCTCACCGGCAATCATCGTGCATAGCAGGCCGGCACCGGCCTGGCTCAGCGCCCAGCCGTGATGCGCGTGGCCGACGTCGAGCCAGATGCCCGGCACGCCGCTGGCGCCGACGGCGGGCAACGCGTCGGCGAACGCGGCGCGCGTGGCCTGCCAGACCTGCGCCTGCTGCCAGTTCACGGCGCCCGGGAAAAGCACGTCGACGGCGTCGTACAGCGGCTGCAGCGCCTTCTTGCTCGGCGGCGCGGCGGGCGCGATCGGGGCGCCGACGGGCGCCGACTCGTGGCCACCGGCCACGCGCACCCGGGCACCGAGCCGGCTGACCGAGATGCCGCTGCGCACGTCCAGCAGCGCGGCGCGCGGACCGCTGTCGGGCGCGGCCTCGCGCACGTGCTGCGCCACCGTCACCGAATAGCCGCGGATCGGCTTCCACGGCAGCTTCACGCCCAGCGGCGCGAGCAGGCGCGCCGATTCGAGCGCGGCGCAGACGACGACGGCATCGAAGGTGGCCTCGCGCTCCGGCTCGCCGGCCGCGGTGAAGCGCACCACGGGCCGCGGGCCGGCGGAGATCGCCGCGACCGCATGCTGGAACAGGAAGCGCACGCCCAGGTGCTGCGCATGGGCGCGCAGCAGCTGCGTCCATTCGCGCGTGTTGCCCACGCGGGCGTTGGGCAGGTACACGGCGCGCGGCGCGTCGTCGGCCGCGGCGCGGCCCGGCTCGATCTGGCGCTGGCGGGCGGCGTCGGCCCATTCCACCTTCTCGCCGGCCTGCTGCAGCCAGGCGACCGCGATCTCGGCCTGGGCCGCCGTGGCGGCGTCGGGCAGGCTCAGCAGCAGGCCGTCGCCGCGCTCGAAGTCCAGCGCCAGCGCATGGGCGAGGGCGTCGATGCGCTCGACGCCCGCCGTGAGCAGCTTGTGCAGGGACAGCGCGCGCTCGGCGCGCCGGCCGGCGTCGGGGCCGTCGCCCTTGCCGAACAGCGTGGGCGTGGCGAAGGCGGCGCCGGTGCCGTGCAGGCGGCTGGCCTCGTCGGCGCTGCCGGCCAGTGCCTGCAGCCGGCCCGGCGCGGGCAGCCAGGGCGCGGCCAGGCCGGCCGCGGCGATGCCGGCGGGAGCGAAGCTGGTCTCCTCGGCGACACTGGAGCGCCGCTCGATCACCGTCACTTCGTGGCCGTCGGATGCGAGCGCCTGGGCGGCCGCGACGCCGGCCATGCCGGCGCCGATCACCGCGATCTTCATCGGGCCTCCGTCGAAAAGAGGAGGACGGCGGCGGAAATGGTGCAGGACGGCGTGCGGCCTGCTATACTCTTTGGGTTTTTCTGGGTAGCCATTCGGTGGGTGTTACAACCCCGCGCGGTGCCCGGTGAAAACGGGGTCTCTCCCTTCGGAAAGATCCCAAACACGCGAACCCGGCAATCAAGGTGTTGTGGTCGAGCAAGCAGGAACAAGAGCGGGTTAGAAACCGTAAGTCCTGTGACTCGATGCAATGTATGCCGGGATTCTAGACCCAACCTTTGGAGTACTCCATGTCTGTATCCATGCGCGAAATGCTGGAAGCCGGCGTCCATTTCGGACACCAGACCCGCTTCTGGAACCCCAAGATGGCCCCGTACATCTACGGCCATCGCAACAAGATCCACATCATCAATCTCGAGAAGACGCTGCCCGCGTTCGAGAATGCCCTGAAGTTCATCCGCCAGCTGAGCTCCAAGCGCGGCACGGTGCTGATGGTCGGCACGAAGCGCCAGGCGCGCGAAGTGGTGGCGCTGGAAGCCGCGCGTTGCGGCATGCCCTACGTCGACCAGCGCTGGCTCGGCGGCATGCTGACCAACTTCAAGACGGTCAAGGGTTCGCTGAAGAAGCTCAAGGACATGCAGGCCCAGAAGGATTCCGGCACGCTCGCCGTGATCAAGAAGGAAGCCCTGATGTTCGAACGTGAGCTGACCAAGCTCGAGAAGGACATCGGCGGCATCCAGGACATGGCTGCCCTGCCGGACGCCATCTTCGTCATCGACGTCGGCTATCACAAGATCGCCATCCTCGAAGCCAACAAGCTGGGCATCCCGGTCATCGGCGTCGTCGACACGAACCACTCCCCGCTGGGCATCGACTACGTGATCCCGGGCAACGACGACTCGGCCAAGGCCGTGGCGCTGTACGCCAAGGCCGTCGCAGACGCCGTGCTCGAAGGCAAGGCCAACGCCACGAACGAAGTCGTGCAGCAGGTTTCCGCTGCCGGCGACGAATTCGTCGAAGTCGGCGCCGAAGGCTGATCCCCCACCCGGCGTTTGTGCCGGGGCTGCGACACAGGGGGCTTGTAGGCCCCCTTTTCACAGCTGAGAAGCAATTTGTTCACTGTCGGCCACCAAACTGGCCGGCGCAGATGATGGAGTTTGAAGATGCCCGCGATTACCGCAAGCATGGTGGCTGACCTGCGCGCCAAGACCGACGCGCCGATGATGATGTGCAAGAAGGCCCTCACCGAGGCCGACGGCGACGCCGTCAAGGCCGAGGAGATCCTTCGCGTCAAGCTCGGCACCAAGGCCGCCGGCGCCGGCTCGCGCGTCACGTCCGAAGGCGTGGTCGCCTCGTACGTCGCCGATGGCGTCGGCGCGATGGTCGAAGTCAACTGCGAGACCGACTTCGTCACCAAGAACGACGATTTCATCGCCTTCGCCAACAAGATGGCCAAGCTGATCGCCGAGAAGAACCCGGCCGACGTCGCCGCGCTGTCCGCCCTCGAATTCGAAGGCTCGACGGTCGACGCCGTGCGCCTGGCGCTGGTCGGCAAGATCGGCGAGAACATGTCGATCCGCCGCTTCCAGCGCGTCGAGAACGCCCAGCTCGCCCACTACCTGCACGGCACGCGCATCGGCGTGGTCGTCCAGTTCGAAGGCGACGACACGGCCGCCAAGGACGTCGCGATGCACGTCGCCGCGATGAAGCCGAAGGCGCTGTCGCAGGCCGACGTGCCGGCGCACCTGGTCGAGACCGAGCGCTCGGTCGCCACCGCCAAGGCCGCCGAATCGGGCAAGCCGGCCGACATCGTCGCCAAGATGGTCGAAGGCTCGGTCACGAAGTACCTGAAGGAAGTCTCGCTGCTGAACCAGACGTTCGTGAAGAACGACAAGCAGACCGTCGAGCAGATGCTCAAGGCCGCGAACACGACCATCAAGGGCTTCACGCTCTACGTCGTGGGCGAAGGCATCGAGAAGAAGGTCGACAACTTCGCCGACGAAGTCGCCGCGCAAGTCGCTGCGGCCCGCGGCCAGTAAAGCTGTCCCGAAAGCAGAGCAGAACAGAGTCGGGGCCTTCGGGCCCCGGCTTACACTGCAAGAACGAAACATCACCCAGCGCCTTCGGGAGCCTTTCATCCATGCCGGCGTACAAGCGCATCCTTCTGAAACTTTCCGGCGAAGCGCTGATGGGCGACGACGCCTACGGCATCAACCGCGCCACGATCGTCCGCATGGTGCAGGAGGTGCAGGAAGTCACGCGCCTGGGGACCGAGGTGGCCGTGGTCATCGGCGGCGGCAACATCTTCCGCGGCGTCGCGGGAGGCTCGGTCGGCATGGACCGCGCCACGGCCGACTACATGGGCATGCTCGCGACGGTGATGAACTCCCTCGCGCTGGCCGACACGATGCGCCAGGAAGGCATGGTCGCCCGCGTGATGTCGGCGATCTCCATCGAGCAGGTCGTCGAGCCCTACGTGCGGCCCAAGGCGCTGCAGTACCTCGAAGAGGGCAAGGTCGTCATCTTCGCCGCCGGCACCGGCAACCCGTTCTTCACCACCGACACCGCGGCCGCGCTGCGCGGCGCCGAGATGGGCGTCGAGATCGTGCTGAAGGCCACGAAGGTGGACGGCGTCTACAGCGCCGACCCGAAGAAGGTGCCCGACGCCACCCGCTACACGTCGATCACGTTCGACGAGGCGATCGGCAAGAACCTGCAGGTGATGGACGCCACCGCCTTCGCGCTGTGCCGCGACCAGAACCTGCCCATCAAGGTGTTCAGCATCTTCAAGCCGGGCGCCCTCAAGCGCGTCGTCCTCGGCGAGGACGAGGGCACGCTGGTGCACGTCTGAAGAGAGTTGTTGAACGCATGTTCGAAGCGCGGCGCCACAGCGGCGCCGTGTGCCAGTGAGGAGTGACGAGAGATCATGAGTACCGCCGACATCAAGAAGACCGCCGAGACCAAGATGGGCCGCTCCATCGAGTCGTTCAAGGGCGAACTGCAGAAGATCCGCACCGGCCGCGCCCATCCGGGCATGCTGGACCAGATCCACGTCGACTACTACGGCTCGCCGGTGCCGCTGAGCCAGGTGGCCCAGCTGTCGCTGCTCGACGCCCGCACCATCGGCGTCCAGCCCTGGGAAAAGCCGATGATCTCGAAGGTCGAGAAGGCCATCCGCGAGTCGGACCTGGGCCTGAACCCGTCGACCACCGGCGACATCATCCGCGTGCCGATGCCCGCGCTGACCGAAGAGCGCCGCAAGGACCTGACCAAGGTCGTCAAGTCGCAGGGCGAGGACTGCAAGGTCGCCATCCGCAACCTGCGCCGCGAGGCCAACGAGCACGGCAAGAAGATGCTCAAGGACAAGGAGATCACCGAGGACGACGAGCGTCGCCTGGTGGACGACATCCAGAAGCTGACCGATCGCACCATCGCGGAGATCGACAAGCTCGTGCAGGGCAAGGAAGCCGAGATCCTCGCGGTTTGAGGCGCGCCGTGAATCCGCCCGTGTCCACCTCCGGGGCCTCGACGCACAACGCCGACGTGCCGCGCCATGTGGCGATCGTCATGGACGGCAACGGCCGCTGGGCCAAGAAGCGCTTCATGCCGCGCATCTTCGGGCACAAGCACGGCGTCGACGCGCTGGTCGACATCATCCAGGCCTGCGCCAACCGCGGCGTGGAGCACCTCACGGTGTTCGCGTTCTCCTCCGAGAACTGGAAGCGGCCCGAAGACGAGGTCTCCGGCCTGATGGGCCTGGTGCTGAGCGCGATGACGCGCTACCTCACCAAGATCGCCGGCGACGGGGTTCGCGTGAAGATCATCGGCGACCGCGCCGCAGTGTCGCAGCGCGTGCGCAGCGCGTGGGAGCGTGCCGAGTCCATCACGGCGCACAACACGCGGATCACCGTCTGGGTGGCGTTCAACTACGGCGGCCGCTGGGACATCGTCCAGGCCTGCCAGCGCGCGATCCAGGACGGGGTTCCCGCGGCGGAGCTGACCGAGGAGCGGCTGTCGCGCTACATGGCGCAGAGCGAGGCGCCGGATCCGGACCTGTTCATCCGCACCGGCGGCGAAGTGCGGATCAGCAACTTCCTGCTGTGGCAGGTCGCGTATTCCGAGCTGCACTTCACCGATTGCCTCTGGCCCGACTTCGACGACAAGGAACTCGACCGGGCTTTCAAGGTCTACGCCATGCGTGACCGCCGTTTCGGCGGCGTGAAACCCGAAGCGGCCGAGCTGGCCGGGAGTTCCGATGCTGCGTGAACGCGTGATCACCGCGCTGCTGTTGCTGGCGCTGCTGATTCCGGCGGTGATGGCCGCCTCGCCGCTGCCGTTCGCCGTCCTCACGCTGATCCTGATCGCCGCCGCCGGCTGGGAGTGGGGGCGCCTGTGCGGCCTGGGGCGCGCCGGCGCCGTCGCCTCCGGCGTGGTGCTGGGTGCCGCGTGCGCCTGCATCGGCCTGCTGTGGCAGGTCGAGATCCCCGCCGAGGCCTGGGGCGCGATCACGGCGCTGTGGGTGGTCGGTGGCGCGCTGGCGCTGCGCGCGGGCCCCGACGGGTTCCGCAACCTGAATCCGGCGCTGCGCTTCGTCGTGGGCTGGGTGCTGATCGCCGCCGCCTGGGCCGCGCTGATCGCGTCGCGCGAGCGGGGGCTGGCCTACCTCGCCACGGTCTGCGGCCTGGTCTGGGCCGCGGACATCTTCGCGTACTTCGGCGGCCGCGCGCTCGGCAAGCGCAAGCTCGCGCCCAGCATCAGCCCGGGCAAGAGCTGGGAAGGCGCGATCAGCGGGCTGCTGGCCGTGATCGTGCTGGCGGTGATCGTCGTGGCCGTCACGGTGCATCCGCACGGCAACCTGTTCGCGCTGCTGCACGGCCGCTTCGGCTTCGCCGGCATGATCTTCGCGGTGGCCGCGCTCGTGGCGCTCGCCGTCGTCGGCGACCTGGCCGAATCGCTCGTCAAGCGCGCGGCCGGCGCCAAGGATTCCAGCGGCCTGCTGCCCGGACACGGCGGCGTGCTCGACCGCGTCGACGCGTTGCTGCCCGTCTTTCCGGCCGCGCTCGCGCTGGTGATGAACTTCTGAACGCGAACGCGATGACTTCCTCCCCCCGCCGCCAACGCGTCTGCATCCTCGGCTCCACCGGCTCGATCGGCACGAGCACGCTGGACGTCGTCGCGCTGCATCCCGACTCGTTCGAAGTCTTCGCGCTCACCGGCCAGCGCCGCGTCGACGACCTGTTCGCGCAGATCGTGCGCTGGCGTCCGCGCTACGCCGCGCTGCCCGACGCGGTCGCCGCCAACGAGCTCGGCGCGCGCGTGAAGGCCGCCGGCATCGCCACGGAGGTGCTCGCCGGCGCGCGGGCGCTCGAGGAGCTCGCCGCCCATCCGGACGTCGACCAGGTGATGGCGGCCATCGTGGGCGCCGCGGGCCTGCCGGCCTGCCTGGCCGCCGCGCGCGCCGGCAAGCGCCTGCTGCTCGCCAACAAGGAAGCGCTGGTCGTGGGCGGGCAACTGTTCGTCGACGCCGTGCGCCAGGGCGGGGCGACGCTGATCCCGATCGACAGCGAACACTCGGCCATCTTCCAGTGCCTGCCCACCGATCCGGCGGCCTGGGACGCGGCCGTCGACCACATCGTCCTGACCGCTTCCGGCGGCCCGTTCCGCACGCGCGACCCGGCCACGCTCGCCAGCGTCACGCCCGACCAGGCCTGCGCGCACCCGAACTGGGTGATGGGCCGCAAGATCTCGGTCGACTCGGCCACGATGATGAACAAGGCGCTCGAGGTGATCGAGGCGCGCTGGCTGTTCGACCTGCCGCCCGAGCGCATCAAGGTCGTGATCCATCCGCAGAGCATCATCCACTCGATGGTCGTCACGCGCGACCTCGCCGTGCTGGCGCAGCTCGGCACGCCCGACATGAAGGGCCCGATCGCCTTCGGCATGGCGTGGCCCGCGCGCATGACCTCGGGCTGCGACGCGCTCGACTTCACGAAGATGGCCGCGCTCACGTTCGAGGAGGCCGACGAGCGCCGCTTCCCCGGACTGCACCTGTCGTGGGCCGCGCTGCGCGCCGCGCCCGGCTCGACCGCCGTGCTCAACGCGGCCAACGAGGTCGCGGTCGAGGCCTTCCTCGACGGCCGGCTGCGTTTCGACGGCATCCACCGCGTGAACGCGCAGGCGCTCGAGCGCGTGCTGCCGGCGGCGAGCGACGCCCGCTCCATCGAGTCCCTGGTCGCGCTCGACGCCCGCGCGCGTGACGCGGCGCGCGCGCACGTGGCGCAACTGGCGGGGCAGCGCTGATGGTCGATCTGCTCCTCAGCCTGCCTTACTACCTGGTCACGCTGGGGATCCTGATCACCGCGCACGAGTACGGCCACTACCGCGTGGCCGTGGCCTGCAACATCCGCATCTACCGCTTCTCGCTGGGCTTCGGTCCCGTGTTGTGGCGGCGTCCGTTCGGCGAGCCGGGCTGCGAGTTCGTGCTCAGCGCGATCCCGCTGGGCGGCTACGTGCTGATGCTGGAGAAGCCGGACGGCGAGACGCCTGCCCCCGACGTCGACCGCGCGCTGAGCCGCCGGCCGCTGTGGCAGCGCGCGGCCGTGATCCTGGCCGGCCCGGCGGCCAACCTGGTGCTGGGCGCCGTCTTCTACGCGGCGGCGATGTCCGTGGGCATCGTCGAGAAGGTGCCGGCGTTGAGCCAGCCGCCCGCCGGCAGCATGCTGGCGGTCGCGGGCGTGCGTTCGGGCGACCGCATCGTCGCCTCGAGCGAGGACGAGGCCGACACGCCCGGCGGCATGCAGTGGCGGCCGGTGCATTCGTTCGACGACTTCTTCGAGGGCGCAGTGGTCGCGCTGATGGACCAGAAGCCGCTCAGCCTGCAGATCCGCCACCGCGGCGAGCAGTCCACGCACGACGTCACGTTGCCGCTGGACACGCTCGGCAAGGACGAACTCGACGAGCAGGCGGTCACGCGCATCGGGCTGACGGCGCCGTATTCGCCGCCGCTGATCGGCAAGGTCGTGCCCGGCAAGCCCGCGGACCTGGCGGGCGTGCACGCGGGCGACCTGGTCGAACGCATCGACGACGACGCCATCGTCGACACCTATGCGCTGCGCACCCGCATCCAGGCCGCCGGCGCCGACGGCACGCCCAAGGTCATGCAATGGCATGTCTTGCGCGCGGGCGTCCCGCTGACGATTCCCGTGACGCCGCGCGTCGTCAACGAGGGCGGCCATTCGGTCGCGCGCGTGGACGTCGAGCTCGGCGGCGCGCTCGAGAGCGAGCTCGTGCGCCTGGGGCCGATCGACGCCGTCGCCTACGGCACGCAGCAGATGGGCCGCCACGCGGTGCTCAGCCTGCGCATGTTCGGCCGCATGCTCACGGGCAAGGCGTCTGTAAAGAATCTCAACGGCCCGATCACGATCTCGGACGCGTCGCGCAAGGCGGCCCAGCGGGGACTGGCCCATTTCCTCATGTTCCTGGCCCAGGTCAGCGTGGGCATCGGCGTGCTGAACCTGCTGCCGATCCCTGTCCTCGACGGGGGGCGGCTGCTGTATTATCTCTTCGAGGGTGCGACCGGTCGTCCGGTCTCCACGCCGTGGCAGACATGGCTGCGGTATGGCGGGGTCTTCGCGATCCTGCTGTTGATGTCTCTCGCCCTTTCCAATGACTTGGTCCGCCTGCTGGGCCGGTAAAAAACTCCCGATGTCTTCACTCATTCCGAGCCTGATGCGCCCTGTTGCTGCCTGCGTCATCTTCGCGGGCGCCGTGCTGCCCTTCGCGGCACAAGCGATCGAACCCTTCCAGATCCGCGACATCCGCGTCGAAGGCCTGCAGCGCACCGACCCGGGCAGCGTCTTCTCGGTCTTGCCGTTCCGCGTGGGCGATGGCTACAGCGACGAGAAGGCGGCCGCGGCGCTGCGCGCGCTGTTCGCCACCGGGCTGTTCAAGGATGTGCGCATCGACGTCGAAGGCGACGTCGTGGTGGTGATCGTCGACGAACGCGCGACCATCGCCTCGGTGAACTTCCTGGGCACGAAGGAGTTCGACAAGGACACGCTGGTCAAGGCCCTGAAGGACGCCGGCATCGGCGAGGGCCTGCCGTTCGACAAGGCGATCGTCGACCGCGCCGAGCAGGAAATCAAGCGCCAGTACCTGGGCCACAGCCTCTACGCGGCCGAGGTCGTCACCACCGTCACGCCGCTCGAGCGCAACCGCGTCAACGTCACGTTCAAGGTGTCCGAAGGCGACGTCGCGCACATCCGCGACATCCACATCATCGGCGCCCAGGCGTTCTCCGAATCCAAGCTGATCGACCAGATGGACCTGACGTCGGGCGGCTGGCTCACCTGGTACACGAAGTCCGACCGCTACTCGCGCACCAAGCTCAACGCCGACCTCGAGAAGCTGCGCGCGTTCTACCTGAACAAGGGCTACCTCGAGTTCGACATCACGTCGACGCAGGTCACGATCTCGCCGGACAAGCAGACGATCACGGTCACGATCACCGTCACCGAAGGCCAGCCTTACATCGTCACGGCCGTGCGCCTCGAGGGCAACTACCTCGGCCGCGAGGCGCAGTTCAAGAACCTGGTGCAACTCAAGCCGGGCGCCTCGTACCACGGCGACGACGTCACCGCCACCACGCGCGCGTTCACCGACCTGTTCGGCACCTACGGCTACGCGTTCGCGCGCGTCGAGCCGCATCCCGAGATCGACCGCAAGACGGGCCAGGTCGTGGTGGTGCTCACCGCCGACCCGGGTCGCCGCGCCTACGTGCGCCGCGTCAACCTGTCGGGCAACACGATCACGCGCGACGAGGTCATCCGCCGCGAATTCCGCCAGTTCGAGTCGGCCTGGTACGACGGCTCGAAGATCAAGCTGTCGCGCGACCGCGTCGACCGCCTGGGCTTCTTCAGCAGCGTGGACGTCGATACCAACGACGTGCCGGGCGCGCCCGACCAGGTCGACCTCACGGTCAACGTGGTCGAGAAGCCCACCGGCAACCTGACCCTGGCGGCCGGCTACTCGCAGGCCGACAAGGTCTCGCTCACGGGCTCCATCAAGAAGGAGAACGTGTTCGGTTCGGGCAACTACATCGCGCTCGACGTGAGCACGGCCCACACCAACAAGAACCTGTCGATCAGCGAGACCAATCCGTACTTCACGGACGACGGTATCTCGCGCACCTTCGACATCTACTACCGCACGTCGCGCCCGCTCAACAGCTCGGGCGACGCGTACGCGGTCTCGACGCCGGGCGCCGACATCCGCTTCGGCCTGCCGTACTCGGAATTCGACACCGTCTTCATCGGCATCGGCGCCGAGCAGACGCACATCGGCTCGCTGCAGGGCGTGCCCAACAGCTACTTCGACTTCGTCGGCCAGTTCGGCTCGTACGCCAACTCGTTCCCGATCACCGCGGGCTGGGCGCGCGACGAGCGCGACAGCGGCGTCTCGCCGACCTCGGGCCGCTACGCGCGCCTGAACACCGACTTCTCGTTGTTCGGCGACGTGCAGTACGCGCGCTTCAACGGCCAGGTGACGCAGTACCTCGACCTGGGCAACCACTTCTCGCTGGGCATCAACGCCGAGGTGGGCTACGGCACCGGGCTGAACGGCAAGGAATATCCGGTCTTCAAGAACTTCTACGGCGGCGGCCTCGGCTCCGTGCGCGTGTTCGAGCAGGGCTCGCTCGGCAAGGGCACAGTCGACGTCACCGGCGCCTTCATCGGCGGCTCCAAGAAGATGAACATCAACAACGAGCTCTACATCCCCGTGCCCGGCGCGGACAAGGACAAGAGCCTGCGGCTGTTCGCCTTCGTCGATGCCGGCAACGTCTGGACGGAGCACACGCGCATCGACCTGAGTTCGCTGCGGGTGTCGGCCGGCCTGGGCCTGAGCTGGACGTCGCCGGTGGGTCCGTTCAAGCTGAGCTATGGCCTTCCTGTGCGGGCCGAGCCAAACGATAGAATTCAACGGTTCCAGTTCCAAGTCGGTACCGCGTTTTGATGAAAGCCCGTTCCATGAAATTGATTTTCGCCCTGCTGCTGGCCTCTGTCTCGTCGATCGCGGTGTCGGCCCAGGCTCAAGAATTGAAGATCGGCTACGTGAACAGCGAGCGCGTGCTGCGCGAAGCCGAGCCGGCCAAGCGCGCCCAGGCCAAGCTCGAAGCCGAGTTCGGCAAGCGCGAGAAGGACCTCAACGACCAGAACGCGTCGCTGCGCGCCCAGGCCGAGAAGCTCGATCGCGACTCGCCGACCCTGTCGGAAGCCGAGAAGGCCCGCCGCCAGCGCGAACTGGTCGAGCTCGACCGCGACCTGCAGCGCAAGCACCGCGAGTTCCAGGAAGACCTGACGCAGCGCAAGAACGAAGAGCTGTCCAGCGTGGCCGAGCGCGCCAACCGCACGATCAAGGCGATCGGCGACGCCGAGCACTACGACGTCATCCTGCAGGACCAGCTGGTGATCTATTTCAGCGCCCGCGTCGACCTGACCAAGAAGGTCATCGACGCGCTGAACGCCAGCAAGTAAACCCTCCAGGGCCCGCGACATGAACTCAGTTCGCCTGGGTGAGATCGTTGCGGCGCTGGGCGGAGAACTGCGGGGAGACCCCGCGCAGGAGATCGCACGCATCGCCCCGCTGGAGACGGCGGGCGGCGACGCGATCACCTTTGTCGCGCAGGCCAGGCTGCGCCCCCAGTTCGAGGCCAGCCAGGCCGGGGCGATCGTCGTCTCTCCCTCGCTCGTCGCCGCCGCGCCCAACGGCCGCCATCTCGTCGTCACCGACGATCCGTACCTGTACTTCGCGCGCCTGACCCAATGGTGGGCGAAGCGGCTGCGTCCCGGGCCGCCCGCGGGCGTGCACCCGTCGGCGGTCATCGCCGCCGACGCCACGGTGGCCGCCAGCGCGGTCATCGGGCCGATGGTGGTCGTCGAATCCGGCGCCGTCATCGGCGAGCGGGTGCAGCTCGGCGCCCATTGCGTCGTCGGCGCGGGCTCCAGCGTGGGCGCCGACAGCCTGATGCACCCGCGCGTCACCATCGCCGCGGGCTGCAGCATCGGCGAGCGCTGCGTGTTCCAGAGCGGCGCGGTGATCGGCGCCGACGGCTTCGGCATCGCGCCGACGCAGGGCCGCTGGGAACGCATCGAGCAACTGGGCGGCGTGCGCATCGGCAACGACGTCGACATCGGCGCGAACACCTGCATCGACCGCGGCGCGCTCGAGGACACCGTGCTGGAAGACGGCGTCAAGCTCGACAACCAGATCCAGATCGGGCACAACTGCCATATCGGCGCGCACACCGTGATGGCGGCCTGCGTGGGCATCGCCGGCAGCACCAAGGTGGGCCGCAACGTGATGATCGGCGGCGCCGCCATGATCCAGGGCCATATCGAGATCGTCGACGGCGTCACCGTGTCCGCGTCGACGATGGTGATGCACTCGTTGCGAAAAAAAGGCGTCTACACGGCGATCTTCCCCGTCGACGACCACGCCAGCTGGGAAAAGAACGCAGTCACGCTGCGCAACCTGTATGCCCTCCGGGAGCGCGTCAGAGCGCTGGAGAAGGCACAAAAGAAAGAATGAGACTGCCATGCTGATGGACATCCACCAGATCATCAAGAAGCTGCCGCACCGCTACCCGTTCCTGCTCGTCGACCGCGTCCTCGAGCTGGAGAAGGACGTGCGCATCAAGGCGCTGAAGAACGTCACGATCAACGAGCCGTTCTTCAACGGGCACTTCCCCAACCGGCCGGTGATGCCCGGCGTGCTGATGCTGGAGGCGCTGGCCCAGGCCTCGGCGCTGTTGTCGTTCTCGTCCGAAGGCGAGGAATCGGACGGCACGCGCCTGTACTACTTCGCAGGCATCGACGGCGCGCGCTTCAAGCGCGTGGTGGAGCCGGGCGACCAGCTGATCCTGGAATCGACCATCGAGCGCAAGAAGGCAGGCATCTACAAGTACGCCACGCGGGCCACGGTCAACGGCGAGCTGGCCGTCGAGGCGCAGCTGATGTGCACCGTGCGCAGCGTCGCACCCTGAGCACAGCTGGCGGAACCGGCATGGCCCAGTCGCTCATCCATCCCACCGCGATCGTCGATGCGGCCGCGCAGCTCGACTCGTCCGTCAGCGTCGGCCCGTACGCCGTCATCGGTCCGCACGTGCGCATCGACGCGGGAACGAAGGTCGGTCCGCACTGCGTGATCGAGGGCCGCACGACCATCGGGCGCGACAACACCTTCTACCAGTTCGGCTCGATCGGGGCGATGTCGCAGGACATGAGCCACAAGGGCGAGATCACCGAACTGCGCATCGGCGATCGCAACACCGTCCGCGAGTTCTGCACCCTCAACACGGGCACGCTCAAGGAAGAGGGCATCACGCGCGTCGGCTCCGACAACTGGATCATGGCCTACGTGCATGTCGCCCACGACGTGCGCCTGGGCGACCGCACCGTGCTCGCCAACGGCGTCACGCTGGCCGGCCACGTGCACGTGGGCGACTGGGCGGTGATCGGCGGCCTGTCGGGCGTGCACCAGTTCGTGCACATCGGCGCGCACGCGATGATCGGCTTCCAGGCCCACGTGGCCCAGGACGTGCCGCCGTTCATGGTGGCCGAGGGCAACCCGATGGCGCTGCGCGCGGTCAACCTCACGGGCCTGAAGCGGCGCGATTTCAGCGCGGAGCGCATCGCGACCATCCGCAACATGCACAAGGCGCTGTACCGCAAGAGCCAGACGCTGGAGCTGGCCAAGGCCGAGATCGAGGCGATGCGGGGCCAGGACGCCGGCGCCGATGGCGACATCGACACGATGCTGGACTTCATCGCGTCGGGCACGCGCGGCCTGGTCCGATAGCCGTCGCCCGATGAGCCCCGAGCCTGCGCGCACGATCCTGCCCGACCCCACCGCCCTGCGCCTGGGCATGGTCGCCGGCGAAGCCTCCGGCGACCTCCTGGCCGGCCTGCTGCTGCAAGGCCTGAAGGCGCGCTGGCCGGCGCTCGCCGCGTCCGGCATCGGTGGCCCGAAGATGATCGCGCTGGGCTTCGACGCCTGGTGGCCGGCCGAGAAGCTGTCGCTGTTCGGCTATGTCGACGTGTTGCTGAACTACCGCGAGCTGGTGGGTATCCGCAACGCGCTCGGCGACCGCCTGATCGCCGAGCGGCCGGACGTCTTCGTCGGCGTCGACGCGCCCGACTTCAACTTCGGCCTCGAGAAGCGGCTGCGCGAGGCCGGCATCAAGACCGTGCATTTCGTCTGTCCGTCGATCTGGGCCTGGCGCGGAGAACGCGTCAAGACGCTGGCCGACTCGGCCGACCACGTGCTGTGCCTGTTCCCGTTCGAGCCCGAGCTGCTGCACGCCCACGGCATCAAGGCCACGTACGTCGGCCATCCGCTGGCCCAGGTGATCCCGCTGGAGCCCGATCGCGCGGCCGCGCGCGCGGCGCTGAACCTGCCCGACACGGCGCAGGTCGTGGCGTTGCTGCCGGGCAGCCGCCGCTCGGAGGTCAAGCTGATCGCGCCGCGCGTGCTCGCGGCGGCGGCGATCCTGCACCGCCAGCGCGCGGGCCTGCGCTTCGTGCTGCCGGTGGCCCCGGGCATGCGCACGCTGGTCGAGCCCCTGCTGCTGCGCCACGCGCCGGGCGTGCCCGTGGACCTGCTCGACGGCCGCTCGCACGACGCGCTGGCCGCCTGCGACGTCACGATCGTCGCCAGCGGCACCGCCACGCTCGAGGCCGCGCTGTTCAAGCGGCCGATGGTCATCACCTACGTCGTGGGCTGGCTCAACGCGCTGCGCATGAAGCGCCTGCGCCTGCAGCCCTGGGTGGGCCTGCCCAACGTGCTGTGCCGCGAGTTCATCGTTCCGGAACTTTTGCAGGAAGCCGCCACCCCCGAAGCGCTCGCGCGAGCGACAATCGAATGGCTGGACGACGAAGCGCGCCGGGAGCGCGTGCGCGTCCGCTTCAATGAACTCCATCACCTGCTGCGCCGAGACACGGTGCGGGAGTCCGCCGATGCCATCGCGCAAGTTGTCAAAGCCTGAGCAGATCTCGTTGCGATTCGACAGCAACGACGGCCTGGTCGCGGGGGTGGACGAGGCGGGCCGCGGCCCGCTCGCCGGCCCGGTCGTGGCCGCCGCGGTGATCCTCGACGACCTGAAGCGCATCAAGGGCCTCAACGATTCCAAGCAGCTGACGCCGCTCAAGCGCGAACGCCTGTTCGACGAGATCCGCGCGCACGCGCTGGCGTTCTGCGTGGCCGAGGCCAGCGTCGCCGAGATCGACGAGCTCAACATCCTGCACGCCACCATGCTGGCGATGAAGCGCGCCGTGGAAGGCCTGCGCCTGCCCCCGCACAAGGTGCTGGTGGACGGCAACCGGCTGCCCAAGATCCGCATCCGCGCCGAGGCCATCGTCGGCGGCGACGCCAGCGTGGCGTCCATCTCCGCGGCGTCCATCCTCGCCAAGGTCACGCGCGACCGCATTTGCGTGGAACACGAGCTGCACTATCCGCAATACGGCTTCGCCGTGCACAAGGGCTACGGCACGGCCGCGCACCTGGCCGCGCTCGACGAACACGGCCCCTGCGCCTGGCATCGTCGATCCTTCGAGCCGGTGCGCCTGGCCGCGTTGCGCCGCGCCTGCGTCACGCCGTGACCCGATGACCATCGTCCGCCAGGTCACCTCGCGCCACAACGACCTGTTCAAGGACCTGCGCCGGCTGGTCACCGAGCCGACCGCCTACCGCAAGCTGGGCCGCGTCTGGCTGGAGGGCGACCACCTGTGCCGCGCATTGCTCGAGCGCGGACGCGCGCCGCTGCGCGCGATCGTCACCGAGTCGGGCTGGGCCACGCCCGCGCTCGAGGCGCTCGCGCGCAACGCGCCCGAGGTCGTCTGCATCCCCGATGCGTTGATGCGCGAGCTGAGCGGCCTCGAGTCGCCGGCCGCCATCGGCTTCCTCATCGACGCGGGCTCCGCCGTCGCGCCGCAACCGGGCCGCGACACGGTCGTCCTCGATCGGCTGCAGGATCCGGGCAACGTCGGCAGCATCCTTCGGACCGCGTCGGCCATGGGCTTCGGCCAGGTCATCGCGCTCAAGGGCAGCGTGGCGCTGTGGTCGCCCAAGGTGCTGCGCGCGGCCATGGGCGCGCATTTCGCGCTGGCGCTGGTCGAGGGTGCGGCGATCGCCGACGTCGCCGCGCTGGGCCTGCCCGTGGTGGGCACGCACCTGCGCGAGGCGGGCTGGCTGCACGAGACCGCGCTGCCGCGCCCGCTCGCCTGGGTCTTCGGCCATGAAGGGCAGGGCATGAGCGACGCCGTGTCGGCGGCCTGCACGCTGCGGGTGCGCATCGCCCAGCCGGGTGGCGAGGAATCGCTGAACGTGGCGGCGGCGGCGGCGATGTGCCTGTACGAGTCCAGCCGGCCGGCCGGGCTGCCGTCGCGCTGAGGCGCCGGTCAGCCGACGACGGAATCGCCGGCGGGCGTGCCGCGCAGCGAGCGTTCAGGGCTGGGCGCTGGGAGGTCGCGCCAACCGAACACGTGGGCATGGTGCTCCGGCCGCGTGATGCGGGCCAGTGCAGGCAGGTGCTGGTCCACGGGGAAATGAGACTCGGCCAGCCAGCGGTTCATCGGGAGGCGCGAGGTGTGGCCCATCATCACCACCGCGCGTTCGGTACGGCGTTGCAGGGATTCGTGATGGAACACCTGCGCCGAGTCGGCCAGCACCACCGTGCCGGCGGGGCCGACACAGCGTCTCCAGAACTCGCGCGGCACGAGCGCCGCCATCTCGTCGTCCGAACGTTGCCCGCCCTGCGCCACCACCCTGGGCGTGGCGCCGGCGACGCCGCGCGGCACGTACTCGAACGGGCCGCCGTCCTCGTCGACGTCGTTCAGGTACACCACGCTGCGCAGGACGTGGCGATCCTCGCCGTCGCGGTGCCACAGCCGGGGCCCGACCTGGTTGCCGTCGACGAGCGAGCGCCGCAATACCGCGCCGTGGTAGGCCACGGGCAGTCGCAGGTACTGCTCGGCGATGGCCAGCAACGTCGTGCTCAGGCCGAACAGGTACAGCGCCGGCAGGTGGGCCAGCAGGTCGCCGGGCGCGAGGTCGGTGGAAGCGCCGCGGGCGCGCCACTTCACGCCGGCCGATCCCGGACCGCCTTGCATCAATGCCGCCGCTTCGGCCATCGCCTCGCGGTAGGCCGGCGCCGCGGCGCCCAGCAGGCGCTCCACCGTGCTCACGTAGACGCCCCCGGTCCGCAGGCTGGCGATCGCTTCGTCCGTGATCGCGTTCCGGCTCGCCTCCAGCCGCGAGCGCACGAGCAGGGACTGCACCTGCTGCGAGGCCTTGATGCACTGCTTGCGCAGGCGCGCGGTCATTCGCCGGGGATGGGGCGACATCGGGGCACGGCTCCGAGAAAAGGGGTGGGCGGGACTTCGGCCGGAAACGCGGCGGCACGGGCAGGCTGCGATCCGCCTGGCCAGGCCCTCGCAACTCGTCGGTACCAGTGTCTGGCCGAGCATCCCGGGCGTCAATCGATGGCGTTCCCGGCGCCGGACGCGTGCTAGGGATTGCGAGAATTCAATAGATCAACTTGTCCGGCCGGATGTCGCGCAGGATCGTCGCGGCGATCTCCTCGATCGACTTGTGCGTGGACGAGAGCCACGAGATGCCGTTGCGCTTCATCATCGCCTCGGCCTCGCGCACCTCGTAGCGGCAGTTGTCCAGCGCCGCGTACTTGCTGTTGGGACGGCGCTCGTTGCGGATCTGCGTGAGGCGTTCCGGATCGATCGTCAGGCCGAAGCACTTGGACTTGTACGGCGCGAGCGTGGACGGGAACTGGCCGCGTTCGAAGTCCTCTGGAATCAACGGGTAGTTGGCGGCCTTGATGCCGTGCTGCATCGCCAGGTACAGCGTGGTCGGCGTCTTGCCGCAGCGGCTGACGCCCACCAGGATCACGTCGGCCGACGCCAGGTTCTTGGCCGACTGGCCGTCGTCGTGCGCCAGCGAGAAGTTGATCGCCTCGATCCGCTCGTTGTATTCCTCGCTCTTGGCCGCGTCCGAGAACCGTCCGACCCGATGGTTGGACTTGATTCCGAACTCGTGCTCCAGCGGCTCGACGAAGGTGCGGAACATGTCCATCACCACGCCGGCGCAGTCGGGGGCCGTGATGATCGCGCGGACATCCTCGGTGGCCATGGTGATGAACACGATCGGCTTCTTGCCCTCGGCCTTGGCGGTGTGGTTGATCTCGTCGACGACCGACTGGGCCTTGTCGACCGTGTCGATGAAGGGGCGTCGCACCTTGCGCGGCTTGCCGGGGAACTGGGCCAGGATCGAGCCGCCGAAGGTCTCGGCGGTGATGCCGGTGCCGTCGGAGATGAAGAAAACGGTGCGATTGGGCATGTCTGGAGGTCGGGTTAGGGCGTTCGTCCTACCTGATGATAGGCAGTTACTCCGTAGAATCCCCGTCAACTCAGTCCTAAATCTTTCCGACCGCCCCGTTTCCATGGCCCGCTTCGACCAAAAAGTCAAATCAGAAAGCGTCGAAGCGCGCGGCAGGGACGTGGGCGTGCGGAGCCCGGTTTTTCATCATCAAGGAGCTTTCCCATGTCCAACCCCACGCTGGCCACCCGACTAGTCGTACCGTTCGAAGAGCTGAGGATGACCGACGTCGACGTCGTCGGCGGCAAGAACGCCAGCCTCGGCGAAATGATCAGCCAGCTGGCCGCCACGGGCGTTCGCGTTCCCGGCGGGTTCGCCACGACGGCGCACGCCTTCCGTGAGTTCCTGAAGTTCGGCGGCCTCACCGAACGCATCGCCGCGCGCCTGAAGTTGCTGGATACGGACGACGTGCGCGCGCTGGCCGAGGCCGGCACCGAGATCCGCAACTGGATCGGCGACGCGCCGTTCCCGCCGGAGCTGGAAGCCGGCGTGCGCGCCGAGTTCGCGCGCCTGTCCGCGAGCGACGCCAACGCCTCCTTCGCCGTGCGCTCGTCGGCCACGGCCGAAGACATGCCCGACGCCTCCTTCGCCGGCCAGCAGGAGACGTTCCTGAACGTCGTCGGCATCGAGGACGTGCTGCGCAAGATGAAGGAGGTCTTCGCGTCGCTGTACAACGACCGCGCCATCAGCTACCGGGTCCACAAGGGCTATGCCGACACCGAGGTGGCCCTGTCCGCCGGCGTGCAGCGCATGGTGCGTTCCGACCTCGGCGCCGCCGGCGTGATGTTCACGCTGGACACCGAGAGCGGCTTCGCCGACGTCGTCTTCATCACCTCCAGCTACGGCCTGGGCGAGACCGTGGTGCAGGGCGCGGTCAACCCCGACGAGTTCTACGTCCACAAGCCGGCGCTGACCGCCGGCAAGTTCCCGGTCATCCGCCGCGGCCTGGGCTCCAAGCTGGTCCGCATGGAATTCGCGTCGGCCGAAGAGAAGGCCCGGGACGGCAAGCTGGTGCGCACGGTGGACACGCCGCCCGAGCTGCGCAACCGCTATTCGCTGAACGACGCCGACGTGATCGAGCTCGCCAAGTACGCGATGATCATCGAGAAGCACTACGGCCGCGCGATGGACATCGAGTGGGGCAAGGACGGCGGCGACGGCCTGCTGTACATCCTCCAGGCGCGTCCGGAGACGGTCAAGAGCAATGCTGGCAGCCAGGCCGAGCACCGCTACAAGCTCAAGGGCTCGGGCACCGTGCTGGTCGAAGGCCGTGCGATCGGCCAGAAGATCGGCACCGGCCCCGTGCGCGTGTGCCGCAACATCTCCGAAATGGACCAGGTGCAGCCCGGCGACGTGCTCGTCGCCGACATGACCGACCCGAACTGGGAGCCGGTGATGAAGCGCGCTGGCGCGATCGTCACCAACCGCGGCGGCCGCACGTGCCACGCGGCCATCATCGCGCGCGAGCTGGGCATCCCGGCCGTGGTCGGCTGCGGCGACGCCACCGACCTGCTGCACGACGGCGCGCTGGTGACGGTGGTGTGCTCCGAGGGCGACACCGGCTACGTGTACGACGGCCTTCTCGAGACCGAGGTCAGCGAGGTGGTGCGCGGCGAGATGCCGTACAGCGCCATCAAGATCATGATGAACGTGGGCAACCCGCAGCTGGCGTTCAACTTCTCGCAGTTGCCGAATTCGGGCGTCGGCCTGGCCCGCCTCGAGTTCATCATCAACAACAACATCGGCGTCCACCCGAAGGCGATCCTCGACTACCCCAACATCGATCCCGACCTGAAGAAGGCCGTCGAATCGGTGGCCCGCGGCCACGCCTCGCCGCGCGCGTTCTACGTCGACAAGCTCGCCGAGGGCGTCGCCACGATCGCCGCCGCGTTCTGGCCCAAGCCGGTCATCGTGCGCCTGTCCGACTTCAAGTCCAACGAGTACAAGAAGCTGATCGGCGGCTCGCGCTACGAGCCCGACGAAGAGAACCCGATGCTGGGCTTCCGCGGCGCGTCGCGCTACATTAGCGGCGAGTTCCAGGACGCGTTCGCGATGGAGTGCGAAGCGCTCAAGCGCGTTCGCCACGACATGGGCCTGACCAACGTCGAGATCATGGTGCCGTTCGTGCGCACGGTGCGCCAGGCCGAGCGCGTGGTGGGCATGCTCGCCGAGCGCGGCCTCAAGCGGGGCGTGGACGGCCTGCGCGTGATCATGATGTGCGAGGTGCCCAGCAACGCGATCCTGGCCGACCAGTTCCTGGAGCACTTCGACGGCATGTCCATCGGCTCCAACGACCTGACGCAGCTGACGCTGGGCCTGGACCGCGACTCCGGCCTGGCCCAGCTGGCCGAGGACTTCGACGAGCGCGATCCGGCCGTCAAGGCGATGATCTCGCGCGCGATCAACGCCTGCCGTTCCGTCGGCAAGTACGTCGGCATCTGCGGCCAGGGCCCCAGCGACCATCCGGACTTCGCGGCCTGGCTGGCCGACGAGGGCATCGTCTCGATCTCGCTGAACCCGGACTCGGTGGTCGAGACCTGGACGGCGCTGTCCGCGAGGAAATGACGACCCCACGGTCGCTTGCGCTCCCTGCCCC
>FTJN01000048.1_pt2 | contig 24301 bp, 21 predicted proteins | sample 1658361 | NCBI WGS metagenome assembly FTJN01 (sample SAMEA3914819, study PRJEB12502) | metagenome | biome: forest; material: soil | place: Canada | collected 2010-06-26 | depth 0.3 m
GGCTCGGGCAAGACCTTCACCATGGCCAAGGTCATCGAGGCCACCCAGCGCCCGGCCCTGATCCTGGCCCCCAACAAGACCCTCGCCGCCCAGCTCTACAGCGAGTTCAAGAGCTTCTTCCCCGACAACGCGGTCGAGTATTTCGTCAGCTATTACGACTACTACCAGCCCGAGGCCTATGTCCCGCGCACCGACACCTACATAGAAAAGGACAGCTCCATCAACGAGCAGATCGACCGCATGCGCCACTCGGCGACGCGGGCGATCCTGGAGCGCGACGACGTGATCGTCGTGGCCAGCGTCAGCTGCATCTACGGCATCGGCTCGGTCGAGACCTACACGGCCATGACCTTCACCCTGGAGGTCGGCCAGACCATCAACGAAAAGCAGATGATGGCCGACCTGGTGGCCCAGCAGTACAAGCGCAACGACGCCGCCTTCGAGCGCGGCACGTTCCGCCGTCGCGGCGACACCCTCGAGATCTTCCCCGCCCACTACGAGGACCGCGCCTGGCGCGTCAGCCTGTTCGGCGACGAGGTCGAGGCGATCAGCGAGTTCGACCCGCTGACCGGCAAGAAGACCGGCGACCTGGAGACCATCAAGGTCTACGCCAACAGCCACCACGTCACCCCGCGCCCCACCCTGCGCCAGGCGATCATCTCGATCCGCCAGGAGCTCAAGGAGCGCCTGGCCTGGATGTACGAGAACGGCAAGCTGCTGGAGGCCCAGCGCCTGGAGCAGCGAACCAATTTCGACCTGGAGATGATCGAGACCACCGGCTCCTGCGCCGGCATCGAGAACTACAGCCGCTACCTGTCGGGCCGCCGGGCCGGCGAGCCGCCGCCGACCTTCTTCGAATATATCCCCGACAACGCCCTGCTGTTCACCGACGAGAGCCACCAGACGGTTCCGCAGATCGGCGCCATGTACAAGGGCGACCGCAGCCGCAAATGGACCCTGGCCGAGTACGGCTTCCGCCTACCATCCGCCTTGGATAACAGGCCCCTCAAGTTCGAGGAGTGGGACGCCATGCGGCCGCAGTCGGTGCATGTCAGCGCCACCCCGGCCAAGTGGGAGCTGGAGCGGGCCGGCGGCGTGTTCGCCGAGCAGGTGATCCGCCCCACCGGCCTGATCGACCCGCCGGTCGAGGTCCGCCCGGTCTCCAAGGACGGGGCCAGCCAGGTCGACGACGTCATCGACGAGGTCCGCCAGGCCAAGGCCAAGGGCTACCGCACCCTGGTCACCGTCCTGACCAAGAAGATGGCCGAGGACCTGACCGAGTACATGAACGAGCAGGGCATCGCCGTGCGCTACATGCACTCCGACGTCGACACCATGGAGCGCATCGAGATCATCCGCGACCTGCGCCTGGGCCAGTTCGACGTGCTGGTCGGCATCAACCTGCTGCGCGAGGGCCTGGACATCCCCGAATGCGGCCTGGTCGCCATCCTCGACGCCGACAAGGAAGGCTTCCTGCGCTCGGAGACCTCGCTGATCCAGACCATCGGCCGCGCCGCGCGGAACGTCGACGGCAAGGTCATCCTCTATGCCGACCGGATCACCGGCAGCATGGAGCGGGCCATGGGCGAAACCTCGCGCCGCCGTGAAAAGCAGCACGAATACAACCTCGCCCACGGCATCACCCCCGAGAGCGTCAAGCGCGACATCAAGGACATCCTGAACTCGCCCTACGAACGCGGCGACCGCGTCACCGTGCCGATCGGCGGCATGGCCGAGACCGGCAAGCCGTTCAGTGGCGACAACTTCAAGGCCGCGCTGAAGGACATGGAAGCGCGGATGCGCGAGGCCGCCTCCAACCTCGAGTTCGAGACCGCCGCGCGGCTGCGCGACGAGATCAAGCGGATGAAGCTGATGGACCTGGAATTCGCCAACGAGGCGCTCACGGCGCCGGGCGAGGCGGTGGACAAGGCGATGCCCAAGCGGGTGCGCGCGGAGTTGCGGGCGGAGCAGGCGGAGGCGTTCCGGAAGGCGCGGTTGTAGGGTTTTTTAGCGCCAGGAACATTTTGCCAACGACGGGCTTGCTGTGTTAATTTTTTCATGCTCATATGAGGATCGAAAAATTAACAAGGACCGGATATGCCCGTTCTCGCTGAAGAGTTTGAAGTGGTGCCCCGGTTGGAGCAGCTCGGCCTTACCAAGCATGAATTGCTTGATGTGGTTCGGGCTGCGGTAGGTGCTCGTCGAAATGCCACCCCCTTTCATCCATTGAGCGCGGGTGGGCTTTTGGCGTGGATTGCTGGGACCGCCCATTTGCGCCGCGTCTTCACCGCCCGGGGTTGGGAGATCTGCCGCCGGGACAATATCGAAGCGATCTTCAACTCCGAGACCGGCATCAAGATCATTTATCAAAACGCCGATCGAGCCGGCGATCCGTTGTTCGATCCGGTTGCTTCATCGAAGAAGGGCGCTGGTGCGGCGAGAGCTGTTGAGCTTGGACAGTACGAACTCTTCCCCGAAGTCCGGGAAAGGGAGGTTGTCGAAATCACCGCCCCGACTTGGTGCTTGTTCGTCTACGCCGACGGCCAGGACGTGCGCGCGGAACTCTCGTGCCCTCAGGCAATCAACGATGAGCAATTTGACGGTTTCCACGAACGGATTTTGCTGATTCAAAAGGGCGAGTGGGACAGCCCCGATGCGCTGGCGGACGACACGCCGTCCATCGACTTCGAGGTGTCCGTTACTCGGAAAAACTGACGAGTTGTATGTTTAATCCCCGCAGACTCACTCTCGGCCGGAAGCGGCGGAAGCTAACGGCGCGCGCCCTAGCTTCCGCCGTCGGCATTTCGCCGATCACGCTTTCTCGTCTAGAGAATGGCGTAAACGCACCTGAAGAAGATACAATTGCCGCGCTATCCGGGGCACTCGACTTTCCACGTGAGTTTTTCTTCGGTGCGGATTTCGATGAATTACAGGCCGAGGCTGCTAGTTTCCGAAGCTTGAGCTCGATGACAGCGAAAGAGCGCGAGGGCGCGCTAGCTGCTGGAGCTCTCGCATACCTGTTTCATGACTGGGTGGTTGAACGCTTCAATCTTCCGGAATCGGATGTCCCCAATTTGGGAGCCGAGGCGACCCCTGAAGCTGCCGCGCAATACGTTCGCGAACATTGGGGCTTGGGCCAACTGCCGATACCCAACATGGTAAAACTGCTTGAAGCGAAGGGCGTGCGTGTATTCTCGCTCTGTGAGGATACAAAAAACGTAGATGCGTTCTCTTGCTGGAGAAATTCCCAACCTTTCGTATTCTTAAATACCTTCAAATCAACCGAGCGTAGTCGATTTGATGCTGCTCACGAACTTGGTCACTTGGTAATGCATCGGCACGGCGCGCCTGAAGAAGGTCGCCAGGCTGAGGCAGAGGCCGACCAATTTGCATCGCACTTCCTGATGCCAACGGATGATCTTGCGAGCCGCATCCGAAACATCACGAGCGTAAACGAACTAGTCGATGCCAAAAAAAGGTGGGGCGTTTCGGTAGCCGCCCTTAATTATCGCCTTAATAAAATGGGCGTCATTAGTGAATGGCAGAATCGTAGCTTCAATATTGAGATTTCAAGTAGAGGATACAGATCAAAAGAGCCATTCGGTCTTCCGCCTGAGATTTCCGTTGTTTGGCCCCAGGTTCTGGGATCGCTTTGGGCGGACAAGATCACCAGAGATCATATTGCGGCTGAACTGCACCTACCTACGCATGAGCTAGAGAGCATGCTCTTTCAGCTTATGGGACGTAGTAATGACAAGGTTGGCAATGGAAAAATTCGGCTTGTCGCGAGCAACGAGTAGCGACCCCGCCCTTGACCTAACCCACACCAGCGATCGTCTCGCCCTGAGATGAACGGCTGGCTGACCTTCGCGAGGAAGGGCAAACATCGGCGGATGACGACCAGCCCCGTGCGCCGCTTCCTCGACCGTTTGACGGGCCGCCGCCCCGCGTCGCCCTTCAAGGGCTGGACCTGCCCCACCTGCGGCCAGACGCATGACGAACTGCCCGCCGTCACCGCCGCCGCTCCGCTCGCCTATGACCAGGCCAGCGAACAGGAACAGGCCGACGACTTCCACCTGACCACCGACACCTGCGTCTGGCGGAACGACGCCGGCGAGCACTATTTCGTGCGCGGCGTGCTGGAGCTGCCGCTGACGGATCGCGAGGACGTACTGAGCTTCGGCGTCTGGACGAGCCTGAGCCACGACAGCTTCTTCCGCTACCTGCCGACCTTCGAGGAAGAGAACGAGGCCGACCGCCTCGACCTGCCACCGATGTTCGGCTGGTTCTCCAACAGCCTGCCCGGCTATCCCGAGACCTTGAACCTGAAGTGCACGGTGCACCCCCGGACGGGCGGGTTGCGGCCGCTGATCGTGCTGGAGGAGACCGACCATCCGCTGGCGGTCGGCCAGCGCGAGGGGATCCCGTTCGAGCAGGCGGTGGACTATGTCCACGCCCATCTGGATGTTTGAGGTCGCGCCCCTTGGCGAAAGCCCGCATCCGCCCCGGATGCGGCCACGGCTTAAAGCCTTGGTGGATGGGAGCTCTGGCGTCTGACGGTGTCAAGGACCGGCCTCCGGCCGGCCGCGTCGCGGCGGTCCCCGCGGGACCGTCCTTGACACCGTCAGACGCCAGAGCAAGCTCGCCAGCAAGGTTTTAAGCCGAGGCCTCGCCGACGCGGGCGGGTTGGGAAGGGGCTGGGCGTCGTTCTTTACCCTCTCCCTTGGGAGAGGGCGGGGCCCGCGCTGGAAGCGTGGGAGGGAGAGGGTTTTCGCCTTGTCCGATTTCACACCGACGCCCTGCCGGCACGCCGGTTGGCGTCTTACGCCCTCACCCTCCCATTGCTACGCAATGGGCCCCTCCCTCTCCCCACGGGAGAGGGTTCGCGTCGCGGGGATCGCCGCGCCTCAATCCCCGCCAACCGCCCCACAAACCCCAACCCTTTCAACGCCCTGCAAAATAACGAGCGTCACCACCGCCTCGGCGCTGAAACCGCCCGCATAATCAGTCTCACCTCGCCGCACCGGAAAGGGCGCAAGGCCAGCGACCAATGCGGCGGCGGGGGGCGATCGAGCGGGGACAGGCGCGCGGGGGTTACGCGCGCGGTCCGGGGACTTCCATCGTTGGGGAGCCCGCCCGCCGTCGGCGTCGAACGGGGATAAAGCGCGTGATTGCCTCAAGCCCGCGCCCCCGGCGTCTGGGACTTGTTCGAAAGGACGAGTTCCAGGTCCGGCTAAGCCTCAACAGGGCTGCCCACCGGATGCTGGCGAATAACGATGGCGCGGAGCGACTGGCTTCGTCGAAACGGTACACACATTCACACTCCGGACGTCGTCCGGCGCTCCGCGACCCTTTCCACCCGCTCACAGCCTTTGGCGTGAGATCGAGAAGCCGTGCGGTGAACACTTGCCCCCACCTGACCGCTTCGCGGTCTGTCCGCCCCCGTAGGGGGCGGAGGCTCGCGCACCGCGCCGGCGGCGGAGCCTCTTCCCCCTGTGGGGGAAGACGACCGCAAAGCGGTCCGTAGGGGGCAAGTGATCACCGCACGACTTTTGAGAAAAGGAGACGCCCATGGTCCAGCCCCGCCCCAGACGCATCCGCCCGCCCCGGCTCAAGCGCGCCATGAAGGCCTATCTGCGCGCCATGGCGCGGTGGCGCCTCTTCCGGGCGGGGATCGCCCATGTCGCCGAGCTGCGGCGCGACCGTCCCCAGCACGTGGAGTACCTGTCCCATTCCCTGCCCGATTGGCTGCGCCAGACGGCCCTGGACGGAACGCCGCCGCCCGAGCCGGACATCTGGTCCTTCTACTGGCGAGGACGGGGCCAGAAGAACCAGGGCCCGCCTACTCCCCCCGCTTCAGCCGCTCCCGATACGCCGCCGAGCTCGCCACATAGCCCTCGGCGTCGCCATAGGCCTGGAAGTCGCGATAGCGGTCGTGGCTGCCCTTGACCTTGAGGGCGTGCTTGATCGGGCACCAGTATTGCTCGGTGCGGGCGGTGATCTCGCGGGCATAGGCGATGACGCCGTTGCCGTAGCCGCAGAACACGCAGTTGAGCTTCTGGACCGGGTTCAGATAGCCCAGCCGGTGGCGGTCGATGACCACATATTCGGCGCGCTTGACCCGGGCGATGCCCCAGGCGGTGAAGCAGCCCAGCTGGTAGACGCTGACGCTGACGTCGAGGAGGAACAGCGGCACGGCCATGCCGTAGATCAGCGGCATGGTCAGCAGGGTGGGCAGCGGCACGCGGGCCAGGCCCAGGGTCTTGCGGTGGGCCTTCTGGCGGCGCAGGGCGTCGGCCTTGAAGCAGGGCTTGCCGGCGGGGTCGTGATGCACCTCGTGCTCGGCGGCATGGCGCGCGGCCCGGGCGGCGAAGGCGGCCTCGATCTGGGCCTCCACGGCGCGGAGGCGGTCGATCAGGTGTTCGAGGGTTTCTTCGGCCATGGGGAGAGGATGCAGCGAGTCGGGGCGGAAGGCCCCCTCGGTCGACTTCGCCACGGCGCCGCTCTTGCTGAGCTTCACCCACAACGCACCATTTCGACACAAGGCCCACGCCATGTTCGCCAAGAAGACCACCCCCGCTCCCGCCCCGGCCTTCACGCCGCTGGCCCAATCCGAGCAAAACCGGCCCGAGCAAAACCGAGCCGAACCGGTTCAGCTCACCCAGACCCCCGCCCCGCCGCCGCGCCCCAAGCCGGCCTCGATGATCGCCCAGGGCGTGGCCATCAAGGGCGACGTGATGGGCGACGGCGAACTGCACCTGGACTGCGTGCTGCAAGGCGACATCCGGGTCGGCAAGCTGGTCCTGGGCCCCAATGCCCGGGTCGAGGGCTCGCTCCACGCCCAGGTCATCGAGATCCACGGCAAGGTGACCGGCGCGATCTCGGCCAAGCAGGTGCGCCTCTACGGCACCGCCGTGATCGACGGCGACATCACCCACGAGCAGCTGGCCATGGAGACCGGCGCCCAGTTCCAGGGCCGCAGCCTGAAGTTCCAGCGTCCGCCCCCGGCCGCCGCCGCTTCGGCCCCGACGTCGGCCCCCTCGCCTTCGCCCGCGCCGACCCATGCGCCGGCCATGGCCGTCTATCCGGGCTGATCGCGCGTTTAGCCGGCGGCGGCGCGAGCGGGCATGGGGCCCGGTTGCACTGTCCGCCGGTCGCGCTAGGGTCTCCATATGCGTCTCTCCGTACCGCGTTCGCGCCTTTCGCTTTCCGTCCTGGTTCTGACGAGCCTGGGCCTGACCGGCCTGGCCGCCTGCTCGCGCACCGACGACCGGGCCGACACGCCCGTCTCCGCCGCCGCGCCGGCGCCGGTCGCCGGCGGCCCCACGACCCTCAAGCCCGGCCAGTGGAAGACCGTGACCAAGACCCCCCGGGGCGACGAGGACTCGGTCCAGTGCGTCGGCGAGGGCTTCGACCCCGGCGCCGAGGCGGCCCAGAAGGCCTCGCCCTGCGGCAAGCCGGTCATGACCCGCACCGCCGACGGCTTCCAGATCGACCAGTCCTGCGAGAAGGACCACATCAAGTACGCCCTGGCCGGCACGGTGCGCGGCGACTTCGTGACGACCGCCACCACCGACCTGGAACTGGTCCTGTCGGCCTACGGACGCCGCCAGACCCTGCACCTGCAAGCGGTCAGCACCTATCAGGGCGCCTGCCCGACCCAGGGCAAGCGGGGCGGCAAGACGCCCGCCAAATAGGCGCTGGACGTCGGGCGGCCGACATTAAGTGTCCCAAGCGCCACAGGGCCCGGCCGATCGCACGGACCGGCGGAAACCCGGGGAACGGTCGACGGCGCCGCTCCCTTGTATGGACGAGGGCCGCGCCTTTCGGACGCCGCCCGAGGAGCCGAAACACCATGAAAGGTCCGCTTTTGACCGTGGTCCCCGACGAGGCCCAGCCCGTCGAGGTCTACAATCTCAGCCGGGGTCCGGAGACCACCACCCAGCGCGTCCGGCGCCTGCAACGCGAGGCGCGGATGCTGGCCCGCGAACAGATCGAGGCCATGGGCCGCGACCTGGACGAACTGGCGCAACGGGCGCTGGAGATCGCCGACGGCGGCGACGCCTATGCGGTCGGGGTGCGGGAAATGGCCTCGCGCCTGGCCTCCGACCTGCCGCAAAAGGCCCAGAGCCTGCGGGCCATCCTGGAGCGTTCGTCGAAGGATTAGAGTCCAAGGACCCTTCCGCCTCCGACGGGGGGAAGGCGGCGAAAGGGTCCCCGGCTCGCCCGCCGGTCAGGTGGGGGACGGTGCGGCGGGCTCACGGACGACGACCCGAGAAAGCCTTACAGGGCGGGCCGATCGCGGGAGTTACGCGCGGCCTCGCGGTCCGGATGCGGGACGGCGCGAAAAATGTTCCCGGGCGCGGGCGAAGGCGGCGGGAGGCGCTCTGGGCTCTGGTCAAACCGTCACATCGGCGCGCTAGATGGCGACCATGACCCTGCTGACCCGACGCGCCCTCACCACCGCCGCCCTTGCCGGAACGCTCCTGCCCGGGCTGAGCTTCGCGGCCATGAAAAAGCCGATCGTCATCGCCCATCGCGGCGCCTCGGGCCTGCGGCCCGAACACACCGAACTCTCCTACAACCTGGCCATCGACCAGGGCTGCGACTTCATCGAGCCGGACCTGGTGCCCACCAAGGACGGCCATCTGATCGCCCGCCACGAGAACGAGATCGGCGGCACGACCAATGTCGCCAGCCATGCCGAATTCGCCGACCGCAAGACGACCAAGACCATCGACGGCCAACAGGTCACCGGCTGGTTCGTCGAGGACTTCACCCTGGCCGAGATCAAGACCCTGCGGGCCCGCGAGCGCCTGCCGCAGTTGCGGCCGGCCAACACGAAATATGACGGCCAGGCTCAGCTGCTGACCTTCGACGAGGTCGTGGCCATCGCTCGGGCCGGGTCCCAGCGCACGGGCCGGACGATCGGCGTCTATCCCGAAATGAAACACCCCAGCTACTTCGCCGGCATCGGCCTGCCGGTCGAGGATCGGCTGGTCGCCCTGCTGAAGAAGAACGACCTGGATTCGGCCACCGCCCCGGTCTTCGTCCAGTGCTTCGAGGTCACGCCGCTGAAGACGATCCGCGCCAAGACCAAGGCCCGGCTGGTGCTGCTGACCGCCGGCGCGGGCGGCCCGGCCGACCTGCCCAACGTGACCTATTCCCAGCTGGTCAGCCCCTCGGGCCTGAAAGAGGTCGCGCTCTACGCCGACGGCCTGGGGCCGGAAAAGACCCAGATCATCCCGCAGGACGCGACCAATCTGCTGCCGGCCACGTCGCTGGTGAAGGACGCCCACGCCGCCGGCCTGGTGGTCCACCCCTGGACGGTGCGGGCCGAGAACTACTTCCTGCCCGCGTCCCTGCGGCGCGGCGATCCGGCCGCCGCCGACTATCTGGCCCAGCCCGGCGACGTGACGCCGGTGTTCAAGGCGCTGTACGCGGCCGGCGTCGACGGCCTGTTCAGCGACTTCCCCGGCTTGGCGGTCGCGGCGCGGGGCTAGGACGGACCACGAATGGGGACATGCCCATGGGCATGTCCCCAACCGCGCCTTGACCCCGACAACCCGCGGTCGAACAATGCCCTTGGGACGAGGGGGCAACCACCATGCGCGCGAAGATCCTGGCGGCCGGGCTGATGGCCCTGATCCCCAGCCTGACCCTGGCCAACGCCACGCCGCCGCCGGTCCTGGCCACGGGGCTCTGCACCTCCGGCGGCGAAGAGGTCGCCGGCAAGGTCGACGCCGCGCCGGTCAAGGCCGCCCTGATGAGCGGCTACGGTACGACGCGTTGGAAGATCGCCACCGCCTCGCCCGACGCCCAGGCCTTCTTCGACAACGGCCTGAACCTGGCCCACGCCTTCGCCCACAAGGAAGCGATCGCCGCCTTCGCCGAGGCCGTCCACCGCGACCCGACCTGCGCCCTATGCCTGTGGGGCCAGGCCTGGTCGGCCGGTCCGACCATCAACTACACGATCGACGCCAAGGCCCAGGCCGAGCAGGCGGCGCTGGTCGCCCGCGCCGAGACCCTGGCGGCCAATGGCCCGCCGCTGGAGCGCCAGCTGATCGCCGCCCTGAAGCTGCGCTACGAGCATGGCGGCGGCAAGGGTCCGGGCGACCAGGCCTTCGCCAAGGCCATGGCCGACATCGCCAAGGCTCATCCCGATGATGACGTCCTGGCCGTGCTGGCGGCCGACGCCTGGATGATCCCGGCTTCGCTGAAGGACCGGAAGGAGAACCTGCCCCCGGCCGTCGCCTTGCTGGAGACGGTTCTGAAGCGCAGCCCCGACGACCCGGCGGCCATCCACTTCTATATTCACGCCACCGAGATGAGCGGCTTCGGCGCGCGGGCCGAGCCCTATGCCGACCGGCTGGGCGCCCTGACGCCCTCGGCCAGCCACCTGCTGCACATGCCCTCGCACACCTTCTTCTGGGTGGGCCGCTACGAAGACGCCTACCGGTCCAACGCCGCCGCCGACCAGCTGGACGCCGCCGACGCCAAGGCCCAGGGCCTGACCGGTCCGGGCGCGGTCTATAAGCTGACCTATCACGGCCACAACGTGCACTTCGGCGCGGCCGGGGCGCTGATGGCCGGGGACGGCGCGGGCGCCATGGACATCACCGGCGACCTGGTGGCCGGCGCCCCGCTCATGCCGGTCGACAAGCCCTGGACCCAGCTGGTCATGGTCAAGGCCTATGCCGCCCAGGGCCTCTACGCCGATCCGGCGACCGTGCTGGCCCTGCCCGATCCGGGCGACACGCGGCCCTTCGTGCAGGCGATGTGGCGCTATGGACGCGGCGAGGCCCTGGCTCGTCAAGGCGACGTCGCCGGCGTGCGGCGCGAGGCGGCCCTGACGCGGCGCGACGCCTCCGACCTCAGGGCCTTGGGCGGAATGGCGGGACGCGCCGCCCAGTTGACCGAGGTCGCGGCCCTGGTGCTGGAAGGCCGCGCGGCCATGCTCGACCACCAGCCGAAGGAAGCCGCCAAGGCCTTCCGCAAGGCGGCCGAACTCGACGAGAAGAAGTTCGCCGGCTTCTCCGATCCGCCGCTCTGGTGGTACCCGGTGCGCCGCAGCCTGGCCGCCGCACAGCTCAGTCAAGGCGACGCCGAGGGCGCGATCCACGAGGCCAAGGCCGCCCTGGTCCTGCGCCCCGCCGACCCGGTCAGCCTGTCCATCCTGGCCCAGGCCGAACGGACCCAGGGCCTGACCACCCAAGCCGACGCCCACCTGGCCCAGGCCCGCAAGGGCTGGACGGGGGACATCGCGAAGGTGAGCCTGGCGCGGAGCTGAGAGCGGGACCGATCAGTCTTCGATCCAGATTTTCTTGGCGTCTTCCAGGGTGACGCTCTGCATCACGCCAGGCTTGCCGCGCGTGAAGGCGCAAACGCGAAAGTCAGCAAAGACGCGTGGCCGAAACAGGTCGCTTCGATAAGGCTCAAGACGATGTCCAAGGGGAGCCGGCAATTTGCCAATGTCGTCGAAGTTGTCGCCCTCTACATCGACGACCCTCAGCAGCCGGTGGGTTCCGATGACCCAGATCCGAAATGAAAAGGTGCCGTTGTAGAGCGACATTCGACCATGGACCGTTCGGCATTGTCCGGGCGGCGCGGACCGCGGGAACACGGCGGCTTCGACAGGCGTGAAAGCCGACAACAGGGCGCAACCCAAGACAATGCGAGCCATGATCATAGCGGTAAGTCATGCACGCCATCGCTAGGCCGACAACGCCGTTTCGCCGACATCTTGCCTCGGTCGAACGCCCGGTGCAGCGTGCCGACCTTCTTCGCCTTGAAAGCCTTTCCATGATCCTCCGCCTGGCCGCCGCGACCGCCGCCTTCGCCCTGTTCGCCGCCCCGGCCCTGGCTGGGGAGAAGAGCGCCAACCTGCCGCCGGCCGCCAAGCTGGACATCATCGCCAAGGACTTCGTGCGGCTGACCCTGGAGGCCGGCGAGCGTGAGCCGGGCTATGTCGACGCCTATTACGGCCCCGCCGACTGGGCCGCCGCCGCCAAGGCGGCGCCGCGCGACGTGCCCGCCCTGCGCGCCGAGGCCGACCGCCTGGCCAAGGCCTTGGCCGCCGTCGACGGCAAGGCGCTGAGCCCGGATCTGGTGCGCCGCAAGGCCTTCCTGGCCGGCCAGCTGAAGGCCGCCCAGACCCGCCTGGCCATGCTGGCGGGCGAGAAGTTCAGCTTCCAGGACGAGGCCGAGGGCCTGTTCGGCGTGCGCCCGCCGCTCAAGCCGCTCAGCGCCTACGATTCGATCCTGGCCAAGATCGACAAGCTGCTGCCCGGCGACGGCGACCTGGCCACGCGGGTCAGCGCCTTCCAGGCCCGCTACGTGATCCCCCACGACCGGCTGGAGCCGGTGATGAAGGCCGCCATCGCCGAGTGCAAGGCGCGCACCACCGCCCACATCGCCCTGCCCGCCAACGAGCGCTTCGATCTGGCCTTCGTCACCAAGAAGCCTTGGGGCGGCTACAACTGGTACAAGGGCGACGCCCACAGCCTGATCGAGGTCAATACCGACCTGCCCGTCTCGATCAGCCGCGCCGTCGACCTGGGCTGCCACGAGGGCTATCCCGGCCACCACGTGCTCAACACCCTGCTGGAAGAGAAACTGACCAAGGCCAAGGGCTGGGTCGAATATAGCGTCTACCCGCTCTATTCCCCGCAGTCGCTGATCGCCGAGGGCTCGGCCAATTACGGCATCCGCCTGGCCTTCCCGGGCGACGAGAAGCTGACCTTCGAGCGCTCGGTCCTCTACCCGCTGGCCGGCCTCGACCCGGCCACGGCCCAGACCTACGACGCCCTGGCCAGCGCCACGGCCGACCTGGCCAGCGTCCAGAACACCATCGCCGACCTCTATCTGTCCGGGAAGCTGGACAAGGAAGCGGCGGTCACGGCCCTGGCCAAATATGCGTTGAGCTCCCGCGCCAAGGCCGAGAAGTCGCTGAGCTTCATCGAGGCCTACCGCAGCTATGTGATCAACTACAACCTCGGCCAGGACATGGTCCGCGCCTATGTCGAGCGGGCCGGGCCGTCGCAAGACGCGCGGTGGACGCGGATGGAGGCGGTGATCTCGCAGCCGACCACGCCGGCGGATTTGATGAAGTAGGATTTTTCGCGACCCTCTCCCCAGCGGGAGAGGGTCCGGGTTCTATGGGAGAGGGCTCAGGATGTGCCCCTCATCCGGCCCAGCCCTGCCGTCGAGCACCGCCCGATAGGCCTCCGCGACCGCGTCGGCCCCCACGCCCTCGATCACCTTCAGCCATCGCGGCGCGTCGGCCGCGAACCCCACCCAGGCCGCGTCGTGGCGCTCGTCCAGCCCGCCCGGCCCCCAGTCGGCGGCGCGCTTGCGGATGCGGTCGGGGGCGAAGAAGAATACCGGCTTGGGGCCCGGCAACGCGCCGCCGCCGCGCTCGGCCTCCCAGTGGGTGCCGCCCACCCGGCAGTCGTAGGCCAGGGCCTCGCCGAACCGTTCGTGCACCGCCTTCAGCAACGGGGCGTCGCCGGAGAAGTCGACCAGCACCACGGGCTCTTCGATCGGCGCCGTGGCCACCGCGTCATAGGTCACGACCTGATCATAATAGCCCAAGGCCTCGACGAAGGCCTTGTTGCGGGCCGAGGTCAGGCCGACCACCTGGGCCTTGCCGCGCTGCTTGAGCTGGAAGGCCAGGCTGATCGCCGTCTTGCTGGAGGCGCTGGTCAGCACCACCGACCGGGCGCCGAACAGGTCGTTCTCGTCCAGGAAGTCCTCGATCAGGAAGCCGGTGATGAACAGCGGCCGCAGCAGGGCCTGGTAGTCCTCGGCCGGGCTGGCCGCGCCCACCGCCTGGTACTGGTTGTAGACCGGCGGCAGATCCGCCCGATGCGGCGCGACATCGGCGAAGCCGTTGCGGGTCTTGCGCGGCGTCACCGTCAGGTGGGTCGACATCGGATAGTAGCCGTAGAACCGTTGGCCGACGGCGAGGTCGGGATGGTTGGAAGCCTCGACCCGCGCATGGCCCCAGACCGGAATCCGGCCGAAACCCTCGGGGCCCGGGAAGAAGTCCCAATAGCGCATGGCCTGGCCGAACACGGCATAGGTGATGTTGTTGGCCGTCACGGCGAACCGCTCGACCACCAGCCGCGCCTGGCCATCGGCCAGTTCGGGCGGCGGGGCGGGCAGCACCTCGGTCCGCCGCAGGTCGGTCTTGTCGACCACGAAATCCCAATTCGCCATCGTCGTCGCTCCTCTGCTGGCGACGAAGCTAACCTCGTCTTGCGACAAAACGTCAAACGTTTGTTTGAAATTCGGCCTTACGTCAGGCCTGCAACTTGACCGTGAAGCGCTACACCGCCAAGCCTTGCCGTGGATCAGGAGTCCGCATGCGTTACCTCGCTCTAGCCTTCGCCCTGGCGCTCGGCGCCTTCGGCGTTCCGTTGTCGGCCAACGCCGCGCCAACCACGCCGATCAGCAAGACCGAGGCGCGCGCCCTGCCGACCGAGGCGCTCAAGCGGCGCGTGCTGGCGCAGGTCGCCGACATGCTGGTGGAAGCGCCCCGTCCGAGCGCAAATCGCAAGCCCCGGCGCCCGCTCAATGACCTCTGGTTCAGCACCAAGCCCGTCGCGACCTATGTCGACGGCGTCTGCAGATCGGACACGGTGATCGTCGAGTTCCAGACGGGATTGTCCGAAGGCCGTTCTGGCGACGCCGACACGCCGGTTCGCGCTTCGGGCCTGTCGGCGACGCCTAACTTTTACGTCGCCGCCGATGGTGAAAAGGTCCGCTGCGACCGACTGGACCCGTCCGATCCGCGCTTCCTCAGCGCCGCCGACGCTCAAGACGCTCGCGACGGCGCAACCCTTCTGCGCATCGTCGCGGCCGGAGCCGCCGAGGCCAAGCCGCCCTTCTCCTCGCGATGCGGCGGCGGCGGCGATTGCACAGCCGTGCTGACCTCGCTCAAGCTCGCTGATTTCTCCTCCATCGAGGACTGCACCCGCGATGAGGAGCGTGATGCTCTGAAGTCCTGCACCAAGTTCTGGGGAAACGACCTCGCCGTGACGGTGATCCACCGCGATGACGCCAACTCCGTGGACGTGCTGAGCGTTTCAACCAGCGAGCTCATTACCGTCGCCGATCTACGCGCGGACTGAACGCGCTTCGCCCACCCAATTGCCATGAAACCCAAACGGCACCCGCCGAGGCAGCCTGGCCGTGGCGATCGGGCCGGCGGCGACGTCCTGGGCGTCGAGGACCACGAAGTCACTGACACCTTCCTGGCCGCGATAGACCACCGCCGTCAGCCAGCCCACGCCCTCCGGCGCGTCGGGCGAGGCGGGGGGGAAGACGGCTTCCGAGATCGCGTCGCCGACCGGCAGGACGTAGGTGGCGCGGACGCCGGTCAGCAGGTCGATATGGGCGATCGAGTCCGTGCGGACGTCGCCCGGCTTGTGCGTCTGGCCCGCGAACCAGCCGTGGCGATAGGGCAGGCCGGCATGGCGCTCGTCGAAGCGCGGGAACTCGCCGGCCAGGTCGTCGAGCGGGGTCTCGGTGACGGTCTCGGCGGTCAGGTCGAAGGTCCAGCGCACCAGATAGGCCGCCGCGTTGTCGCCGCGTGAACCGTCGGCGCGCGGGAATAGTGGCGCGGAGGCATAGCGCATGACGTCGGCGACGATCGTCTCGCCGTCCTCATAGGCGTTCATCACGTGGAAGACGTAGCCGGCCGGGGCCTTCAGCCAGTGCAGGCCGGCCACGCCCTCGTCACGGCGCATCACCGCCACCACGGCCGGCAGTTCCGGCTCCCAGGCGAAGATCGGTCCGCCCGACATGGCGCGCGGCAGGCTGCCGCTGAGCGGCAGGACCGGGATCAGCACGTGGTTCCGGGTGACCATGAAGTCGTGGATCATCGAGCAATAGGGCGCCTCGAAGGTTTCGCGCTTGAGCAGCTTTCCTTCCGCGCTGACCACGCCCCAGCTGACCTTGTTGGACAGCGGCATCGGGTCGTCGGCATAGGCGAAGAACACCATCTCGCCCGTCGTCGGATCGGTCTTGGGGTGGGCGGTGACCTTGCCGCCGAAGTCGACGAAGCCGTGCGGACCCAGCTCGTGCTCGGCCAGTTCGAATGGCGCGCTGGATTCGACCAGGGCCATCAGCCGGCCGGCGTGATGGACGATGTTGGTGTTGGCCACCGCGCTGTCCACCGTGCCCAGAACCGACGGGTCGGTGGTCATCGGGTTGCCCCAGCTGCCGAACAGGGCGTGGCCGGCGGCGTGTTCGGCCTCCCACTTGGGCGTGCGGACCCAGCGGTTGCGGTAGGCCACTTTGCCGTCGCCCACCGTGAAGGCGTGGATCATGCCGTCGCCGACGAACCAGTGGTAATTGCCGTCGCGCGGCTCGAACTGGGGATTGGGGCCGTTGCGATAGAGCACGCCCGACAGGCCGGGCGGCAGGGCGCCTTCGACCGTCAGCTCGAAATCGTCCTCGCTGCGCACCGGCGCGAAATTGCCGCCCAGATAGGGATTGACGCGAACCTCGCCGTCCATGGCCGATCTCCCGCATTCTTAGTTTGATTTACGTTGTAAATTTATGTTGTAAGCGAATGACGCTGTCAACCGAGGATTCGCCGCCCTGCCCCGCGCCCTGTCGTCCGACGATGTCGAGGAGTTCCGCCGCCGGCTGTGCCAGGCGGCCGAGGGACTGTTCGCCGAGCATGGGCCCGAAGCCGTGACCATGCGCCAGCTGGCCCAGGCCCTGGGGGTCAGCCCGATGACCCCCTACCGCTACTTCGCCGACAAGGACGCCATCCTGGCGGCCGTGCGGGCCGCGGCCTTCACCCGCTTCGCCGAGGCGCTGGAGGCGGGCCTGGCCGCGCCGGGCGATCCGGCCGAGCGCTCGCGCCACGCGGCCGACGCCTATGTCGCCTTCGCCCTGGGCCAACCCCAGGCCTACCGGCTGATGTTCGACCTGACCCAGGCCAACGAGAAGGACTATCCCGAGCTGACGGCCGCCGCCGCCCGGGCGCGGGGCCACATGACCGACCATGTCGAGGCGATGATCGCGGCCGGCCAGATGAGCGGCGACGCCGAGCTGATCGGCCACCTGTTCTGGAGCGTGCTGCACGGCAGCCTGATGCTGCAGCTGTCGGGCAAGCTGTCGCCTTCGATCGACCCGGAGCAGCTGCGGGCGACGGCGATTTCGGCCCTGTCGCGCGGCCTGGGGGTTGCGGCCCGCTGAGCCAGGGTCCAAACGCGGGCCAGTCCAGCTTCGCGAGATCGCCGCCATGACCGACACGCCTCTGCCCTTGCGCCACTTCCTGTTGGCCCTGGCCGTGGTGGCGGTGTGGGGCACCAATTTCGTGGTCATCAAGGTAGCGCTGGACCACCTGCCGCCGCTGCTGCTGGCCACCCTGCGCTTCACCTTCGTGCTGCTGCCCATGGCCTTCTTCATCAAGCGGCCCAAGGTGTCCTGGGCCAATCTAGCGGCCTATGGGTTGCTGATCGGGGCGGGGCAGTTTGGCCTGCTGTTCGTGGCCATGAAGGGTCACATCTCGCCCGGCCTGGCCTCGCTGGTGGTGCAGACCCAGATCTTCTTCACCATCGGCATGGCCATGAAGATCAGCGGCGAGAAGGTGCGAGCCTTCCAGATCGTGGCGTTGGCGCTGTCGGTGGCCGGCATCGTGCTGATCGGCGTCCACGGCGGCGGCGCGGCCACCCCGCTGGGCATGGTCCTGATCCTCGGCGCGGCGGCCAGCTGGGCCGGCGGCAACATCGTCGCCCGTCAGGCCGGCCAGGTGAACATGCTGGCCTATGTGGTCTGGGCCAGCCTGTTCTCGATCCCGCCGCTGTTTTTGATGTCGCTGTGGCTGGAGGGCTGGCCGGCCATGGTCGCGGGCGTGCGCCACGCCGACGCCCTGACCTGGGCCGCCGTGGCCTGGCAGGCGGTGGGCAACACCATGTTCGGCTACGCGGTCTGGGGTTGGTTGCTGGCCAGGCACCCGGCCGCGACCGTGACGCCCATGGCCCTGCTGGTGCCGGTGTTTGGCATGGGCGCCTCGGCGATCCTGCTGGGCGAGAGCCTGCCGGTCTGGAAGCTGGCGGCGGCCGTGCTGGTGCTGGCGGGCCTGGCGGTCAACATGCTGTGGCCGAAGGTGCGGACGCGGTTTTTGGCGCCGGCTTGAGACTCATGAGAGCCTTACGTGGATCGAAATCGTCCACACCTGCGCGCCCAAACCTGTGAGCAACGTGGGGACGACCTAGACCGTCGCTGGCTTCCATCTCGGAAGCCTGCGACCAAGATTGACACACCGGCGCGGCAAAGATCCGCCGCGTTCGCGTTCTGAAGTACCGCCCCGCCAGCCATGCGTTTCGACGACCATTTCCTTGACGAGTTGAAGACCCGTCTTCGCCCTTCCGACGTGATCGGAAAGTCGGTGAAGCTGCGGCGGCAGGGGCGCGAATATGCCGGCCTCTCGCCGTTCACCAAGGAAAAGAGTCCGTCGTTCTTCGTCAATGACGACAAGGGCTTCTACCACTGCTTCTCCAGCGGCAAGCACGGCGACATCATCTCCTATCTGCAGGAGACCGAGCGGCTGACCTTCACCGAGGCGGTCGAGCGGCTGGCGGCCGAGGCGGGCATGACACTGCCCGAGCCCGACGCCCGCGCCGCGCAGGAGGACAAGAAGCGCTCCACCCTGACCGACTGGATGGAGCTGGCCGCCGCCTGGTTCGAGAGCGAGCTGCGCCGCCCCGTCGGCCAGGCCGCCCGCGACTATCTGGCCCGCCGCGCCCTGCCGGAGGACCAGTGGAGCCGCTTCCGCATCGGCTTTTCCCCCAACGGCCGCACGGCGTTGAAGGACTACCTGATCGCCAAGGGCGCCCAGCCGGCCGAGCTGGTCGACGCCGGCCTGCTGATCGCGCCCGAGGACGGCGGCCAGCCCTATGACCGGTTCCGCGACCGGATCATCTTCCCGATCACCGACACCCGGGGCCGGGTCGTCTCGTTCGGCGGCCGGGCCATGGATCCCGCCGCCCGCGCCAAGTACCTGAACGGTCCGGAGACCACGCTCTTCCACAAGGGCCGGCTGCTGTACGGCCTGTACGAAGCCCGCAAGCTGCTGCACGCCGCCCAGGCGGCGGCCCCGACCGAACAGACGCCGATGCTGGTGGTCGAGGGCTATATGGACGTCGTCGCCTGCCAGCGCGCGGGCCTGCCGGCCGTGGCGCCGATGGGCACGGCCATGACCGAGGAGCAGATGGAGGTGCTGTGGCGCCTGCATCCCGAGCCCACCCTCAGCTTCGACGGCGACAAGGCCGGCCAGCGCGCCGCCGCCCGGGCCATCGACCGCGCCCTGCCCCTGCTCAAGCCCGGTCGCTCGTTCAAGTTCTCGATGGTGACCGGCGGCAAGGACCCCGACGACGTGCTGCGCGAGCAGGGCGCGGCGGCCCTGAAAAGCCAGCTGACCCAGACCACGCCCTTCGTCGAGGCGCTGTTCAATCGCGAGCGCGACCTGGAGCCGCTGGACACCCCCGAGCGCAAGGCCGGCCTCAAGCAGCGCCTGCGCGCCGCCGCGGGCACGATCGCCGACAAGGACCTGGCGTCCGCCTATCGCGACGATCTCTACGCCAAGCTGGATGCGCTGTTTCCCAAGCCCGCCTTCGGCGGCGGTCAGGACGGCGGGGGCGGCTCCAATGGTTCTTGGGGCGGCCGCCCCTTCGTGCCGCGCGGCCAATGGAAGGGCGGCCGCGATCGCGGCCCGCCAGACCCGGGCATTCGCGGCTTGGCCCGCGCCGAGATCAGCACGCGGCTGAAACCCTTCCATGCCGCCGTCGCCATCGCGGCGCTGGACCATCCGGCCTGGGCCCGGCCCTATGACGAGGCGATCGAGCGCATCGGCTTCGGCGATCCGCGCCTGGCCCCGCTGGCCGCCGAACTGTTCGATGCCCTGTCCGACGGCATCGGCGACGACACCCCGTTCCGCGCCATCCTCGACCGCAAGGGCCTGGGCGGCCAGGTCGCCGAGGTCGAACGCGTGGCCGGGGCGATCACCGTGCCCTTCCTCGACCCGAAGATGGACCCCCACCGCGCCAAGGCCCTGTGGTCGGCCTGCTACGAGGCTCTGATCGAGATCGGCGACGGCGAACGCGCGCTTGAGTCCCTGCGCCGCGAAGCCGTCACCGCCGGCACGCTGATGGCGGTGCGCGACCTGCGCACGCGGATCGGGGTTCTGGAACGCCAGATCAGCGGCCTGGAGTTCTGGGAAGCGCCGGCGACGACGGTTCCGATTACCTAGGCGACCTGCACATCGTCCTCGGACGGCCTGTTCGGGGCCAGGGCCGCTTCGATGGCGCCGAGCAGTTCGGATACTTCGATAGGCTTGGAGACGTATCCGTCCATGCCGGCCTGAAGGTAGCCCTCGATCTGATGGCGCATGACGTTCGCCGTGAGCGCGATGATCGGGGTGCGTTGGCGTCCCCTCAAGCGCTCGCGTTCGCGGATTTCGACGGTCGCGTCGGTCCCGTTCAGGAGGGGCATCTGCACGTCCATGAGGATCAGGTCGAACGCCTCCCGCCCCCAAGCCTCGACCGCCTCCCGCCCGTCGGCGACCACCGTCAACGCGATGTCGAAGGGCTCCAGCAAGGCCCGTAGGATCAGCTGATTGACGGGATTGTCCTCGGCCGCGAGGATGCGGGTGGGTGTCGAGGTATGCCCCAAAGCCTGCTCCCGTGAAGGTTCCCTCGCGGGCGCCGTTTGGCAGCCGCGCGCCAGAGGCAGCTCGAACGAAAAGGTCGAGCCGACGCCCAACTGGCTTTGAAGCCTCAGCTCGCCGCCCATCAACCTGACGAACTGGCGACAGATGGCCAGGCCAAGGCCGGTCCCCCCGAACCGCCGGGTCGTGGAGGCGTCCGCCTGAGTGAAGGGTTCGAAGACCAGCGCCTGCTTGTCGTCCGCGATGCCCAACCCCGTATCGACCAAGTCGAATCCGAGACCGTCTGGCGTCGGCGCGATCCGCAGCGTGATGGAACCCCGCGCCGTGAACTTTTGGGCGTTCGCGATCAGATTGGAGAGCACCTGGCGCAACTTGCCGCCGTCGCCGCGCCAGATTCCCCGCGCCTCCGGATGCCATTCGACGCTGAAACGCACGTCATTCTGCTCCGCCAGCGCGCCGTGGGCGGCCGTCGCCAATCTGACGATCTCCTCGATGTCGAACGGATGGGATTCCACCTCCAGCCGGCCGGCGTCGATCTTCGAGAGGTCCAGCACCCCGTCGAGGACCGACAAAAGCACCTGTCCGGCGTCGGCGATGACGTCGAGCCGCCGGCTCTGGTCCGCCTCCTGCTCCTCGCGCCGCATGACCTGCACCATTCCCAGCACCCCATTAAGAGGCGTGCGAATCTCGTGGCTGACATTGGCCAGGAAATCGCTCTTGGCGCGGTTCGCCTGCTCGGCCCGGTCGCGGGCCTCGGCCAGGGCATCGGAGGTTCGAACCCAGACCTTGTGCACCCGCCAGGCGACCCAGACGCCGACCGCGCAGACGGCCAGGCTGAGTCCCGCCACCGCGGCGTAGGCCAGAGTTGCCGCCAGGCGCGCGACCTCGCCCATCCGGTTCGAGAACCGCCGCTCATAGGCCGAGGCGGCCCGGTCGAGCCGTCCAGCCTCGGCGAGATAGGCCGCCTTTTCGGCGTTGGTCGATCCGCCGCCCTGGATCCGTTCGCCGAGCCGCTCGAGCGCCATGAACTGCTGGTCGGCGGCGCGCCAGTCCTCGACCGCGCGCGCGAAAGGCGCCCAGCGCCGCATGAGCTGAAACCCCGCGATCAGCGCCGGGACATCGGCGCTCGCGTTCCGGCCCCGCAGGAAGCCGGCCTCCGCGGCGCGGAGATCGGCCGGCGATGCTTCCAGCGCACGGCGGGCCGCCTGGTCGCCCTTCGGCGCCTCCAGCGCGGTGCGGTACATGGCGAAGTCGGCGTCCGAGCCCGATTGGACGTAGCGCATCAGGGAGATCACGGCTTCCTTCTGCGCCTTCGAATACTGCGCCTCGCCGGCGACATAGGCGCGCGCCACGTTGGAGACCGCCATGCCCGCGAAGCCGAGCATGACGACCAGGCTCTGCGCGATCACGAAGATGACCGCGCTGATGATCAGCAGATGGCGGCTACGGCGCGCGAAGGGTCGCGACGGGGAAAGGCCGTTCGCGTTCCGATCCAGGCTGGGCGCTGAAATCATGGGCGCGGGGCGAGCCCCTCAGCCCTTCAGTCGGCGAACGCGGGCCTGAATCGCGCGCGATGGCCGCAGGGCCCATCGGCGCCGGCTTTTGCCCATATGGTGCTCCCTGCGTGCGGCGGCGCGACGCCTTGCCGATCCATGGCCCGCCACCCTGAGTGTTACTGAAAAGTGTGGTGGAATGGCGCCATTTCTAGTTTTAGGCGAATATGTCGCGGCTACACGCGCTTTCCGCTTCCGCCCGCTCTCCCGCGGACCCGTTATGGCCCGAAGCCCGTCGCCATGGCTCAAGCGCGACAAGAACGGCCGATTGACCCTTCCCATCTTGACTCACGCGTCATGCAACGCCATCTGGCGACTCAAGGATTTGCCACGCTGCTGATTGACATCGCTCGGGCCGCCATTTTGATGCGCGCGCCCTCCTTGAAACAGGATGTCACCCTCGCCGCCGCCAAGTCCCAGTGACCGCGAAAACCTCCCAAGGGTCGACGCCGATCACGCTCGAAGGCCACGCCTCCGCACAGAGCCTAGCTCGCGGAGCGTTAGCTCATGGCTCTTCGACGTGTGTCAGGCGTTTATCTTGAGAATTTTTTCAGCGGTTCACTGGATGGCTTGCACGGACGAACAGGGCGCGATGCGCAGGCGACCCACCACTTAGACATTTTTCGGCGCGCGCCCCGTTTGGCGCGGCGTCGATTTCGGAGACCTGAATGAGCACGACGACGACTGATGGCGCCGAACCGCCCGAAACCGGTGGTGGCGACGGCCCCCTGCTCGACCTGACCGATGCCGGCGTAAAGAAGTTCATCAAGCAGGCCAAGGCCCGCGGCTACGTCACGATGGACGAGCTGAACAAGGTCCTGCCGTCGGAAGAAGTGACGTCCGAAGCCATCGAAGACACCCTCGCCATGCTGAGCGAGATGGGCGTCAACGTGGTCGAGGCCGAAGAAGACGCTGAAACCTCCGAGGGTGGCGAAGTCGTCGCTCGCGAGGACAACCAGCAGGTCATCACCAGCGAAAAGCCCGCGGCCTATGACCGCACCGATGACCCGGTGCGCATGTACCTGCGCGAGATGGGCTCGGTCGAGCTGCTGTCGCGCGAGGGCGAAATCGCCATCGCCAAGCGCATCGAGGCCGGCCGCGACACCATGATCCGCGGTCTGTGCGAAAGCGCCCTGACCTTCGAAGCCATCATGGTCTGGCGCGAGGAACTGGGCACCGGCCGCATCCTGCTGCGCGAAGTCATCGACCTGGAAGGCACCTACGCCGCGATCAACGGCGTGGCCGCCGCGCCCGCCACCGACGACGAGCCCGCCGAGCCGGCCGACGAGGAACCCGGCGCCGAGCCCAAGGCCGAGGGCGAGGAAGACGAGGACGATTTCGACGACGGCGCCGGCCCGACGGTCAGCGCCATGGAAGGCGAATTGCGCGAAGGCGTGATGGCCATCCTCGACGCGATCGCCAGCGAGTTCGAAACCTTCCGCAAGCTGCAGGACAAGCTGGTCGGCAGCCGCCTGAAGGGCACGGACCTCTCCGACGCCGACCGCAAGGCCTATGAAGGTCTGTCCCAGACCATCATCCAGCACCTGAAGACGCTGAAGCTGAACAACAACCGCATCGAGGCGCTGGTCGAGCAGCTTTATGCGATCAACAAGCGCCTGATCGGCCTGGAAGGCCGCCTGCTGCGCCTGGCCGACAGCTACGGCATCAGCCGCAGCGAGTTCCTGAAGGCCTATTTCGGCTCCGAGCTGAACCCCAACTGGGTTGAGCAGGTGAAAGCCATGGGCGTGCGCTGGACCAAGTTCGTCGAGAACGACACCAACTCGGTCGGCGACATCCGCCAGGAAATCGCGGCGCTCGCCACCGAGACCGGCGTGCCGATCGACGACTATCGCCGCATCGTCCAGACCGTTCAGAAGGGCGAGCGCGAGGCCCGTCAGGCCAAGAAGGAGATGGTGGAAGCCAACCTCCGTCTCGTGATCTCGATCGCCAAGAAGTACACCAACCGCGGCCTGCAGTTCCTGGACCTGATCCAGGAAGGCAATATCGGCCTGATGAAGGCCGTCGATAAGTTCGAATATCGCCGCGGCTACAAGTTCTCGAC
>FTJN01000569.1_pt1 | contig 24266 bp, 18 predicted proteins | sample 1658361 | NCBI WGS metagenome assembly FTJN01 (sample SAMEA3914819, study PRJEB12502) | metagenome | biome: forest; material: soil | place: Canada | collected 2010-06-26 | depth 0.3 m
GCCAAGCTGTCGCGCGACGCGATCCGCGCGGGCGTCACGCACTGGCGCCTGCACCTGCTCGTGTTCGCGTGCACCTTCGCGCTGTTCCCGCTGCTGGGCCTGGCGCTCAAGCCTGTGCTGCTGCCGCTGGTCACGCCCCAGCTCTACACCGGCGTGCTGTTCCTGTGCGTGCTGCCGGCCACGGTGCAGTCGGCGATCGCGTTCACGTCGATGGCGCGCGGCAACGTCCCGGCCGCGGTGGGCAGCGCGTCGGCGTCGACGATGCTGGGTGTCTTCATCTCGCCGGTGCTGATAGGGCTCGTGGTGCTGCCGCACGCCGCCGCGACCATCTCGCTCGACTCGATCGTCCGGATCCTGCTGCAGCTGATGTTGCCCTTCGTCGTGGGCCACCTCGCGCGGCCGTGGATCGCCGGCTGGATCCATCGCCGCAAGCAGGTCCTCGGCCTCGTCGATCGCGGCTCGATCCTGCTGGTCGTCTACACGGCGTTCAGCGCCGCCGTCATCGAGGGCCTCTGGAAGCAGGTGCCGCTGCAGGCGCTCGCGGGCCTGCTGGCGGTCTGCGCGGTGCTGCTGGCCTGCGCGCTGTTCCTCACGGGGTGGTTCGCGCGCCGCCTGGGCTTCGACAAGGCCGACGAGATCACGATCGTGTTCTGCGGCTCGAAGAAGAGCCTGGCCAGCGGCATCCCGATGGCCAAGGTGCTGTTCGCGTCGCATGCCGTGGGCGCCATCGTGCTGCCGCTGATGCTGTTCCACCAGATGCAGCTGATGGTGTGCGCGGTGCTGGCGCAGCGGTATGCGCGGCGGGTCGAGGAACGACCGGCCAGTCAGGCGGCGTGAGGGACGCGAACGATCCGCGCCGTCGTGGCCGATCTTCGTCCCAGGTGGCCGCGGGGCCTGAGCTGGAACGATGGGATCGAGGTCAGGCACCTCATCGTCCGCGATACAGGTCGCCTCGATCGTTGCGGGTCCGACGCGGACGACGAGGTGCCAGACCCCTCCGTCTGCGGCGCGTCACCGTCTTGCTGCGGGCATGTCTGTCGGCAATGGGACGGGGGCAGCTCTTCGCGCGAGCCGCTTCAGGAGGGGTCTGGCACCGCCTTGGATCGCGCTGGCGCGCTTCAGGCGGAGATGAGGCTTGTCGCGATCCAAGGGGGTGCCTGACCTCGATCCCCTGCGCGTCGCCTCGTCAACGCGCCAGCAGCTTCTGCGTCTCCGGATGCCGGCGCATGTACACCTCGACGTAGCTGCACGACGGCTCCACCGTGTAGCCTTTCTCCTCGGCCCAGGCCAGCGCCACGCGCACCAGTTCGGCGGCGATGCCGCGGCCGCCGACGGCGGACGGCACGCCGGTGTGCGTCATCCACATCACCTTGCCGCGCAGCTGGTAGTCGGCCATGCAGACGTGGCCGTCCACGGTGGCCTCGAAGCGCTGGCGGGCGGCGTTGTGGGTGACGGCGACGGTCATCGAGTTCTCCAGGATTTGCCGAGATCTGCAAGCGGGATGCCCGCCCCCGCGTGTGCGTGGCGCGAAGGCGCCGGGATGTCCGGCGCTGCCGCTCACGCCTCGGCACGAAGTTCGAGGGAGTGCGTGATCCGGCTCTGCCGGGCACGTCGCGGAGCGCCCCTCGGGCAGCGAGCGCTAGCGAGCGTGGGGGCTCAATTGCTGCCAAAGGAAGGCGAACTGCAGCGCCTGCACGTCCGCGCGCTGCGCGTTGTCCGCCGCGCCGCCGTGGCCGCCCTCGATGTTCTCGTAGTACAGCACCTCATGCCCCTGCTCGATCATGCGCGCGGCCATCTTGCGCGCGTGGCCCGGGTGCACGCGGTCGTCGCGCGTGGACGTGGTGAACAGGATCGTCGGGTAGCGCGCGTCCTTGCGCACGTTCTGGTACGGGCTGTACTTCGAGATCCAGGCCCATTCGGCGGGGACGTCGGGGTTGCCGTACTCGGCCATCCACGAGGCGCCGGCCAGCAGCTTGTTGAAGCGCCGCATGTCGAGCAGCGGCACCTGGCAGCTGACGGCGTTGAACAGATCGGGGCGCTGCAGCATGACGGCGCCCACCAGCAGGCCGCCGTTGCTGCCGCCCTCGATGCCCAGGTGGCGCGGGCTGGTCACCTTCGTCGCGATCAGGTCCTCCGCCACGGCGACGAAGTCGTCGTAGCTGCGCTGCTTGTTCTCCTTGACGGCGGCCTGGTGCCACGCCGGGCCGTATTCGCCGCCGCCGCGGATGTTGGCGTAGACCCAGACGCCGCCGTGCTCGTTCCAGGCCTTGCCGATGGTGCCGGAGTAGCTGGGCGTCAGCGAGATCTCGAAGCCGCCGTAGCCGTACAGCAGCGTCGGGTTCCGGCCATCGGCCTTCGCGTCCCGGGGCCAGATGACGAAGTAGGGCACCCGGGTGCCGTCCCTGGACGTGGCGAACTTCTGTTCGACCTTCATGCCCGTCGAATCGAAGAAGTGCGGACGCGATTTCAGCAACTCGCGCCGGTCGGAGCCGCTGTGCGCGAGGTACAGCGAGTCGGGCGTCAGGTAGTCGGTGTAGCTGAGGAAATAGGCCTCGGCCAGCGGGTCGTCCGCGACGTGCGGGTCGTGCATTTCGGACGTGGACAGCGAGCCGGGGAAGGGCGCGTCGACCGCGCGGTGTTGCCAGCCGCCGGCCGTCGGCGTCACCTCCTCGATGCGGCCGGCCACGTTGTCCAGCAGGTTCAGGATCACCTTGGACCGCGTGGTGCCGAAGCCCGCCAGCGAGCGCGTGGCGGTGGGCGTGAACAGGGCCTGCAGGTGGCGGTCGCCCTTCAGGTAGGCCGCGGCGTCGCCCGTCAGCAGCGAGCCGCGCGGCCAGGTCGTGTCGCCGAGCTTCCAGTCGGAGCGCAGCTCGATCAGCACGCGGTCGCGCCAGAACGAGAGGTTGGCGTCGTCCGGCTTGTCGATGAGCGTCAGCTTGGGCGCCTTGCCCGTGGCGTCGAGGTGATCGAGCAGCCAGATGCGCGAGGTGTAGAAGTCGAGCGACCGGCTGAACGTCGTGCGCTCGAAGCCCGGGGTGTCGTCCACGCTCACGCCCGACGCGACGTCGGCGGGCTCGCCCTTGAACATCGTCGTGGCGCTCGCGAGCGGCGTGCCGCGCGACCAGCGCTTGACGACGCTCGGGTAGCCGGAGTCGGTCAGGCTGCCGGCGCCGAAATCGGTGGCGACGTAGAGCGTGTCCTCGTCCGCCCAGTCGACGCTGGACTTTGCCTCCGGCAGCATGAAGCCGTCGGCCACGAACGCGCGTCCGGCCACGTCGTACTCGCGCACCACCTGCGCGTCGGAGCCGCCACGCGACAGCATCACCAGGCAGCGCTCGTACTTCGGCGCGAGGCAGGCGGTGCCGTGCCAGACCCAGTTCTCGTTCTCCTTCTTCGCCAGCGCGTCGAGGTCGATCACCACGTCCCAGGCCGGATGCGGCTTGCGGTATTCCTCCAGCGTGGTGCGGCGCCACAGGCCGCGCGGGTTCTGGTCGTCGCGCCAGAAGTTCCAGAGCCAGTCGCCGCGCCGAACGACGCCGGGGATCTGGTCCTTGGAGTCGAGGATCGCGCGCAACTGGTCGCGCGTCTGCGTGAACTGCGGCCAGGCCTCGATCACCTTGCGCGACTGCGCGTTGCGCTCGCGCACCCACGCGAGGGCCTTGTCGCCGAGGATGTCCTCGAGCCACAGGTGGGGATCGTCGGGCGTGGCGGCGACGGCGGGGGCGGAGGCGGCGGGGGTCTGTTGGGCCATGAGCGGCAGCGTCGCGGCGGCCAGGGCGGCGGCCACCGTCAGGAGTCGGAATGGCTTGATCATCGCAGAGGGGTCGGATGGATGGAACCGGCCGGCCTCGTGGGCCGGCCGCGGGTGGGCCTATTCTGGCGTCACCGCGCCGAGGTCATCCCCGCTCGGCGAGCGCCTTCAGGTTCGCCAGGCCGGCCTCGAAGTCGGGCCCGACCATGCGATCCATGAAGTGCGCCATGTAGTGCATCAGCGGGTTGCGGCCGACGCTGCCCGCGTTGGTCCACGTCACCTTGGTCGCCGCGCCTTGCGCCTCGAACCGGATGTCGCCGGTCGACGTCGAGTCGTAGTCCGGGAAGTACAGCTCATAGGTGAAACCCTTCACCGGATCCGCGGTGAGAAAGGTCATGCGGCCCCGGCCTTCGGTCTTGCTGTCCCACTGCCAGCCCGCGCCGGCGCCGGAGTCGGGGCCGAAGAAGGTCATCGCCATCGCGGGATCGCGGCGGTTCCACATCGACCATTCCTGCCAGCGCTTCGGCGCCGCCACCAGCGGGTAGATGCGTTCGGCCGGGGCGTTGATCACGGCGCTGCGTTCGACCCGGTACGTGTCGGGAATGAGGAAGCCGGCGAGCGCGACCAGCACCACCAGGGCGACCAGGGCGCCCGCGATCCGGATGAGCCAGCGCATGACGAAATCTCCTCTCGGTGAATGGGGAGGTCGGGCAGGGTCGTATCCTCCCCGATGCCTCGCGAACGTGTGGCTGGCATCATCGCCGGCTTCACCGCCGCTGCACAGTGGGTCGACCCGATGGCGGGTGGCCCTTTCCGACGCAGCCCAACCCACCACGCCATGACCGCCACCAATCCCCTGCTAGCCGACTGGACGACGCCGTTCTCGCTGCCCCCGTTCGATCGCATCCGGGCCGCCGATTTCGCCCCGGCCTTCGAGGCGGCGATGCGGGCGCAACGCGCCGAGGTGGAGGCCATCGCCGCGCTGGCGGAGCCCGCGGACTTCGACAACACCGTCGCCGCGTTCGATCGGAGCGGCCGCCTGCTGTCGCGCATCGAGGCCGCCTTCCACGCGCTCGCGGCGTCGCACACCTCGCCCGAGATCCAGGCCGTGCAGCGCGAGATGGCCGGCCCGCTGGCCGCGCACGACAGCGCCGTGATGATGCACGCCGGCCTGTTCGCGCGCATGGACGCCGTGCACGCGCGCCGCCACGAACTCGCGCTCGGGCCCGAACAGCTGCGCCTCGTGGAGCGCCTGCACGTCGACTTCGTGCGCGCCGGCGCGCAACTGGGTCGCGACAAGCAGCCGCGCTACGCGCAGATCATGGAGCGCCTCGCGCAGCTCACCACGCGCTTCGCGCAGAACGTGCTCGCCGACGAGGCGGGCTTCCAGCTGGAGCTGTCCGACGCCGAGCTCGACGGCCTGCCGCCCTTCGTGCGGGCCGCCGCGCGCCAGGCCGCCAGCGACCGCGGGCTGGGCGAGGGCGCGCACGTGGTGACGCTGTCGCGCTCGCTGATCGTGCCCTTCCTCACCTTCTCGTCGCGGCGCGACCTGCGCGAGCGCGCATGGAAGGCCTGGGTCGGACGCGGCGAGAACGAGGGCGAGACCGACAACCGCGAGGTCGCGCGCGACATCCTGCGCCTGCGCCAGGAGCAGGCCTGGATGCACGGCCACGCCAGCTATGCCGACTACGCGCTGGCCAACACGATGGCCGGCACCATCGCGTCGGTCAACACCCTGCTCGACGACGTCTACATGCGCTCCCTCGCGGCGCTGCAGGACGAGCGCACCGCCGTGCACGAGAGCCTGCGCGACGCCGGCGTCGCGGCGCCCTACATGGCGTGGGACTGGCGCTTCGGCTCCGAGCGCGTGCGCCAGGCGCGCTACGCGTTCGACGACGGCGAGGTCAAGCCGTACTTCTCGCTCGACCGCATGGTGCAGGCCGCGTTCGACTGCGCGCACCGCCTGTTCGGCATCCGCATGGTGCGCAACGACGCGATTCCCGTCTACCACCCGGACGTCGTTGCCTACGAAGTGCACGACGGCGACAAGCTCATCGGCATCTTCCTGCACGACAACTTCGCGCGCCAGACCAAGCGCTCCGGCGCGTGGATGAGCGCGCTGCGCTGGCAGTGCCGCAACGGCGGCGTCGACCTGCCGGTGATCATGAACAACAACAACTTCGCCAAGGGCGCGCCCGGCGAACCGACGCTGCTGAGCTTCGACGACGCGCGCACGCTGTTCCACGAGTTCGGGCACGGCTTGCACGGGCTGCTGTCGAACGTCACGTTCCAGCGCCTGTCGGGCACCAACGTGCTGCGCGACTTCGTCGAGCTGCCGTCGCAGCTGTTCGAGCACTGGCTGCTGGAGCCCGAGGTGATCGCACGCCATGCACGCCACTGGCAGACCGGCGAGCCCATGCCCGAGACGCTGGTGCGCCGCCTGCAGCAGGCGCGCCGCTGGGGCCAGGCCTACGAGACGGTGCGCTACGCCGGCAGCGCGCTGGTGGACATGGCGGTGCATTCGCGCCAGGACAAGGAGCCGCCGCAAGACCTGCCCGAGTTCGAGGCCGCCACGCTCGCGCGCCTGAATCTGCCGCCCGAGGTGGGCGTCAACCACCGGCTGCTGCACTTCCAGCACCTGTTCTCGGGCTCGGCATACGCCGCCGGGTATTACGTCTATCTGTGGGCCGAAGTGCTCGACGCCGACGCCTTCGACGCCTTCAAGGAGGCCGGCAGCGCGTTCGATCCGGTGACCGCGGCGCGCTTGCGCCAGTGCATCTACGGGGCGGGCGACAGCGTCGCGCCGCAGCAGGCCTACGCCGCGTTCCGCGGGCGGATGCCGTCGATCGAGCCCTTGCTGCGCAAGCGCGGGCTGCTGCCGGAAGACGTCGCGTACTGAGCGGCGTTTCCTGGTTCACCGCCGATTTGCGGGGAGGTGCCCGCGCCGCCGTGAAGTCCACCATCCAGCCATGTCATTGCGCGCGCAGTCGCGGAATCCACCCCGCGTCGACGTCGTTCGCCAGCGTGGATCCTGCGACTTCGCGCAGGATGACGAGGCGCGTCAAATGCGCGCAGGGCCTGCCATCCCCGCAGATCGGCCGCGAGCCTATTTCTTCTCGGGCGGGCACTCGCACGCGTCGACGCCCTGGTCGGCGACCACGCGCCAGTGGCCGTCCGCGTCCTTGCGCCAGATGCTGGTGAAGCGACCGATCAGCTTGCCCTTCGAGTCGCGAACGAGGCCCGTCGAGATCGCCAGGCGGCCGTCCGCGGTCGGCGCGACGGCGTCGGGGCCCCAGCTGAACGGCGCGTCCGGCTTGTCGAAATAGGGCTTCCAGGCCTCGACGACGGCCGCGCGGCCGATCTGCGGCCCACGGCCGTTGAAGATGGCGTCCTCCGCGACGAACTCGGTGAACTTGTCGAGCTTGCGCTCGGCCATCGTCCTGGCGAACGCGGTCTCGGCGGCCTTCACGTCGACGACGATGGCCGCGAGCTCGGCCTGCGACGGCAAGGCCGCGGCGGCGGCATGGAGCGCGGTCAGCGCGAGTGCGGAGGCGAGCAGGGCAGGGCGCATGGCGACGTCGCGGGGCAGTCGAGGTGCGCCGATTGTGGACGTGTGGCGCGCACGCCGCCATGCGGGCGCGCGGTCTTGACAGCGGCCCGCATGCAGGCGCAAAGTCGCGTCCTCGTTCAACCGTTCCACCTGCAGGAGGTCGCCATGAAGACTGACATCGCCAGCGCGTCGACCGCCATGCCGTCACGGTTCCCGAAGGTCGCCGGCCGCTGATCCTTCCGATCACGCCAGCACCTCCGGTGCGAAGCCCGCGCTCGTTGACGAGCGCGCCGCGCGACGCACCGACCGCATCCGGTTCCGACGCCCACACCTTCCCCAGCCGGCCTTGACCGTGCAAGGCCTTCTCTCGTTCGCGCGCGTCGCGAGCGAGGCTGCCGCATCGCCTCGTGGTGGGTGCGGCGCGTCCGGAATCCTTCCAAATGCAAGACTCCCTCGATCTTCGCGCGCTGCGCGACATCGGACTTTCCCACGCCACGGTGCAGGCGGCGCTCGCGCAGCCGCGCCCCGAAGGCACGCGCCTGGCGCGCGTCGTCGAGATCCAGCGCGACCACCTGGTCGTGCACGACGGCGTCGAGGCGCACGCCGTCGTCCCCTGGACCGCCTTGCGCGTCGCGCTCGACCTGGAACGCGATCAGCTGGTCGTCGGCGACTGGGTGTGGTGGCGTGCCGCGGCCTCCGACGGCGACCGCGGCTGGGCCGTCGCGCGCCTGCCCGCGCGCAACCGGCTGACCCGGCGCGACCCGGCCGGCGGCCGCCAGGGCCTGGTGGCCAACATCGACACGGCGCTCGTCGTGATGGGCCTCGATCACGACTTCAACCTGCGCCGCCTCGACCGCTTCCTCGTGCTGGCGCACTCGGCCGACGCGCGCGTGGTGGTCGTGCTGACCAAGGCCGACGCCTGCGCCGACCCCGCGGGCGCGATCGCGCGCGTGCGCGAGCACGTGGGCGACGCGCGCGACGACATCGCCGTGGTCGCCGTCGACGGCCGCTCGCCCGTGGCCGCGCAGGCGCTCGCGCCGTGGCTCGTGCGCGGCGCGACGCTGGTGACGCTGGGCTCCAGCGGCGCGGGCAAGACGACGCTGACCAACACGCTCACGGGCGCGGCGTCGACCACGCACACCGTGCGCGCCGCGGACGAACGCGGCCAGCACACCACCACCGTGCGCACGCTGCATCGCACGGAGGGCGGCGCCTGCCTGATCGACACGCCGGGCCTGCGCCAACTGTGGCTCGACGCCGACGCCGGCACGCTCAACGAGGCCTTTCCCGAGATCGGCACGCTGGCGCTGCAGTGCCGCTATCGCAACTGCCGCCACGCGCAGGAGCCGGGCTGCGCGGTGCGCGAGCAGGTGCCCGCGGCGCGGCTGGTGAGCTTCCAGAAACTGATGCGCGAGGCCAACCGCGAGTCGACGGACGTCTTCCAGCGGCGGCGGCAGGTGGCGGAGATGAAGCAGCGGACGCGGGAGAACCGGGCGCGGAATGCGGCACGGGCGTCGGGTGATGAGCGTTGAGGCAGCGGCGATACGACACGGCCTGCAGTGAGAACGTCCCCGTGGCACGCCGGTACCGGAGGGGTCTGGCGCTGCCTCGGATCGCGCCGATGCGTTGCCGCTGGCCGAAGCGCTGCCCGCGATCGAGGGAGGGCCTGACCTCGATCCCCGGCTGACGATCGAGGTCAGGCTCCCCCTTCCTCCGCGAGGAAGAGGGATGCTTCGATCATTGTCCGTGCGCGGAGGAAGGCGGTGCCAGACCCCTCGCCGCCTGCCTCGTCGCCATGCATTTTGGGATGGCAAAAAAAATGGCTCATCGCCGATCTGCGGGTGTCTCGGCACACGGCCGGTCATCCTGCGCGCCGTCGCAGGATCCACGCGTACCGGGCTCTGGCACGGCTCGACCTGCACTGGCGATGAACGGCTCGGCCGGGGTGGATCCCGCGACTGCGCGCGGGATGGCGGCTTTCTCCAGCGGGCGGATCTTTCCCCGCGGATCGGCGAAGAACCAAAAAAAAGGCCGCCCGTTTCGGGGCGGCCATCTGGTCGGTCAGTTCAACGCGCCGAAGCGCGCATCACGCTCAGCGCGGCGTGCGGCCACGCGGGCCCGGGCCGCCGGGGCCGTTGCGCTTGGCACCGAACGACGGGCGCTCGCCGCCGTAGGCCGGACGATCGCCTTGCGGGCGCGCGAAGGGACGATCGCCGCCTTCGCGATTGAACGCCGGGCGATCGCCGTGACCGGCGAAGGCCGGACGGTCGCCTTGCGGGCGATTGAACGCAGGCCGGTCGCCGCCTTCGCGGTTGAACGCCGGACGATCGCCGCCTTCACGCGGGGCGCCGCCCTGGAACGGGTGCGCCGGGCCGCGGTTGTCCGGGCGCTGGCCGCGGTAGTCGCCGCGCGGGCCGTTGAAGGCCGGACGGTCGCCGCTGAAGCCGCGGTTGTCGCCGCCTTCACGGTTGAACTGCGGGCGCTCGCCGCCGCCTTCGCGGTTGAACGGGGGACGCTCGCCGCCGTGGTGGCCACGGTTCTCGCCGAAGTTCGGACGATCGCCGCCGAAGCCCGGACGCGGGCCGTAGCCCGGACGGTCGCCGTTGCGCGGGCCGTTGAAGCCGCCGCGGTTGCCGCCGAAGCTGGGACGATGGCCGCCGCCGAACGAACGCTCTTCGCCGAAGTGGCCGGTGCCCGGACGCTGCGCGGCCGGCGCCTGCAGGCGCGGCTCGAGGCCCGGAACGACGGACGCGGGGATGTTGTGCGTGGTGAAGCGCTCGATGCGGCGGATCATCGGAATGTCGCGGCGCTCGGCGATCGTGATCGCCAGGCCCGAGCGGCCGGCACGACCGGTGCGGCCGATGCGGTGCACGTAGTCCTCCGCCTTCATCGGCAGGCCGTAGTTGATGACGTGCGTGATCGTCGGCACGTCGATGCCGCGCGCGGCGACGTCGGTGGCCACGAGCACCTTCAGCTGCTTCATGCGCAGCGCGCCGAGGACGCGGTTGCGGCGGCCTTGCGGCATGCCGCCGTGCAGCGCGGCGACGGAGTGGCCGATCTGCGAGAGGCGGTCGGCGAGTTCGTCGGCGTCACGCTGCGTGCTCGTGAAGACGACGGCCTGTTCCATGTTGCGGTCGGTCAGCAACTGGTCGAGCAGGTCGTCGCGGTGCTTGCGGTTGTCCGCCCAGTGCAGGCGTTGCTCGATCTGCGTGTGCTGTTCGGTGGGCGCCGAGATGCGGATGCGCTGCGCGTCGTGCGTCAGTTCCTTGGCCAGGCCGCCGACGGTGCCGTCGAACGTGGCGCTGAACATCATGGTCTGGCGTTCGGCCGACAGTTCCTTGGCGATGTGGTGGATGTCGTCGATGAAGCCCATGTCGAGCATGCGATCGGCTTCGTCCAGGATCAGCAGTTCGACCTGCGACATCAGCGCCTTGCCGCTGCCCATGTGGTCGATCAGGCGACCCGGGGTGCCGATCAGGATGTCGAGCGGGCCGCGCAGGGCCTTGAGCTGGGCCGCGTAAGGCACGCCGCCGACGATCGTGGCGACCTTCAGGCCTTGCACGTTGCGGCCATAGACGGAGCAGGCCTTGCTGACCTGCATGGCCAGTTCACGCGTCGGGGCGAGGACGAGCACGCGCGGGCCGCTCGGCTGGCCGCGTTCGCGCTTCTTGGCCGGGTCGCGGCGCGCTTCGATCACGCGTTGCAGGGCCGGCAGCACGAAGGCCGCGGTCTTGCCGCTGCCGGTGCGCGAGGACACGAGCAGGTCGACGCCGGAGATGGCGGCGGGAATCGCCTTGAGCTGGACGTCGGTCGGCTCGGTGTAGCCGGCTTCCGTCACGGAGCGCAGGATTTCGGTGGCGAGGCCCAGGGTCGCGAAGCCGGAGGCTTGCGCTTCGTTCTGCGGGGCGTCTTGTTGTTGTTCTTCGTTGCCCAGGTTGGGCTGCAGGTCAAAACTCATGAGTCACTTTCAAGCACAGCGTCACCCACGCGCTCGGGGTTGTCCCGAGCACGCGATGAGCGCCACGGCGCTGCCTGCCAAAGATGTGAGCTTGGCAGCACCAATCAGGTCGCGTTAGAAGATAACGGGGCTGCCACCGCGTTTCGCCAAGAGGCGAGCGGAGGGTTGTTGCCCAGGAAACGTCTGGTAGCGACGGCATCGCCGCCGACCACAACCGTTTCCGAGTGCGTTTCCACCGGGGCAGGAACTCAGGGGTAACCCTAAATTCTGTCGGGGATTTGCAGCAGACCGGCTTGAGAAGGTCAGAGGGGATGAGCGAAGACGTGCGGCCTTTTCGGCTGCCTTCCCTATGACAGGAAGACGGTTTGGAAGTGCATTCGCAGCGTCAACTCGTATTTTGCCAGAATTTCTCACTTCGTGTTGTGTTCTACGATGGCGGGTTTGCAGGGCGAGCCCTTCCGTGACGCGTTTCACGCATCCGGAAACCTTCGATGGCTGGCCCTGACGAGTCCACGAAAACACCCCAGGCGCCCCCACGAAGGGCGGCCAGCCATCAGAAGAGACCGCCATGCCCGAGAACAAGACGACCAAACCGATGAGCCACGTCCTGGTGGTGAGCGCCGATCCGGGCTGGCGCGACGAGGTCGTGGCCGGCATCAACGCCGCCGCGCAGAAACTGGACAACCCGTTCGACCTGCTGGCCGTCCCGGCCGCCGACGCCGGCGCCGCGATCGCCGCCGTCCAGGCCGACGGCGACGTGCAGATCGTCCTCATCGACCACGGCGACCACGCCCCCGCGCCCAAGGGCGGCAAGGCCGCCGCGCGCCACCACGACGTCGCCACGATGGCCCGGGAGATCATCGCGCTGCGGCCCGAGCTCTCGCTGTACGTGACGCTGGAGGACGACGAGAACAAGCTGCTGCTCGAGAGCCTGGCCAGCAACGTCGTGCACGGCTATTTCTACCGCGGCGAGCGCGACTACAACGGCTGGGCCCGCATCCTGGCGGCCGAGGTCGCCGAGAAGTCGGCCACGCCGTTCTACGACGAGCTGAAGAACTACGTGCGCATGGCCAAGGACAGCTGGCACACGCCGGGCCACGCCGGCGGCGACTCGTACAAGGGCAGCCCGTGGGTGGGCGACTTCTACGACTTCGCCGGCGAGAACCTGCTGCGCGCCGACCTGTCGGTGTCGGTGGAGATGCTCGACTCGCTGCTGCACCCCACCGGCGTCATCGTGCAGGCCCAGCGCCTGGCCGCGCAGGCCTTCGGCGCGCGCAAGACCTACTTCGCCACCAACGGCACGTCGACCGCCAACAAGGTGATCTTCCAGACGCTGCTGGCGCCCGGCGACAAGCTGCTGCTCGATCGCAACTGCCACAAGTCGGTCCACCACGGCGTGATCCTGTCGGGCGCGCGTCCGGTCTATCTCGACTCGTCGGTCAACCGCAAGTACGGGCTGTTCGGTCCGGTGCCGCGCGCCACGGTGCTGGACGCCATCGCGCAGCATCCCGACGCCCGCGCGCTGATCCTCACGTCGTGCACCTACGACGGCCTGCGCTACGACCTCAAGCCCATCATCGAGGCCGCGCACGCCGCCGGCATCAAGGTGATCGTCGACGAGGCCTGGTACGGCCACGCGCGCTTCCATCCGGCGCTGCGTCCCACGGCGCTGGAGAGCGGCGCCGACTACTGCACGCAGAGCACGCACAAGGTGCTGTCGGCCTTCTCGCAGGCCAGCATGATCCACGTCAACGACCCGCTGTTCGACGAGCACCTGTTCCGCGAGAACTTCAACATGCACGCGTCGACCAGCCCGCAGTACAACCTGATCGCGAGCCTGGACGTGGCGCGCAAGCAGGCCGTGATGGAAGGCTACCGCCTGCTCGACCGCTCGCTGAAGTACGCGCAGGAACTGCGCGAGAAGATCAACGCCACCGGCGTGTTCCGCGCGCTGGAGCTGGCCGACCTGCTGCCCGAGGAGCTCGCGAACGACGGCATCCGGCTCGACCCGACCAAGATCACGATCGACATCACCGCGTCGGGCTTCTCGTCGGACGAGCTGCGCGAGGAACTGTTCGAGCGTTTCAACATCCAGGTCGAGAAGTCCACCCACAACACGCTCACGCTGCTGCTGACGGTGGGCACCACGCGCTCCAAGGTGTCGCGCCTGTTCGACGCGTTGCTGCGCCTGTCCAAGGAGCGCCGTCCCGAGCGCGCGAGCGCGCGCATGCCGGAGCTGCCGCGCTTCTCGCGCCTGGCCTGCCTGCCGCGGGACGCGTTCTACGAGTACGGCGAGCGCATCCCCTTGCTGGACGACCAGGGCCAGCCCAACGCGGCGCTCGAAGGCCGCGTGTGCTGCGACCAGATCACGCCGTACCCGCCGGGCATTCCCGTGCTGGTGCCGGGCCAGGTGGTCACGCCCGAGATCCTGGCCTTCCTCACGCGCATCATGCGCATGCAGAAGTCCATCGAGATGCATGGCCTGGCCACGCACGACGGCGAGCCCTCGCTGCGGGTGCTGGCGCCGGGCGAGCTCGAGGCGATGGCCAGCCGCACGGTGCTCTGAACCGGCGAGCGCTCAGAGACGCTTCTCGAAGAACAGGTCCGGATAGGGATCGTCGTTGAAGCGCGGGATCTCGGTCCATCCCGTCGCGCGGTAGAGGCGCGCCGCCTCCGGCAAGGCGCTGTTGGTGTCGAGGCGGAGACTATCGATGCCCAGTTCGCGCGCCGTCGCTTCCGCGTCCGCCATCAGTCGCTTCGCGAGTCCGAGGCCGCGGGCGGCCGGCGAGACCCACAGGCGCTTGATCTCCGCATCCGTGCCGCCGTGGCCCTTCAGCCCGACACAGCCCAGCGGCAAGTTGTCGGACATCGCCACGAGGAAGGTGCCGCGCGGGCGGATCATGTCGCGCGCCTCCGGGTCGAGCGAGCGCGAGACCTCGAATCCGCCCGCGAACCGGCGCGCCAGTTCGGCGTAGTAGGCCTGCAGGCAATGGCGCGCCGGCGCGCTGTCGGCGGGCATCTCCGCCAGCTCGATGCGGTCGCGCGCGAGCGCGCTGGCCACCAGGTCCATCGCGGCGAGCAGCTCGTCGGGCCGCGGATGGCGCGCCAGCATCGCGGCGGCCTGGCGGTCGGACAGCGACTCGTACAGCCGGAACTCGCGCTGGCCCGCCCGCGTGAGGCGGGCCACGCGGCGGCGTCCGTCGTCCTCGTGGGGCACGGTCTCCACCAGGCCTTCCTGTTCGAGGCCACGCAGGAGCCGGCTGGCCAGGCCGGAGTCCAGCGCGAGTTCATCGCGCAGGTCGCCGACGTCGCCGATGCCGCGTCCGATCGCATTGAGCACGCGCGCCGCGCCGAGGGGGCGGCCGCGCCCGAGGAACGAGCTGTCCAGCGCGCCGACTTCGACGGTGACCGCACGGTTGAAGCGCCTGACTCTGGCGACGGGATCGATCGACATTGCCTGACTTTAGTCAGATAAATGGCCGGCGTCAATTCGAAAGCCGAGCAGGGCGCCGGCGTCGATGCCTCGCGGTCCATCGGCCGATGGCGCGGGGCATCCGCGCCAGACGGCGCTTCGTCGCGCGGCTCTTTCCGGATTGGAACCGGTTCCCTACAGTTCCTCGGCGTCGCAAGGTTCGAGCGCCGCCGGACACTCAAGGGAGAAGACTCGCATGAACACCATCCAGCTGGGAGCCGCGCTCCCGTCCGCGGCCCCGCGCCGCATCGGCCTCGCGCTCAGCGTGCTGGCCATCCTGACCCTGCTGGCCGACGCCGGCTCGCAACTGCTCGCGATCCCGCCCGTGCTGAACGCCGCGATCTCGATCGGCTGGTCGTCGGTGCCCGTGCTGTGGGAATGCATCGGCGCCGTGCTCGCCGTCTCGACGCTGCTGTACGCGATCCCGCGCACCGCGTTCCTCGGCGGCCTGCTGATCACCGGCTACCTCGGCGGCGCGATCGCAGCGCATGTCCGCGTGGGCGAGGACGTGGTCGGCCCGACGATGGTTTCGATCATGATCGCGGCCGTCCTCTGGGGCGGGCTGTGGCTGCGCGACGAGCGCTTTCGTGCGCTGACGCAGGCGCGCTGAGCCTTCGCCGGGCGCGTCAGAACGACGAGCCGGGCGTCTTCAGGAACTCGATCTCTTCCGGCGTGGACGCGCGCCCGAGCACGGCGTTGCGATGCGGGAAGCGACCGAAGCGGTCGACGATGGCCTTGTGCCGGCGCTCGTAGTCGAGGTTGTTGGCGTCGCCGTCGGCGGCGAACAGCGTCTCGGCCACCGCGTGGATCGCGCGCGACTCGCTGTGCATGAAGGGCATGTGAAAGAACACGCGCCGACGCGCATCGACCTGCTGGTCGGCGCCCGCCGCCACCGCCGCCTGCGCCAACGCCAGCGCGAGCGGGTCGGCTGCGAAGGCCAGCGCCGAGTCGCGGTGCAGGTTGCGCGAGAACTGGTCCAGCACCACGATCTCGGCCAGGCGGCCCTCGGCGTTCGTGCGCCATTCCCACAGCTCGCAGCGTGCCGCGGCCGCGTGCAGGGCGCCGAAGCGAGTCGCGATCTGCGCGTCGAACGAGTCGGAGCGCTGCCACCAGTTCGGCTCGGTGCGCGGGTCGAACCAGAAGTCGAGGACATCGTGCGGGGAGGCCATGCATCGATGATACGAGCCTTCGCGCGCGCGACGCGGGGGCGCGTGCCGCGCGAAAAGTGCGCGAAAGCGCTGCCGCGCCTACACTCTGGGATTTTCCGGAACGCCGCCCCCGCCCGATGACCCAGCCTCCCGTTCGCCGCAAGCGCTCTCCCGCCACCGCCTCCACGCCGTCCGGCACGGGCTCGGTGACGCTGGGGATGGTGGCCAAGGCGGCCGGGGTCTCGCCCAGCACCGTCTCGCGCATCCTCAACGGCACCGCCACGGTGAGTCCCGAGAAGCGCGAGGCCATCGACGAGGCCATCCGCACGCTGGGCTTTCGTCCCAACCCGGTCGCGCGCGGACTGGCCGGCGGGCGCACGCTGAGCGTGGGCGTGCTGACGCAGACGATCAACAGCCCGTTCTACGGCGAGGCGCTGCGCGGCATCGAGGATCGCCTCGAGGTGGCCGGCTACATCCCGATCTTCGTCAGCGGCCATTGGCACGAGGCCGAGGAGCGCAAGGCGATGGAGGCGCTGATGTCGCGCCGCGTCGACGGTCTGATCGTGCTGGCGGGGCGCATGTCCAACGAGGCGCTGGAGAGCTACGCCCACCAGGTGCCGATGGTCGTCGTCGGGCGCGAGCTGCGCACCGACCGCATCTTCTCGATCGACTTCGACAACCACACCGGCGGCCTGCTCGCCACCCAGCACCTGATCGAGTGCGGCCACCGCCGCATCGCGTTCATCGCCGGCGACCCGCTGCACAAGGACGCGCTCGATCGCGAGGCCGGCTATCGCGCCGCGCTGGAGCGCGCGGGCATCGCGTTCGATCCGGCGCTCGTCCTCAAGGGCGACTTCACCGAGGCGGGCGGCCTGATGGCCGTCAACCGGCTGCTGGAAAGCGGCCTGGCGTTCAGCGCGATCTTCGCCGCCAACGACCAGACCGCCATCGGCGCGGCGCTGGGCCTGTACCGGCGCAACGTGCGCGTGCCCGACGACGTCTCGCTGGTCGGCTTCGACGACCTGGCGCCGGCCAAGTTCTCGGTGCCGCCCCTCACCACGATCCGCCAGTCGGTCTACGAGATCGGCTCCGGGGCGGCCGGGGCGATGCTGGCGATGCTCAAGGGCGCCGAGCCGGCGGTCGACCTGCCGCCGCCGGAACTGGTGGCGCGGGAATCGACGCGACGCGTGTTGCGCTAGTGCCCGTCATTCCGCGCGCAGTCGCGGAATCCACCCCAAAGGCAACGGCATTGGCTGGCGTGGATCCTGCGACTTCGCGCAGGATGACCGGCGGGCATGAGGTCGTCCTGTTCAGCGGTTATCATGAAAGCGCTTGCATGGCGCCGTGACGGCGTCGTCGGCGTGTTCGCCCCGCGTCGGCAGGCGAGCAGGTCCCCATGCTCGGGTTTACGCTGTAACGGCTGGACGCCGCCTCGTTCAACAATGCTGAAAGCGCTTTCAAAACAGTGAGACGCGCGATTCCGTTTCCAATACAAGAACAGCCGAGACAAACCATGCAGACGACGGTCCCCCCGCGCGCCCGCAGCACCGCACCCGCCTGCCAGCGCAGGCGGCCCGGAGTCCGATGACCTCCGGTCCCGATTTCATGCGCGGCGTGCGCAGCGCGGCGCCGACCCGCCGCAGCGTGCTCGCCGCCGGCCTGGCGGCCGCGGTCGCGCCGACGGTGCGCGCCGCGCCGGCGCGCACGTTGACGGTGGCGGCGTTTCCGCTGGTCGACCAGATCGTCAAGGACGCGATCCCCCAATGGGCGCGGCGGCATCCCGACGTCGCCATCAACGTGGTCATGCGCCAGTACGATGACCACCACACGGCGATGACGACGGCGCTGTCGACCGCGGTCTACCTGCCCGACGTGATGGCGCTCGAGGCCTCGTACGTCGGCAAGTTCTCCGACGGCGGCGGCCTGTCCGACCTGCTGCAGCCGCGCTACGACATCGGCCGCCATCGCGCGGGCTTCGTCGCCTACGCCTACGACCAGGCGATCAACCGCAAGGGCCAGGTGGTGGCCGCGCCCACCGACATCGGCCCCGGCACGATGCTCTATCGCAAGGACCTGCTCGACCGCGCCGGTCTCGTGGCCAGCGACCTGCAGCCGTCGTGGGACGCCTACATCGACGCCGGCATCAAGATCAAGAAGGCGACCGGCGCCAACCTGATCGGCAACGTCAGGACCTTCAAGGACCTGATGATCCGTGGCGGGCTCAAGAAGGGCCAGGGCATCTACTTCGACAGCGATTCGAACGTGCTGGTGGACACGCCGCGCTTCCATCGCGCCTTCGAGCTCTCGCTGCGCATGCGGCGCAACCAGCTCGAGGGCCACCTCGAGACCTGGACCAACGAGTGGGCGGAGGCGTTCCGCCGCAACGCGACGGCCACCGAGCTGGGCGGTTCGTGGATGGTGGGGCAGATGGCCAACTGGGTCGCACCCGGCACCAAGGGCCTGTGGCGAGCGGCGCAGCTGCCGGAAAGCACCTGGGTGTCCTACGGCGGCACGTACTATGCGATCCCGCGCGATTCCGACCCCGAGAAGAAGGCGCTGGCCTGGGAGCTGATCGAGATGATGACGCTCGACCCGTCGCGCCAGCTCGCCGCGCTGGAGACCCAGGACGCCTTCCCGGCGCTGCTCGCCGCGCAGGACGACCCGATGATCGACGAGCCCCAGTCCTTCCTCGGCGGCCAGCGCGCGCGCGTGCTCTGGCGCGAGGCCGCGAGCCGCATCACCGCCACCGCCGTCCACAAGCAGGCCAAGTTCGCCGAGGACGCCGTCAACGTCGCGCTCGACAGCGTGCTCGACGACGGCGTGCCCATCCGCCAGGCGCTGTCCGACGTGGCCCGACTCCTTGAACTGCGCGCCCGCCGCTAGAAATGACGACCCGCACGCTCTCTTCGTTCACTGCCCCCCAAGGGGGCGGTCAGCGCCTTCGGGCGGCCGGGCGGCACTGACATGAGACTGCCCGCCTTCCTCCGCCTGTCGCCCAAGTGGGCGCCCTATGTCTTCATCAGCCCGTTCCTGGTGCTGTTCGCCGTGTTCAGCGTCTTCCCGCTGTGCTTCTCGCTGTACCTCGCGTTCCAGTCGTGGGAGCCGACCGGCGGCCTCAAGGCGATGGAGTTCGTCGGCCTGGCCAACTTCAAGTTCGCGTTGCACGACAGCTGGTTCTGGCTGGCGCTGAAGAACACGCTGTGGCTGGCGATCGCCTCGGGCGTGCCGCAGCACCTGGTCGCGCTGCCGCTGGCGGCGTTCATCCACACCTCGTTCAAGCGCCTGCGCGACGGCGTGATCGCGGTGTACTTCCTGCCCTACATCACGTCCACCGTCGCGATCGCGATCATGTTCAACGCGTTGTTCTCCAAGGACTACGGGATGATCAACGCGGCGCTCGCGCAGCTGTTCGGGATGTCGCACACCGACTGGCTGCACGACGTGGGGCACATCAAGCCGGCGATCGCGTTCATCGTGTTCTGGCGCTACGTCGGCTTCAACACGGTGCTGTACCTGGCCGCGATGCAGACGATCCCCGGCGAGCTGTACGAGGCCGCCACGCTGGACCACGCCAACCGCTGGAAGCAGTTCTTCCACATCACGCTGCCCAGCATCAAGCCGATGATCTTCTTCGGCGTCACGTTGAGCGTGATCGGCGGACTGCAGCTGTTCGAGGAGCCGTTCATCCTGACCGGCGGCAAGGGCGGCCCGCAGCAGGCGGCGATGACGTCGGCGGTCTACCTGTTCCGCGAGGCGTTCGACTTCAACGACTTCGGCGGCGCGAGCGCGATGTCCTGGCTGCTGTTCGTGGTGGTGGCGCTGCTCACGTGGATCACGAACCTGGCCTTCCGCCAGCGAAAGGGCAGGGCATGAGCGCACGCACGGCCGCTCCGAAGGGCGTTCCCTCCAAAGTCGGTCACACCGCAGGCCGCAGGCCGGAGGTTGCTCGATGACCGCCGCCGCACCCACGCCCACGCTCATCGGTCGCGAGGGCACCGGCGCCCGCGCGTCGCGCTGGATCGCCTATGCCTTCGTCGCCGTCGGCGCGCTGCTGATGCTGGCGCCGTTCTGGTTCATGTTCGTCTTCGCGACACACTCGCGCGGCGAGATCTACAACCTGCCGCCGCCGGTCTGGTTCGGCGACGACCTGGCGGCCAACTTCAAGATCCTGACAGAGCGCCTCCCGTTCTGGAGCAACCTCGGCTGGAGCGTCTACGTGGCGTCGATGGCCACGGTGCTGACGCTGCTGTTCTGCTCGATGGCCGGCTATGCGTTCGCGCTGATGGAGTTCCGCTTCAAGAAGGTGCTGTTCGGCCTGGTGATGGCGACGATGCTGCTGCCGACCTTCATGAACATGATCCCGACGTTCATGATCATGGACGCCCTCGGCTGGATCGACCAGCAGCGTGCGCTGTACGTGCCCGGCGCCGCCAGCGCGTTCGGCATCTTCCTGATGCGCCAGTTCGCGGCGTCGGCCGTGCCCAGGGAACTGGTGGAGGCCGCGCGCATGGACCACTGCGGCGAGTTCGCGATCTATTGGCGCATCGTGCTGCCGCTGATGAAGCCCGCGCTGGGAACGCTCGCGCTGATCACGTTCATCCAGTCCTGGAACAACTTCATCAACCCGCTGATCGTGATGCGCAGCCTGCCCAACTACACGCTGCCGCTGGCGTTGCGCAGCCTGCAATCCACGATGAACACCGAGTGGGGCGCGCTGATGTGCGGCTCCGCCATCGCCACGATTCCGCTCATCGTTCTCTTCGCGATCACGTCGCGCCAACTCATCGCCGGCCTCACCGCCGGCGCCGTGAAGTGAGAGCCTCGCTCAACGCCATGCCGACCATCAAAGACCTTGTCACCCTGTTCCCGCCCGAGTTCGAGTGGGGCGTGGCCACGAGCGCCTTCCAGATCGAAGGCGCCGCCTTCGATGACGGCAAGGGCGAATCGATCTGGGACCGGTTCTGCCGCGTGCCCGGCGTGATCGCCGACGCCAGCAATGGCGACGTCGCCTGCGACCACTACCACCGACTCGATTCCGATCTCGACCTGATCGCGGGCCTGGGGCTGGACCTGTACCGCTTCTCCACCGCGTGGCCGCGGGTGCAGCCGCTGGGCGAGGGGGCCTGGAACGAGAAGGGCCTGGCGTTCTACGATCGCCTCGTCGACGGCCTGCTCGCGCGCGGACTCGCCCCGCACCTCACCCTCAACCACTGGGACCTGCCGCAGGCGCTGCAGGACAAGGGCGGCTGGGAGTCGCGCGACACCGTGCACCGCTTCGTCGACTACGCGCTGGGCATCCAGCGCCGCCTCGGCGACCGGCTGGCCGCGATCACGACGCACAACGAGCCCTGGGTCGTCGCGGTGCTCGGCAACGAGCAGGGCACCTTCGCGCCGGGCATCAAGTCGCGCAAGACGGCGATCCAGGTCTCTCATCACCTGCTGCTGAGCCACGGCCTGGCCCTGCAGGCGCTGCGCGCCGAGGGCGCCACCGCCAAGCTGGGCATCGTGCTGAACATGGCGCACACGATGCCGCTGACCGACTCGGCGGCCGATCGCGCCAAGGCCAGGCTCGACGACGCCTTCGGTCGCCGCTGGTACAGCGATCCGCTGTTCAAGGGCGAGTACCCGGCCGAGGTGCTGGCCGAACTTCGCACCGATGCGCCGGTGGTGCTGGCGGGCGACATGGCGGCCATCGCGCAGCCCCTGGACTACCTCGGCATCAACTACTACTCGCGCGCGCTCTCGAGCGCCGCCGGGCCGGTCGAGGCCAAGGACAAGCCCTATCCGAAGACCGACATGGGCTGGGAGATCTACCCCGACGGCCTGCGCGAGCTGCTGCTGACGCTGCACCGCGAGTACGCGCTGCCGCCCACCTACATCACCGAGAACGGCGGCGCCTTTCCCGATGCGTCGGCCGACGGCCGCGTGCATGATGCCGATCGCACCGACTACCTCGCCACGCACATCCAGGCCGTGGGCCAGGCGCTCGCCGCCGGCGTGCCGATGGTCGGCTACATGGTGTGGAGCCTGATGGACAACTTCGAGTGGAGCAGCGGCTACGCCAAGCGCTTCGGCATCGTGCACGTGGACTACGCCACGCTGGAGCGCACACCCAAGGACAGCGCGCTGTGGTACCGCGATCTCGTGGCGCAGTGCCGCGCGCTGCGCAAGGCGGGGGTCTGACCATGGGACGCGTCAGCCTGCGCGGCGTGCGCAAATCCTTCGGCACGGTCGACGTCATCAAGGGCGTCGACCTGGACGTCGACGACGGCGAGTTCCTGGTCTTCGTCGGGCCGTCGGGCTGCGGCAAGTCGACGATGCTGCGCATGATCGCCGGCCTCGAGTCCATCGACGGGGGCGACCTGCTCATCGACGGCCAGCGCGCCAACGACGTGCGGCCGGCCGATCGCGGCGCGGCGATGGTGTTCCAGAACTACGCGCTCTATCCGCACATGACGGTGGCGGAGAACATGGGCTTCGCGCTGAAGATGACCGGCGTCGGCCGCGCGGAACGCGACGAGCAGGTCAGGCGCGCGGCCGACGTGCTGCGCATCGGCGACCTGCTCGGGCGCATGCCCAAGGAGCTGTCGGGCGGCCAGCGCCAGCGCGTGGCCATCGGGCGCGCCATCGTGCGCAAGCCACGCGTGTTCCTCTTCGACGAGCCGCTGTCCAACCTCGACGCCGCGCTCCGCGTGAACATGCGCATCGAGCTCTCGCGCCTGCACCGCGAGCTGGGCACGACGATGATCTACGTCACGCACGACCAGGTCGAGGCGATGACGATGGGCACCCGCATCGCGGTCTTCAACCAGGGCCGCATCGAGCAACTGGGCGCGCCGCTGTCGTTGTACAACGCCCCGGCCAACGAATTCGTCGCCGCCTTCCTCGGCGCGCCGCGCATCAACCTGGTCGACCTGCCGGGCGCCGACGCCACGCCGGTGCATCGCGCGCTGTGGGCGCTGCTGCTGCCCGCCGCGGGCGCGCAGGTGCGGCGCGCCGGCGTGCGCGCGGAATACCTGCGCGTGGGCGCGCTGGGCACGGGCGTGCCCGCGACGGTGGTGATGGCCGAGCACCTGGGCGACGTCTCCGTGCTTCACCTGCGCGTCGACGGCATCGCCGAGCTGCTGCACGCCAAGGTCGATGCGAGCCACGCGCACCTGGCCGCGGGCGCGAGCGTGGGCCTGGTGCCCGTCCCGGAATCCGTGATGGCGTTCGACGCCGCCGGCACGCGGCTCGAGAAATGAAGTCCCGCACGTTGCGCCTCGCGCTGCTGGCCCTCTCGTTCGCGGGAGGCGCCCGGCTGGCCGCCGCGGCCGACGCGCCGCCGCCGTCCGAGAGCCTGAAGCCGCCGGCCGGCTGGCAACTGGCCTGGAGCGACGAGTTCGACGTCGACGGCCTGCCCGACCCGAAGAAGTGGGGCAACGACACGACCTTCAACAAGCGAGGCTGGTTCAACCACGAGCAGCAGTACTACTCGGGCCCGCGTGCCGAGAATGCGGTGGTGCAGGGAGGCCGGCTGCTGATCACCGCGCGCAAGGAGACGCCGTCCTCGCAGCCCGACTGGGGCGGCCAGAAATACACGTCCGCGCGCCTGCTCACGCGCGGCCTCGCCGAGTGGACCTACGGCTTCTTCGAGATCCGCGCCAAGCTCCCGTGCGGCCTCGGCACCTGGCCGGCGATCTGGATGCTGGGCAGCCACGGCGACTGGCCGGCCAACGGCGAGCTCGACATCATGGAGCACATCGGCCGCTGGCCGGGCCGCGTGCTGAGCACCGTCCACACGCCGGCCGGCAGCGGCGCGCACGGCGTCGGCGCCGCGGTGACGGTGCCCGACTCGTGCGGCGCGTTTCACCGCTACCAGATGCTGTGGACCGAGCGCGACATCACGTTCGGTGTCGACGGCGTCAACACGCTGACCTACCCGCGCCTGGACGTCGGCGCGGCCGGCGCCGACCGCGTGTGGCCGTTCGACGCCTCGCAGTTCCTGCTGCTCAACGTGGCGATCGGCGGCGACCTCGGCGGGCCGGTGGACGACGGCATCTTTCCGGTGACGATGGAAGTCGACTACGTGCGGGTGTACCAGGCGCCGAAGCAGAAATAGGAACGTCGGCGGCCTGCTGCTGGAGAAACGTCGGCGGCCTGCTGCTGGAGAAACGTTGGCAGCCTGCTGCTGGAGAAACGTTGGCGGCCCGAGGCCAGAGGGGTCTGGCACCGTCCCGGATCGCGCAAGGCCGTCACCGACAGGAGACACGTCGATCGCGACCGGGACGGTGCCTGACCTCGAACCCCCGCCGAGGATCGAGGTCACGCACCCCCCTCGCCCGCGGAAACGTCCTGCCGCTCGCCGACGTCGCCGCGCGGACGATGGCCGTGCCAGACCCCTCCGG
>FTJN01000714.1_pt4 | contig 24200 bp, 22 predicted proteins | sample 1658361 | NCBI WGS metagenome assembly FTJN01 (sample SAMEA3914819, study PRJEB12502) | metagenome | biome: forest; material: soil | place: Canada | collected 2010-06-26 | depth 0.3 m
TAGTTGAACGAGATGTTCAGGTTGTGCGGCACGCGGCGCTCCAGGTCGCCGTTGACGAACACCTGCTCGATGCCCTTCAGGCCCGCGTACAGGCGCTGCTGCAGCGCGCGGATGCGCTCGCGTTCCGCGCCCATTTCTTCGCCGGCGATGCGGAAGGCCTCGCCCATGCCCACGCACTGGTGCGTGGGCAAGGTGCCCGAGCGCATGCCGCGCTCGTGGCCGCCGCCGTGCATCTGCGCCTCGAGGCGCACGCGCGGCTTGCGGCGCACGTACAGCGCGCCGATGCCCTTGGGGCCGTAGGTCTTGTGCGAGGCCAGGCTCATCAGGTCGACCGGCAGCGTGGTGAGGTCGATGTCGACCTTGCCGGTGGCCTGCGCGGCGTCGACGTGGAAGATGATGCCGCGCTCGCGGCACAGGGCGCCGAGGGCCGGGATGTCCTGGATCACGCCGATCTCGTTGTTCACGAACATGACCGAGGCCAGGATCGTGTCGGGACGGATCGCCGCCTTGAACTTCTCGAAGTCCAGCAGCCCGTTGGCCTCGACGTCGAGGTAGGTGACCTCGAAGCCCTGGCGCTCCAGCTCGCGCATCACGTCCAGCACGGCCTTGTGCTCGGTCTTGACGGTGATCAGGTGCTTGCCGCGCGTGCTGTAGAAATTGGCCGCGCCCTTGATGGCGAGGTTGTTCGACTCGGTGGCGCCGGACGTCCAGACGATCTCGCGGGAATCGGCGCCGATCAGCGCGGCGACCTGGCCGCGCGCGCGTTCGACGGCTTCCTCGGCTTCCCAGCCCCACGCGTGCGAGCGCGAGGACGGGTTGCCGAAGTGTTCACGCAGCCAGGGAATCATCAAATCGACCACGCGCGGGTCGACCGGCGTCGTCGCGCCGTAGTCCATGTAGATCGGGAGATGCGGGGTCATGAGTCGGGAGACAAATTCAATGCCCAAAGGGCAGGATTACTTCGAGAACGCGTTGCCGAGCGCGAACACGGAGTTCGGCGCGTTGATCTTGATCGGCTTGACGACGGGCTGCGACGAGATCGCGCGGCGCACCGGCACTTCCTCGATCGACACGCCCTTGGCCAGTTGCTCGTCGACCAGCTTCTTCAGCGAGATCGAATCGAGGAACTCGATCATCTTCACGTTCAGGCTGGCCCACAGGTCGTGCGTCATGCAGCGGCCCGAATCGTCGCCCATGCAGTTTTCCTTGCCGGCGCAGCCCGTCGCGTCGATCGGCTCGTCGACCGCGACGATGATGTCGGCCACGGTGATGGATTCGGCGCCACGGCCGAGCGAGTAGCCGCCGCCGGGGCCGCGCGTGCTTTCCACGAGCTCGTGGCGGCGCAGCTTGCCGAACAGCTGTTCGAGATACGACAGGGAGATCTGCTGACGCTGCGAAATGGCAGCGAGGGCGACCGGACCATTGCTGGAGCGGAGGGCCAGATCGATCATTGCCGTGACAGCGAATCGGCCTTTGGTGGTCAGACGCATGAGGTGCTCTCCTGGGGGTGTTTTGGGCGATCGACTCTCGGTCCGTGCTGTGGGAGGCAGCTGGAGGTCGGAGAGGAGTGATAACCCTTGGTTGATTCCGAGCGTTTTAGTCGATTATGCCAGAAGCCTAGCGTTTTTGTCGTCTATGGCCGTGGCGAATGGTGCAGCGCGGCAGAGCATGCGCCTTTTGTCGCTGACGCCCGGTGGAGCAGGCCCTGAATCCACTCTTTGGAAGCGGTCTTCAGTCGATCGAAATGCTCAATTCGAAAGCACCGACGCGATGAATCCGTCGGCGGCCAACTCGACCAGGTCGAGCACGCTTTCGAAGCCGTCGGCACCGCCGTAGTACGGATCCGGCACCTCGCGCACGTCCGCCTGCGGCGCGTACGACATCAGCAGCGCGACCTTCGCGAGCGACCCCGCCGGACGGATGCGCTGCAGGTTGGCGAGGTTGTCCTCGTCCATGGCCAGGATGAAATCGAAGCGGTCGAAGTCCGCGGACTCGACCTGGCGGCCGCGCAGACGGCTCATTTCCAGGCCGCGCCGCTCGCCGTGCGCGACGGCGCGCCGGTCGGGCGGCGAGTTGACGTGGTAGTCGGCGGTGCCGGCCGAGTCGACCTCGATGCGATCGTCCAGGCCGGCCTCATGCACCTTCTTGCGCAGCACGGCCTCGGCCGTGGGCGAACGGCAGAGGTTGCCGAGGCAGACCATCAGCACGCGGACAGGCTTCGAAGACGCAGGGCTCATGCAACGCAGTATCGGTCGCCATGCCGCCCGCTACGCCGCCGGGGGCTTGGCGGCGCGCGAGCGCTCCAGCCCCTGCGTGACACGGGCGATCAGGCGCAGCAGTTCGTACGGCCGCAAGGGTTTGGGGCAATGCGCGTCGAATCCGGCCACCAGCGCCTGGTCGATGTCCTGCTTGCGCGAGAACGCCGTGAGCGCGATGGCCGGCACCCGCGTGCCCGGCGCTTCGGCGCGGCGGATCGCGCGCATCAGCGCATAGCCGTCCTGGCCGGGCATGCCGATGTCGCTCACCACGATGTCGGGAATGAACCGGGCCATCTGGCGCATGCCGCCGTCGACGTCCGTGGCGATCTCCACGCGGGCGCCGCGATCGGCGAGCACGATCTCGAGCACGGCCAGGCCGTCCCGGTCGTCGTCCACCAGGAGGATCTTGAGGCCGCGGAGCATGTCCGCTGGCAGTTCGTCCGCCGCCGTCGGCGCGACGCCCGCGCTGCGGCCGCGGATGCCGTCCTGCGCCTCGAGCGTCGGCAGGCGGATGTCGAAGCGCGCGCCGAAACCCGCCCCCGCGCTGCTCGCGACGATCGTGCCGCCATGCAGTTCGACCAGGTGCTTGACGATGGACAGGCCCAGTCCCAGCCCGCCCCGGGTGCGCGTCTGCGCGGCCTCGCCCTGGCTGAAACGATCGAACAGGTAGGGCAGGAACTCGGGCGCGATGCCGCGACCGTCGTCGATGACGGACAGGTCCAGGGAATCGGCGCTCTCGACCAGGGCGACCCCGACGTGGCCGCCCGGCTGGCAGAACTTGATCGCGTTGCCGACCAGGTTCCAGACGATCTGGCGCACGCGGCCGACGTCCACATGCACGGGGCGCAGCGCGGTCGCCGGCGGACTCGCGAGCTCGACGCCGCGGTTGGCGGCCGGCTCGCGCATGTCGTCCAGCGCGCTGCGCACCAGTTCGCCCGGATCGCACCATTCCTGGACCAGCTGCAGCTTGTCCATGTTGATGCTGGACATGTCGAGGATGTCCGCGATCAGGCGCGCCTGGGCCTTGCCGTTGCGCTCGATGGCCTGCAGCCCGCGCATCGTCCCCTCGACGCCCTGCTGCAACAAGACATGAGTCCAGCCCATGATGGCGTTGAGCGGCGTGCGCAGTTCGTGCGAGAGCACGGCGATCAGGTCGTCCTTGAACCGGTTGATCCGCTCGGCCTCCTGGCGCGCGGCCTGTTCGCGCTCCAGCAGGTCCAGCCGGGCCTGGTGGATCAGCACGCGTTCGGACACGTCGGTGGCCATCGCCATGCTCAGGCCCTCCTCGACGAACGGCGACACGTTCCATTCGACGTGCACGCGCGCGCCGGCGGCGTCGACGAGCGGAAATTCGGCCTGCCAGTCGCTCGCCGCCGGCGCCGCGAGGCCGTCGACCCAGTCGGGCGCCACGAAGTCGCTGATGCGCCGGCCGACGACGCCGGCCAGGTCGCGCCGCAACAGACGCAGCAGCGCGGGGTTGGCGTCGACGATGCGCCCGCCGGCGTCGAGCAGGCAGATGCCGCCCTGCGCCTTCGCGTAGAGCGCGCGGAACTTGTCGTCGAGCTCGGCGTACAGCGCGACCACGCCCCGGTTGGTCTGCTCGAGCTCCTCGCGCAGCGCGGCCAACTCCGCCGCCTGCAGCGCGACGGTGGAGGCGAGGTCGAGCGTCGGACGCATCGCGATCGAGCTCATGTGCGGGCTCCCGCCGCCGCGCGCACGACGATGACCGTGGCATCGTCGCGGCCGCCGATGTGCTCGCGGATGAGCCACGCCGCGATGAGGGACGGATCGCACTTGAGCAGGCCGGGCGTCTTGCGCAGGTCCCAGCGGCCGCCGAGGCCGTCGGAGTGCATCACCAGCAGCGCATGGTCTGGCCACACCGCGCTGACGTCCTGCAGGCGTCCCACCTGCAGCCCCAGCGTGCCGTGCTGGCACAGGAACGACTGGTCGCCGAGACCCGACGTCAGGCGCGCGACGATGTTGCCGGCGCCGCAGAAGGCGACCGCGCGCGAATCCAGGTCCAGTTGCGCGATCGACGCGGCTGCGCCGCGCGTGGCCCGCATGCCGGCGTGCGCGCGCGCCAGGGTCTCGGACGGCGCATCGAACGGCGACGCATCGAAGAACGCCACGCACGCCTGCGCCGCCGTCTCCGCTTCCGGTCCGTGGCCCAGGCCGTCCACCACGAGGACGCTGGCACGCCCGCCACGCTGGACGAACGCGCACGCGTCGCCGCATTGCGTCTCGCCCACGGCCGGCACCGAGACGGCGCCATGGCTGAAGCGTTCGACCGCGCGTTCGCGCGCGACGGCACGGCGGGGCGCGACGCGCGCGAGCACCACCGTGCCGCCGGGCGCGGCCGTGAACGCGGCGAAGTCGTCGGACAGGCGCCGCACCGCGCCGAGGCCGGTGCCCGGCGTCGTCGACGTCGTCACCCCGTCGCGAAGGCTGTTGTCGAAGTCGGCCATGCCGGGCCCGCTGTCGAGCGACAGCACCTCCATCCTGGGGCCGTCGGCGCAGGCGCGCACGGCCACGAGGAGGCGTCCCGCCTCGGCGTGCCGGACCAGGTTGCTGCCGAGCTCCGTCACCACCAGCGCGAGGCGTCCGCAGGCGTCCTCGTCGAAATCCAGCCGGCCGGCCATCAACACGCTGGCGCGGCGCGCCTCGCCGACCTGGCTGGATTCGTTCATGTCGAAGACCTGGTGCATCGTCAGGCCCAGCGCGTGATGGTCACGCAAGTGCCCTCGCCCACCACCGAGCGGATCGCGAAGTCGTGCACGAGACGCTTGCTGCCGGACAAACCCAACCCCATGCCGCCGCCGGACGTCCAGCCGTCGGTCAGCGCCAGCGCCAGGTCCGGGATGCCGGGGCCGCGATCCTCGAAATCGAGCTGCAGCCCGGTCCGCGCGTCGCGCTTGACGATGGTCCAGCGCATCCGGCCACCGCCGCCGTAGACCAGCGTGTTGCGCGCGAGCTCGCTGGCGGCCGTGATCAGGCGCGTCTGGTCCACCAGCGAAAAGTGCAGCGTCTGCGCGATGCGGCGCACCTCCTGGCGACAGGCGACGATGTCGTTCTCGACGCGCAGCTCGAGCGCGTCAGGCGTGGGGGTCAAGGGCGCGCTCCTCGGCAGCCAGCCGCAGCAATCGCATCCCCCGCTCCACGTTGAGCGCCGTGCGCACTCCGTGCAGCGACAGGCCCAGCTCGACGAGCGTGATCGCCACGGCCGGTTGCATGCCCACGACGACGGTCGCGGTGTCGAGCACGCGGGCGATGCCGGAGATGCCCGCCAGCATGCGGCCGATGAACGAATCCACGATCTCCAGCGCCGAGATGTCGATCAGCACCGACCGGGCGCCGCTGGCCTCGATCTTGCTGGCCAGGTCGTCCTGCAGCGAGACGGCCGCGCGATCCTGCAGGTCGGCCTGGATCGTCACCAGCAGGCAGTCGCCCATCTGGAGGATCGGGATGCGTGTCATCGCGCCGCCTCAGGCCGCGCTGGTGCGGGTGACCGTGTAGCCGGTGCGCTTGAGCGCGACCGACAACGCGTCCGCCAGCGTCGCCTTGGTCGTGATGCCTTGCAGGTCGATGCCCAGGTGCACGATGGTCTGCGCGATCTGCGGGCGAATGCCGCTGATGATGCAGTCGGCGCCCATCAGGCGGATGGCCGTCACCGTCTTCAGCAGGTGCTGCGCCACGAGCGTGTCGACCGCGGGCACGCCCGTGATGTCGATGATCGCCAGCTCGGAGCCGGTGTCGACGATGCGTTGCAGCAGCGACTCCATCACCAGCTGCGTCCGGCCGCTGTCCAGCGTGCCGATCATCGGCACCGCCAGCACGCCGTCCCACAGCTTGATCACCGGCGTCGACAGCTCCAGCAGTTCGTCCTGCTGGCGCTTGATGATGTCCTCGCGCGAACGCTGGTAGACCTCGAGCGTGAACTGGGCCATCTTGTCGACCAGGCTCGACACCGCCCACAACGAGGCGACCAGCATCGGCGGCTCGTTCGTAAGGTGCTGCTGCAGGCGGGCGAACAGCGGCCGCTTGAACGACAGCAGGAACCAGCTCGTCTCGCCGGCGGTGGCGCCCTGCGCCGCGCGCGAGCGCGACAGCGACTCGAGCACGCCGCGCAGCCGCTCCCAGGCGCCGCCTTCGAACGCGCCCACGTCGCCTTCGGCGCGCAGGCCGTCGTGCACCGCACGGGCGATCTCGCCGGCCTCCGCGACGATCGCATCGGTGGAATTGCTCGCGCGGTTGGAGCCGGTCGCGCCGGAGACTTCGACCAGCCATTCGCGAACCACGGCCTTCGAGTCGGCGAGCACGTCCGTGATCGCCACGTATTCTGGTTTCATCGATGTCCTGTTTCGGGCGTCGTTCGACGCGACGCCGGGGGGCAGTGGGAACGAGCAGGACGGGGTCGCAGTCGGCTACGCGGGATACCCTGCGTATGCACTTTCAGTGTGCCGGTGCATTCGACTCCTGTATGTGCGCTGTCGCACATAGGCGCGAATATGAGCGGCGCCTGCCTCCGCTTCGCGGCGCGGCTAGCGAGTCCGGAACACGACATCCCAGACGCCGCTCGTGACGCCGAAACACCGGGACGCGTCGGCGGCGTGGTGATGCGCCGCGTGCCGGCGCTTGCGGCCCCGGGCCCACGGACCGGCCGCGCGCCAGTGATGGGTGGCGTGATGCGCGATCGCGTAGGCGTGGTAGCCGAACGTCACGCCCAGCGTCAACGCGCACGCGGGCCAGCCGCCCCACAGGAGCCAGGCGGGAAGCGCGACCAGCCCGGCGATCAGCGCGGCGCTAAACAGCGTGGGCGAGGCGATGCGCGCCGTGGGACGCGCGTGATGCAGCGCATGCCATTCGCGAAACGGCGACATGCCGTGCAGCAGGAAGCGGTGGAAGACGTACTCGATCAACGACCACGCCGCCAGACCTGCGCCGATCCACAGGACGATGGCCAGGTCCTGCGCTCGCGGCGCGTCGACCGCGAGTGCCGCTCCCATGCCGGCGACGGCCGCACCATACACGGCAAAGTCCGCGCGATACGCCAACTTGCCGTGTTCCAGCGAAACGAGCTTCAAGGACCGCCGCCCCCGGGCGAGCCGCGAAGGCATGGGAAATGAATCGATGACATCAAGGCACGGTACCGGGCCCGCGCACGATCGTCGGTGCGCAAGCGCACACAGGCCGGCCCGCGGCCTGGCCCGGACGCCGTTTTCCGCGCAGGCGCCGGCCGCGGGTCAACGACGCCGCGCGACCCCGCTCACGCCTTGCGCACGGCCGCGGGCGCCGGGATCACGTTGGTGTCGTGTCCCGCGCTGCCGAAGGCCTGCTCGCGCAGCAGCGCCAGCTGGTCGCGCACGCGCGCCGCCTTCTCGAACTCGAGGCTCTTGGCGTGTTCCAGCATCTGCTTCTCGAGCAGCTTGATGCGCTTGCCGAGATCCTTCTCGCTCATCGCCTCGACCTCGGCGGCCTGCTGCGCGAACTTCAGGTCGTCCTTGCCCGAACGCTCGGCGGCGACGCCGTCGATCAGGTCGCGGATCGTCTTGCGGATGCCGCGCGGCACGATGCCGTGGGCCAGGTTGTGGGCGATCTGGCGCTCGCGCCGGCGCTCGGTCTCGCCGATCGCCTTGCGCATCGACTCGGTCATCTTGTCGGCGTACAGGATGGCCTGGCCGTTGACGTTGCGCGCCGCGCGCCCGATGGTCTGGATCAGGCTGCGCTCGGCGCGCAGGAAGCCTTCCTTGTCGGCGTCGAGGATGGCCACCAGCGAGACCTCGGGGATGTCCAGGCCTTCGCGCAGCAGGTTGATGCCGACGAGCACGTCGAACACGCCCAGGCGCAGGTCGCGCAGGATCTCCACGCGTTCCACGGTGTCGATGTCCGAGTGCAGGTAGCGCACCTTGACGCCGTTCTCGGTGAGGTAGTCGGTGAGCTGCTCGGCCATCTTCTTGGTGAGCGTGGTGATCAGCACGCGGTCGCCGTTGACGGTGCGCTCGCGGATCTCCTGCAGCACGTCGTCCACCTGCGTGGTGGCCGGGCGCACTTCCACCGTCGGATCGATCAGCCCCGTGGGCCGCACGAGCTGCTCGACGACGTTGCCCGTGTGGTTCTTCTCGTAGTCGGCCGGCGTGGCCGAGACGAAGATGCACTGGCGCATCTTCTTCTCGAACTCCTCGAACTTCAGCGGCCGGTTGTCGAGCGCCGAGGGCAGGCGAAAGCCATAGTCGACCAGGTTGGTCTTGCGCGCCTTGTCGCCGTTGAACATGCCGCCGATCTGGCCGATCATCACGTGGCTCTCGTCGAGGAACATGATGGCGTCCTTGGGCATGTAGTCCACCAGCGTGGGCGGCGGATCGCCAGGCTTGGCGCCCGACAGGTGGCGCGTGTAGTTCTCGATGCCCTTGCAGTGGCCCACCTCCTGCAGCATCTCCAGGTCGAAGCGGGTGCGCTGCTCGAGCCGTTGCGCCTCCACCAGCTTGCCCTGCTTGACGAAGTCGTCGAGGCGCCAGCGCAGCTCCTCCTTGATCGTCTCCACCGCCGCGACCACGCGCTCGCGCGGCGTCACGTAGTGGCTGGACGGATAGATCGTGAAGCGCGGCACCTTCTGGCGGATGTGGCCGGTCAGCGGATCCAGCAGCTGCAGCGACTCCACCTCGTCGTCGAACAGCTCGATGCGGATCGCGAGCTCCGAGTGCTCGGCCGGGAACACGTCGATCGTGTCGCCGCGCACGCGGAACGTGCCGCGCGAGAAGTCGGTCTCGTTGCGCGTGTACTGCATGCGGATCAGCTGCGCGATGACGTCGCGCTGCCCGAGCTTGTCGCCGTTGCGCAGGATGAAGCGCATCTGCGTGTAGTCCTCGGGCTTGCCGATGCCGTAGATGGCCGACACGCTCGCGATGATCACCGTGTCGCGCCGCTCCAGCACGCTCTTGGTGGCCGACAGCCGCATCTGCTCGATGTGCTCGTTGATCGACGAGTCCTTCTCGATGAACAGGTCGCGCTGCGGGACGTAGGCCTCGGGCTGGTAGTAGTCGTAGTAGCTGACGAAGTACTCGACCGCGTTCTTCGGGAAGAACTCACGGAACTCGCTGTACAGCTGCGCCGCCAGCGTCTTGTTGGGCGCGAACACGATGGCCGGGCGGCCCATCTTCGCGATGACGTTGGCCATGGTGAAGGTCTTGCCCGAGCCGGTGACGCCCAGCAGCGTCTGGAACGTGAGGCCGTCCTCCAGGCCCTCGCACAGCTGCGCGATGGCCGTCGGCTGGTCGCCCGCCGGCGGGTAGGGCTGGAACAGCTGGAACGGCGAATCGGGGTAGGTGATGAACTCGCCCTCGGGCTGCTCGCCCGCAGGGTCGCCTTCGGCGAGCGGGGCCCGCGCGGCGTGGGCATAACCGGCCGCCGTCGGCTCCGGCATGAGGTCAGAATCAATCGGCATCGGGTAATCCCTGGCAAAGGCCTTAAAATCGGCGCGCTGCCGGTGGTGGTGCGTCTCGTCGCGATCCGGCGACGACCAACCTGACAGCGTAGCGCAACGTGAGGGAGAAGGCTCCCGGCCGCAGCGCAACTCCCCTATCTGCCGCCATCTTCCGGGCTTTTCAAGCCCTTGCCAGGAACCTGACTCCATGTCGTTGTTTGCCTCCGTCGAACTCGCCCCGCGCGACCCCATCCTCGGCCTGAACGAGCAGTTCAATGCCGACACCAACCCGACCAAGGTGAACCTGGGCGTCGGCGTCTACACCGACGAGAACGGCAAGCTGCCCCTGCTCGCCTGCGTCTCGGCCGCCGAGAAGCAGCTGGTCGAGCTGCAGAAGGCTCGCGGCTACCTGCCCATCGACGGCATCGCCGCCTACGACAAGGCCGTGCAGGGCCTGGTGTTCGGCGCCGACTCCGATGTCGTCCAGCAAGGCCGCGTGGCCACGGTGCAGGCCCTCGGCGGGACCGGCGGCCTGAAGCTGGGCGCCGACTTCCTCAAGCGACTGCGCCCCGACGCGAAGGTGCTCATCAGCGACCCGAGCTGGGAGAACCACCGCGCGCTGTTCACCAACGCCGGCTTCGCCGTCGAGCAATACCCGTACTACGACGCGGCCACGCGCGGCGTCGCCTTCGACGCGATGCTCGCCAAGCTGGCCGCCGCGCCGGCCGGCACCATCGTCGTGCTGCACGCCTGCTGCCACAACCCGACCGGCGTCGACCTGTCGTCCGCCCAGTGGGAGCAGGTCATCGCCACGATCAAGCAGCAGGGCCTCGTGCCCTTCGTCGACATGGCCTACCAGGGCTTCGGCTTCGGCATCGCCGAGGACGGCGCCGTCGTGCGCCAGTTCCTGGCCGCCGGCCTCGACTTCTTCGTGTCGACCTCGTTCTCCAAGAGCTTCTCGCTCTACGGCGAGCGCGTGGGCGCGCTGAGCGTCGTCTGCACGTCCAGGGAAGAAGCCACGCGCGTGCTGTCGCAGCTGAAGATCGTCATCCGCACGAACTACTCCAACCCGCCGACGCACGGCGCCCAGATCGTGGCCACCGTGCTGACCACGCCCGCCCTGCGCGCGCAGTGGGAAGGCGAGCTCACGGGCATGCGCGAGCGCATCAAGCGCATGCGCGGCGCGCTGGTCGACCAGCTCACCAACGCGGGCGTCAAGGGCGACCTGAGCTACATCGTCAAGCAGAACGGCATGTTCAGCTACTCCGGCCTGTCGGCGACGCAGATGCAGCGCCTGCGCAGCGAGTTCGGGGTCTACGGCGTCGATTCGGGCCGCATCTGCGTGGCCGCGCTCAACGACGGCAACCTGGCCTACGTCGCGAAGGCGATCGCGGCCGTGTCGGTCTGAGCCTTGCCTGCTCGACGGCAAGCCCGGCCCCGCCGGGCTTTTTTTCGACCGCGATTCACGTCTGCGGTCGAAACCGCGCCCTGTTCCGCCGATCGGTGCGACGCCGCAGCTTGCATCATCGTGACAAGCTGGCAAGACCCGCCTGGCGAACGGGCGCGCCCGTTGCCTGGCCGAGCACGAACCGCCAATTGAGCGTAGTATTCAGGCGAATGTTGCAGCGCAACAATTAACATCGGAACAAACGCGACAAGCTTTTGTTCAGGAATCGAAGAGAATCCGCGTCGCGCGACGGCCACTGTCGCGCTGCCAGGTCAAGACCGAGCCCGAAAGGCCACGAGAGACATGCTCTACCAGCTCTACGAAGCCCAGCGCGCCCTGATGGCGCCCTTCGCCGATTTCGCCGCCGCCACCGCCAAGCTCTACAAGCACCCGCTGTCGCCGTTCACGCACACGCCGGGGGCCCAGCGCCTGTCGGCCGGATTCGAGCTGCTGCACCGCCTGGGCATGGACTACGAGAAGCCGGAGTTCCAGATCACCACGGTCAAGAGCAGCGGCGTCGACGTCGCCGTGCAGGAACAGGTCGCGCTCGAGAAGCCCTTCTGCCGCCTGATCCGCTTCAAGCGCTTCAGCGACGACAGTGCCACGCTCGACCGCATGAAGGCCCAGCCCTCGGTGCTGGTGGTCGCCCCGCTGTCGGGCCACCATTCCACGCTGCTGCGCGACACCGTCAAGAGCCTGCTGCAGGATCACAAGGTCTACATCACCGACTGGACCGACGCCCGCATGGTGCCGGCGGAAGTCGGCCCGTTCCATCTCGACGACTACATCGCCTACGTGCAGGAGTTCATCGGCCACATCGGCGAGGACGTGCACGTGATCTCGGTGTGCCAGCCCACCGTGCCGGTGCTGGCGGCCGTGTCGCTGCTGGCCAGCGCCGGCAAGCCGACGCCGCTGAGCCTGACGATGATGGGCGGCCCGATCGACGCCCGCAACTCGCCCACCGCGGTGAACAACCTGGCGATGAACCGCAGCTACGAGTGGTTCGAGAACAACGTCATCTACCGCGTGCCGCAGAACTATCCGGGCGCGCAGCGCCAGGTCTATCCGGGCTTCCTGCAGCACACCGGTTTCGTCGCGATGAACCCGGACCGCCACGCCACGGCGCACTACGACTATTTCCTGGACCTGGTGCGCGGCGACGACGACTCGACCGAGGCGCACCGCCAGTTCTACGACGAGTACAACGCCGTGCTGGACCTGCCGGCCGAGTACTACCTCGACACCATCAAGACCGTGTTCCAGGACTTCTCGCTGGTCAAGGGCACCTGGGAGGTCGACGGGCACCTGGTGCGCCCGCAGGACATCACCTCGTCGGCCCTGCTGACGATCGAAGGCGAGCTCGACGACATCTCCGGCGCCGGCCAGACCCGCGCCGCGCACGGCCTGTGCACGGGCATCCCGAAGTCGCGCCAGTTCCACTACGACGTGGTCGGCGCCGGCCACTACGGCATCTTCTCGGGCCGCCGCTGGCGCGACATCGTCTACCCGCAGGTGCGTGACTTCATCGCGCGCTTCGAGACCGAACGCGTGGGCAAGGTCGCCGCGACCCGTGCCGCGAAGCCCAAGGCCGCGCCCGCCGCGAAGAAGGCGCGCGCGCCGGCCGTCGCCGCAAAGGCCGCACCGGCCAAGGCCCGCAAGACCGTCAAAGTCACCGCCTGAGCCCGGGGATAATCGGGGCGTGAGCCCCGCCGTCCCGAATTCCCTCCCCAGCGCGACGCCCTCCCCGGGCGTCGCGTCGCTTGCGCAGCGCATCGACGCGCTGCTGCCGCAGACGCAGTGCACGCGCTGCGGCTATGCGGACTGCCGCGCCTACGCCGAGGCCGTCGCGAGCGGCGAGGCGCCGCTGAACCAATGTCCGCCCGGCGGCGCCGAGGGCATCCGCCAGCTCGCCGCCCTTTTGGGCCAGCCCGAGTTGCCCCTGAATCCCGAGTTCGGCGACGAGGGCCCGCGCCGCGTGGTCTACATCGAGGAGGCCACGTGCATCGGTTGCACGCTGTGCATCCAGGCGTGCCCGGTGGACGCGATCGTCGGCGCGCCCAAGCGCATGCACGCCGTCGTCGAGGCCGATTGCACCGGCTGCGAGCTGTGCCTGCCGGTCTGTCCGATGGATTGCATCGCCCTCGAGGAGGCCAGCGCCCGCGCCACCGGCTGGGCCGCCTGGTCGCCCGCGCAGGCCGACACGGCGCGCGCGCGCTACGCGGACCGGCAGGCGCGCCTCGCGCGGGACGCGCGCGAGCACGACGAGCGGCTGGTCGCGATCGTGCAGCCGGCAGCGGCCACCGACGCCGCGCAGTCCGCCGCCGACCCGAAGCGCGCCGCGATCGCGGCCGCGCTGGCACGCGCGCGCGTGCGGGCGAAGGCGCGGCCACAATGACGCAGCCGGTCCAGGCCGACGCCTCGACGTTCGACGACGTCGTCATCCCCTCGGGCACCCATGTGCCGCTGACGCGCGCGCGCTCCAACCTCCTGCTGCTGCTCGTCGCGCTGATCTGGGGCTCGGCCTTCGTCGCGCAGTCGCTGGCCATGCGCAGCCTGGGCTCGCTGATGTTCACCGGCCTGCGCTTCGCGCTCGGCGCGCTGGTCGTCGCGCCGTTCGCGTGGCGCGAGTGGCGCGAACTGCGCGCGCGCCGGCGCCAGCCGCGGCCGCGCGACTGGGCCCACATCGCCGGCCTGGGCACGCTGCTGTTCCTCGGCGCGGCGATGCAGCAGATCGGCATGCTCACCACCACCGTCACCAACACGGGCTTCCTCAGCGCGCTCTACATCCCGCTGGTGCCGATGCTGGGCTGGCTCGTGATGCGCCACGCACCGCACTGGACGACGTGGATCGCCGCGGCAGGCTGCGTCGCGGGCTCCTGGCTGCTGACCGGCGGCGGCTCGCTGTCCAACTTCCACGCCGGCGACTGGTGGGTGATCGCCAGCAGCCTGCCGTGGGCCGCGCACGTGATGCTGGTTGGCCGCGCGGCCAACCGCCTGCACGGCGCGATGCTGGTGGCTTGCGGGCAGTTCGCGGCCTGCGCGGCGCTCGCGTTGATCCTCGGCGCCCTCACCGAGCCCGTCACGGCGCGCGGCGTCGGCCAGGCGCTCGGCGCGATCGTCTACACGGGCGTGCTGTCCGTCGGCCTCGCCTTCACGCTGCAGGTGGTGGCGCTGCGCCACGCGCACGCGGCCGACGCCGCCATCGTGCTGTCGTCGGAGACCGTGTTCACCGCGGGCTTCGGCGCGGTCTTCATGGGCGACCGCATGGGCGCGGCCGGCCTCGCGGGCTGCGCGCTGATCCTGGCCTGCGTGCTGGTGGTTCAATTGCAGCCGCTCGTCTGGCGCTGGTTCGCCGACAGCCGCACGCGGCCCACATGACCCGCGCCCGCACGCCCGAACGGGCTCGCACCGACATCCGCAGGACGAAGGCCATTCCATGAACGCCGCCGAGATCGAGACCTTCTTCGCCACCCTGCAGGCCGCGAACCCGCATCCCGCCTCCGAGCTCCACTACGCCAGCGTGTTCGAGCTGCTGACCGCGGTGCTGCTGTCGGCGCAGGCCACCGACGTCGGCGTCAACAAGGCCACGCGCACGCTGTTCGTCGCGGCGCCGACGCCGCAGCGCATGCTGGCGCTGGGCGTCGAGGGCGTCGAGTCGCACGTGCGCACGATCGGCCTGTATCGCACGAAGACGAAGCACCTGCTCGAGACCTGCCGCATCCTGATCGAGCGGCACGGCGGCGAGGTGCCGCGCGACCGCGCCGCGCTGGAGGCGCTGCCGGGCGTGGGCCGCAAGACGGCCAACGTGATCCTCAACGTCGCGTTCGGCGAGCCGACGCTGGCGGTCGACACGCACGTGTTCCGCGTCTCAAATCGCACGGGCCTCGCACCGGGCAAGACCCCGATCGCCGTCGAGACGAAGCTGCTGGAGCGCGTGCCGTCCAGGTACCTGGACGACGCGCACCACTGGTTGATCCTGCATGGCCGCTACGTCTGCCTGGCCCGCATGCCGCAATGCGGCCGCTGCGCCGTCGCGGCCACTTGCGATTTCTTCAAGAACCTGCCCGACGCCGCACGCCCCAGGCCGGGCGACGCGGCACCCAACGCGCGCGCGCTGCGCGACGCCGGAATCACCCCATGAACCTGCGCTCTTTCGCGACGGCACTGGCCGCCGCGCTGCTGGTCGCCCCGGCGGCACGCGCCGACGAGGCGGCGCTGCGTCTCGTCGACGACGGCGGCCACGAGGTGGTGCTGACGCACCCGGCCCACCGCATCGTGGCGCTGGCGCCGCACCTGACCGAGCTGGTCTACGCGGCCGGCGCCGGCAACCAGTTGGTGGCCGTGGGCAAGTACAGCGACTTCCCGCCCGAGGCCCTGGCCAAGCCGGTGATCAGCGACGCCTTCGCGGTGAACTACGAGGCGCTGGCCCAGTTGAAGCCCGACCTGATCCTGGTGTGGGGCAGCGGCACGCCGGAGCGCACCCGGGCCAAGCTGCGAACGCTGGGCATCCCCGTCTACGAGATCGAGATCCGCAACGTGGCCGGCCTGGCCGACACGCTGCGCAGCATCGGCCGGCTGGCCGGCACGGAGGGCGTGGCGCAGGCGCGCGCGCAGGCCGTCACCACCGACTGGACGGCCTTGAAGGCCAGCTATGCCGGGCGCCGGCCGGTGCGCGTGTTCTTCCAGCTGTGGGACGCCCCGCTGATGACGCTCAACGGGCAGCACCTCATCTCCAGCGCGATCTCCGCCTGCGGCGGCACCAACGTCTTCGCCGAGCTGCCGACGCTCACCGCCACCGTCAGCTGGGAAGTGGCCGTGCAGCGCGATCCGGAGCTGGTGATGACGGCCGGCAGCGCCAGCGAGACGGCCCGGCCGGGGCGCTGGAGCGAGTTCGCGCAGGTCAGCGCCACCCGCCACGGCGAGTTCGGCCACATCGAGGACGACCTGATCGCGCGCAGCGGGCCCCGCTTCGTCGACGGCGCCCGGGAGCTGTGCGTCGCGATCGACCGCGCGCGCCAGGGCCTGCCGCAACCGGTGTTCGCCGGGGCCAAGGCGGCCAGCGCCGTCCGCTGACCCGCCGGCCATCCGGCCCGGCCCGCAGGCCCCGGATCAGGAAAGCGCCGTCTTTCCCGCCAATCAACTGTCGGGAAGACCGGCGCTTATCCGTGCTTACGCAAAGCTGCAATTTTTAACAATCAGCTCATGTTCCGGCCTTCCCGGGCCGAAATCCAACCATGAGCACCGCCCTCTTCCATCGCCTCCTGAACCGCAAGCTCGCCGCACCGACGACGCAGCGGATGAACGTCTGCCCGCCGGACGTCTGTCCGCAGAGCGAATCGTTGTGGTCGGCGACGCTGCGCTGGCTGGTCGGCGGCAACGTGGAAGTGGTGCCTGCGCTGCGCACGCCGCTGGAGAGGGCCCGCAGCGAGTTCGTCGCCGCAATGGACGGCCTGCACGAGTTCGACCACCTGGACCTGCTGCGCCGCGCGCAGCACGCCCGTTCGCTGCGCGAGCTGTGGCACCTGCGCTCCGAGCTGTACACGCTGATCGCGCGCCGCGTCAGCCAGTTCGAGGCCGACGCCCGGCTGGCCCGCGTGAACCAGCATTTCCCCACCCGTGCCCAGCGCACGAGCACGCCTCCAACGGAAACAGCCGATGTCAACTAACCCTCGCATCGACCTGCTCGGTCTGGCCGAGCTCGACTCCCGGCTCGGCTCGGAGTCCGTCTTCCCGGACCACATCGACCTGCCGGACACCCGATCCGCCCGCATCGAGTCGCGCCGCGCGTTCGTGGAGATGAAGCAGTTGTTCATGCGCGCCGTCGAGAACCTGGAGCATCGCAAGGGCGCCTGGCTGCGTGCGCAGGTACGCGCCGCCGAGGACCCGATCGACCTGTGGCTGCTGCGCGGCCCGCTGCTGGCCACGCTGCGCGAGGACGACGTCGCCACGCGCACGATGCGCGCCGCGCTGTACCGCACGCTCGACCGCACCTTTCCCGAAGCCTTCGGGAGCGCCGAGATCACCGCGCTGTCCGTCGTGCGGTCCTGAACCGGCCCACCCCGCCCCGAATCGAGCCGCCCGCGGGCGGCCTTTTGCTGGACAGCTCCGCCGCAAGCCGCCCCCGGGCGGTTTTTTCATGCCCGCTGCGCGACTGGAACGCCCCGCCGCGGGGGCCATAATCGGACGCGTGAACATCATCATCCTCGACGACTACCAGGACGCGGTGCGCAAGCTGCCGTGCGCCGCCAAGCTCAGCGAACTGAACGCGAAGGTGTTCACCAATACCGTCAAGGGCATCGGGCAGTTGTCGGTACGACTGCGCGACGCCGAGGTGCTGGTGCTGATCCGCGAACGCACGCGCTTCCCGCGCCAGTTGCTGGAGAAGCTGCCCAAGCTGCGGCTGATCGCCCAGACCGGCAAGGTCGGCGAGCACATCGACATCGACGCCTGCACGCAGCAAGGCATCGCCGTCGCCGAAGGCGTCGGCTCGCCCTGGGCGCCGGCCGAGCTCACGTGGGCGCTCATCATGGCGTCGATGCGGCGCCTGCCGCAGTACATCTCCGCGCTCAAGCACGGCGCGTGGCAGCAGTCCGGGCTCAAGGCCGCGTCGATGCCGCCCAACTTCGGGCTGGGCGTCACGCTGCGCGGCAAGACGCTGGGCATCTGGGGCTACGGGCGCATCGGCAAGCTCGTCGCCGGCTACGGGCGCGCGTTCGGCATGGAGGTCGCCGTCTGGGGCTCCGAGGAGTCGCGCGGCCGCGCCGCCGCCGACGGCCATCGCGCGCTCGCGTCGCGCGAGGAGCTGTTCGCCAGCGCCGACGTGCTGAGCGTGCACCTGCGCCTGAGCGAGACCACGCGGCACGTGATCAAGCTCAACGACCTCCTGCAGATGAAGCCCACCGCACTGTTCGTCAACACCTCGCGCGCCGAGCTGCTGGAGGAAAGCGCGCTGGTCGCGGCGCTCAACCGCGGGCGTCCGGGCATGGCCGCCGTCGACGTGTTCGAGAGCGAGCCGATCCTGGCCGGCCATCCGCTGCTGCGCCTGGAGAACGCCGTGTGCACCCCGCACATCGGCTACGTCGAGCAGAACAGCTACGAGAGCTACTTCGGCGCCGCCTTCGACAACGTCGTCAACTTCATCAACGGCACGCCGACCAACATCGTCAATCCGGAGGCGCTGAAAGTCCTCCGCTGAGGCCGTCGGCAGGGTCCTTCGAGCCAAAGTCCGACATGCCAAGTCTTATATAAGACATAAGACTTTACGAATTCAGCTCGCGGACGTACGCTTCGCGCATCGCCTTCGCCGCCATGTCGACTCCCGAGCCCACCATCGCCACCGACGCCCGCCCCGCGGCGATGCCGGCCGCCGACGAGGCGCCCAGCGTGATGTCGGATGCCGCGGCCGTCGACGCCCTCTCGGGCGGCGCTGCGCCGCACTCCCTCCTCGACGACGACTCGCCGCGCACGCCGCGCTCGCCCGGCGAGATCTTCCGCGTGTTCACGCGGCTGGCGCTGCAGGGATTCGGCGGCGTGCTGCCGATCGCCCAGCGTGAACTCGTGGAGCGCGAACGCTGGCTCACGCGCGAGCAGTTCCTCGAGATGCTGGCCGTGTCGCAGGTGCTGCCCGGACCCAACGTCGTGAACCTGTCGCTGATGTTCGGCGACCGCGCCTTCGGCTGGCGCGGCGGCCTCGCGGCGCTGGGCGGCATGCTGCTGGCGCCGCTCGGCGTCGTGCTGCTGCTGACCGTCGGCTACACGCACTACGCCCAGCATCCCGTGATCGCCGGCGTGCTGCGCGGCATGGGCGCCGTCGCGGCGGGGCTGATCTTTTCCACCGGCGTGAAGCTGCTGCCGGCGCTGCGCCGCAACGTGCTGGGGGCCGCGTCCGCCTACGCGTTCGCGGCGCTCATGTTCGCCTGCATCGCCTTGCTGCGCGTTCCGCTCGTCTGGATGCTGGGCGGCCTCGGCGGCGTGGCGTTCGTGCTCGCCTGGCGGAGGCTCAAGCCATGACGCCCGTGCAGTTGCCGCTGCCGGCCGGAAGCGCCTGGGGCGGGGTCTTCGCGCAGTTCCTGATGCTGTCGCTGCTGTCCATCGGCGGCGCCATCAGCACCGCGCCCGAGATGCACCGGTACCTGGTCGACCAGCACCACTGGCTCAGCGACGAACAGTTCAGCGCGATGGTGGCGATCGCGCAGGCCGCGCCCGGGCCCAACCTGCTGTTCGTCGCGGTGCTGGGCTGGGGCATCGGCGGCGCCTTGGGCATGGGCGTCACGATGCTGGGCATCCTGCTGCCGTCGACGACGCTGACGCTGGCCGCGGCGCGCTGGGGCGAATCGCGCCGGCACACGCGCGGCGTGCAGGCCTTCGTGACGGGCCTGGCGCCGCTGACCGTGGGGCTGGTGCTGTCCACCGGCTTTCTCCTGGGCCGGCCGGCCTACGCCAACCCCTGGCTGCTCGCGACGATGGTCGTCACCGTGGCGGTCTGCGTGCGCACCAAGGTCAGCCCGCTCTGGTTGATCGCCGCGGGCGGGCTGGTCGGTGCGTTCCTGGGCTGACGCCCGGTCACTTCATCTCGAAGGTGCCGACCAGGACGTCGTCCCTGGCCTCCTCCAGACGCAGGATCACGTCGCGGTGCTTCTCGGCCGGCGTGCCGAAGCCGGTGGTCAGCCGCATCATCACGCTGGTGCCGTTGCCGAGCGCCTGGCGGTGCGAGCCGAAGTACTTCGCGTGCACCTCGTAGACCCCGGGAATGGCCTTCTTCAGCGAGAACACCTCGGGCCCGTAGCCGTTGGTGACGTCGCGCGTCACGCGGCCGCCCTGCCGGCTCAACGGGCTCTGGTAGCTCACCCACTCGCCATGCGGATCCTTCACCCACAGGTCGATGTCGGTGTTGTCGGTGTCCCAGGCCAGCGCCACGCGCACGTCCAGCGGCAGGTTGCGGCGCAGGCGGGCGTCGACGGCCGAGACGTCCACCCGATGCGTCGCCGCGATGGCGTCGAGCTCGCCCAGCGCGATCACGTCGATGTCGCCGAAGCGCGCGTCCCAGGTGCCCGACGCGGCCGTCCACAGCGCGTCGATCGCGGGTTGCCAGGCGAGCGCCGCGGCCTGCGCGAGACCGAGGTCGCGCCAAGACTGCGGCTCGTCGGGCGCCAGCTCCGCGACCCGCTCCAACACGCGGACCGCCTCGGCGGCCTCGCCCGTCTCCTGCAGGCGGTACGCCAGCACGCGCAGCAGCCCGCGGTCCTCGATGTGCAGTTCGGCCAGGTTGGACAGCACGCGCAACCCGAGCGCGCGCTGGCCGTGCGCCGCGAACACTTGCGCCGCGTCGAGGTAGAACGCGGGGCTGTCCGGCGCGGCCGGGCGCAGGTCGAGGTAGACGGCGTAGCGGTCGCCGGCGGGCGCCTGCGCGAGGCGGCGCATGCCGGCGGCGTCGGGCGTCCACGCCTGCACGGCGATGCGGATCGCGGACGTCGCCTCGGCCGTCTTCTTCAACGCCTCGGCCTTCGATCCCTCTGCACGCGCGTCGGCCGCCGCCGATCGGGGCGCCACGTCGGCGCGGTCGCGCGCCGCGTTCGCCGTCGCGGAGAGCATCGGGGCCTCTGCGGGTGCAGGCGCCGTGGCCGGGGGGGCCATCATTCGCGGCGCCGCCATCTCGCGCATCACGACACCCGGGGCGACGGCGCCCGTGACCTGCGACACCGCATCCTTGGCGACCGGCGCCGCATCCTTGGGGAAGTCCTTGTCCCACCACGCCTGGACCGCGCGCCAGCGTTCGGCGAGCGACTGCAGGTGCTCGCGCGACCGCGCCGCCTTCGCGGAGGCGGACGCGCGCTGGCTCCTGTCGTAGGCGTCGCGCAGCGGTCCGGGCGGCGGCGCGAGGCCGTAGCGCTGGTAGTCGGCGAGCGTCTCCAGCACGATCAGCGAGGTCTCGGGCGTCACGATGCCGAAGCGTTGGCCGATGGCCGTGATCTCGGCGCGATGCAGCGCCGGCTCCGCGAGCAGTTCGTCGACGCGCAGGCTCGCCCAGCGCTGCGCCACGAAACCGGGATCGCCTCCGTCCGCGCGCGGCGACGGCAGGTCCACCGTCCGGTGCAGGATCGCGCCGTCGCCCGACTCGAGCACGAGGTCGAGCTTCGCGCCGCGCGCCCTCAGGCGCCCGGCCACGACGATGCGTCCCGCGTCGGGGCGGTACGACGCCACGGCGGCCTGCTCGACGCCCTCGCCGTCGACGCGCACGAGGCGCGTGCCCCGTTGCCGGATCAGGCGCAGCGCGTCGTCGGCCGGCAGCGCCGCGAGGTCGAGCAGGCGGCCACCGCGCGACTCGGCCCATTGACGCAGGTAGAGGGCCGAGCCGCCCGCGCCGGCCTGCACCGCGTACGACGGCACGTTGCCGCTGCCGCGGGCCGGCGGCGCGCCCCAGTTGCCGAGGCCGTCGGAGAACAGCAGCGCGAGGCTGGTCGACGGCGAACGGGCGGCCGGCGCCGTCCACAGCGACGCGTTGCTCGCGCCGTCGTACGCGACGTGCCGGAGCGCGTCGCGCAACGCCTGCCAGTCGCCGTGGCGCACGTCGAACATCCGGTCGGGCTCGGCGGCGTCGCGCACGACGCGCAGGCGAACCTTCACGTCCGGCTGCCAGGCGAACAGCGCCGCGAGCAGCCTCAGCTCGGCGTCGTGATCGCGCTTCGCGCCGGAGCCGGACGCGTCCCACACGAGGGTCACGTCGTCGGGCTTCGCGCGCGGCGCAGGCTGGTCGGGCACCTGGATCTCGGCGTGGAAATACGCCTGGTCGTCGACGCGCTCGGCCATCGACGTGTCGCCCTGCGGAGCGGGCCAGCTGACGTCGATCGCGCCTGCGCGCTCCGCGGAAGCGCGCGCGCCGGCGCGACGCAGCGTGATGTCGCAGTCGCCGCCTGCGGTCTGGACCGTGGCACCGTCGAGCGCGTCGCCCAGGCGCACGCCCGCCGCGTCGGCGGCATGCAGCCGCACGTGGACGTCGAGCTGGTCGGCGGACGTGCCGGCGAAGTCCAGCGGCAGCCCCAGGCCCAGGCGTCGATCGGCACCGGGCGTCAGCCATTGGTCGATGGCGACTCGCACGTGGCGGCTGCCGCCCGGGCGCAGCGGATACACGCGCAACCTGAAGTTCTCGCCCGCCGTCTGCTCCAGCAGCGCCGGATCCACCCCGCGCCGCACCACCTCCTCGAACACCTCGCGCCCGCGCGCCTTGGGCACCGGCACAGCGGCCCGCATCGAGCCGTCGGCCATGTCCAGCGAGAAGCCGGTGACGGTCTGGCCAGCCCGCAGCGGAAACTGCAGCTCGCCTTCGAGCACGCGGGAGTTCGGGTTGGCCAGCGTCAGGTCGACGACCGTGTGGACCAGGCTGCCCTCCACGAACACGTCGACGCCGGCGTGCGCCAGGCGGATCGGCTGCTCGCCGGGGGCGACCTGCACCAGGGCGGGTTCGGGCGGCGGCCGACGAGCCGCCGACGGAGGCGTCTGAGCCTGGGCCAGGCCCGCGCAGAGTCCCGCGATCAAGAACCATCGTGCCTGCGCCATTGCATCCCCCTCGTCGAATGTCGATGGGGATTGAACGGAAACGGCTTGGAAACGGGGTGAATGCACGTCGGGCAAGCGGGTGCCGAGACACCGTCTTGGTCAAGCCCCCTTTGATGCGAGCGAGGGGTCGAAGGGGCGCTGCGACTTGAGTACCCCGTAGGCGATAGCCAAGAGCTTGTGCATGCAGGCCACGACGATGACCTTGCCGGGCTTGTGCTGGGCCTTCAGACGCTGCCAGAACGGAGCGACGATTGGGTTGAAGCGGCCGGCTGCCATGGCTGGATAGAACAGCGCCTTGCGCAGGTCGCGGCGACCTGCCGGGTGCAGGCCTTGCCGTTTGGCGAGCGAAGTTCCCGACTGCCGCATTGCTGGCGTCAGCCCGGCGTAGGCGATCAGCGCCTTGACCGTCTTGAAGCGCTCGGGACGTCCGATGAAGGCCAACAGCGATGGAATCGTGGCCTCGCCTAGGCCTGGGATGGTTTCGAGCAAGTCCTTGCGTTGTTTCAGATCTGGGTCGTCGTCGATCGTCTGCTTGATGAGCGTGCGCACCGTCGCGATCTCCCTGTCCAACGCTGCGATCACTGCCTCGATGGAGCCGCAAATCGTCGGGTGCGCAATGTCCAGCCGATTCAGCTCGGCTTGGCGCATTGTCTGGAGTGACTCCAGTCGAACGACGAGTGCCTGCAGCTCTCGTACGCCTTTGGTGGGCGCCTCCCAGGCTTCGAGATCGTTCTTGGCTGCGAATCGCGCCAGCGCCTTGGCGTCGCCCTCGTCAGTCTTGTTGCGCAGCCCCTGCGACTCGACGAAGCGCTTGACCCGCAACGGATTGACCACGAAGACCGTGACGTGCTGGTCAAACAGGAAGGTCGCCAACGCCTCGTGATAGACGCCAGTGGCTTCCATGCAGACCTGCGCCTGGTCGGCCGCGTTGGTCTTGATCCAGTCCCGAAATGCCAGGAAGCCCTTGGCGTCGTTGTCGAACACCTTGCAGCGGTACTTGCCTTGCTCGGTCAACAACGCCGCATCGAACTTCTTCTTGCTGACATCGACTCCAATGGATGACCGCATCGCCTTCTCCAGCAACGCGCTGCATTCGACTTGCGCACCCTGATATGCGGGGTCGCCGCCGATGCGCGCTTGCACCGGCGACGCCCCAAGACACCGTTCGAGCTACAGCGTCGAATTCGCCAAGCGCCTCAATCTCAGCCACGTGCTCCACGCACAAGGGGTCTGACAAGGTCGTCCAGGCGAGCTCCGTTCAGCGCGACCGGAGCGCCTCCATTGTCATATCAGGGGTCTGGCACCGCCTCGCAAGCGGGTGCCGAGGGGTCTGGCACCGCCTCGGATCGCGCCGCGATGCCGCCGAAGACAGCACGTCTCGCTCGCGATTCGAGGGGAAGCCTGACCTCGATCCACCGCCGTGAATTCCCACCGAGGATCGAGGTCAGATACCGTCTTGGCCGTCAAGTGCCAATTGACCAAATCGAGAGTCGAAACCGACCCCTTTGCAGACGATGGCGTGCAT
>FTJN01000613.1_pt1 | contig 24198 bp, 21 predicted proteins | sample 1658361 | NCBI WGS metagenome assembly FTJN01 (sample SAMEA3914819, study PRJEB12502) | metagenome | biome: forest; material: soil | place: Canada | collected 2010-06-26 | depth 0.3 m
TCGAAGTTCTCCTCGACCTTGCGACGCATCTCGCCCATGGCGGTCATCACCATCTCGCGCTGCTGGGCGCTGGGCTCGGGGGCGGACTTCTGGGCCTTGGTGCCGGCCACGGCGGGCGACATGATCTGTTTGCGCACGGCCTTGGAGCCGCAGACCGGACAGTCCACCAGCCCACGCGCGGCCTGGTCGTCATAGTCGGACGACGAGCCGAACCAGCCTTCGAAGGCGTGGTCGTGGTCGCAGGCGAGCGCGTACTTGATCATGGGTTCTATATGGGGTCAGGGACCCGTGAAGGCACGGGCGTTCTTCAGCGCTGGGATCGACGCGCGAGCCTTTTCGGCGGCCGCGAGGTCGAGATCGGCGATCAACACGCCCGGCTCGTCGTGGTCAAGCTTGGCGATCACCTCGCCCCACGGCCCGACGACGATCGAGCGGCCCCAGGTGCCGCGGCCGTCCTCATGGAAGCCGCCTTGCGCGGCGGCGATCACGAACGAGCCGGTCTCGATGGCCCGGGCCCGCAGCAGGATGTCCCAGTGCGCCTCGCCCGTCGGGCGGGTGAAGGCGGCGGGCACGGTCAGGATCTGGGCCCCGCCCAGGGCCAGGGCCCGGTGCAGGGCCGGAAAGCGCATGTCGTAGCAGATCGTCAGGCCGAAGGCGCCCAGCGGCGTCTCGACCACGGTCGCCCGGTCGCCCGGCTCGTAGGTCGCCGATTCTCGCGCCGTTTCACCGGTCGGAAGCTGGACGTCGAACATGTGCAGCTTGTCATAGGTCGCGACGATCGCGCCGGTCGGGTCGATCACCGCTTGGCGGTTCGCGGCCTTGCCGTCCTCGCGCTTCACCAAGGCCGAGCCGACATCGATCCACACACCCAGCTCCCGCGCCAGGTCGCGCAGGCCGCCGACCACGAGATCATCCTCCAGCGAGACCAGGGTCGGCAGCAGCTTTTCCCGGTCCTTCTGCAGGACGTTGGTGCATTCCGGCGTCAGGATGAACTGCGCGCCTCGCGCCGCCGCCTCGCGCACCATGGGCGCGACGTGGGCCAGGGCCGCCGCATGCGTGGCCGGCGTGCGGGTCTGGATCAGGCCAACGCGGGTCGTCATGCGGCCAGCATCGGGTCCAGCTTGCCCTCGCGCTCCAGGGCCATCATGTCGTCGCAGCCGCCGATGTGCTGCTCGCCGACGAAGATCTGCGGGAAGGTGGTGCGGCCCGAGCGGTCCATCATTTCCTTGCGCAGGGCCGGATCCATGCCGGCCTCGACCTCGGTGAAGTCGGCGCCCTTGTCGTTGAGCAGCTTGAGGGCCCGGGCGCAGTAGCCGCAGAACGGGCGGGTGTAGATGGTGACCTTGGCCATGGGGAATCCGTAACAGACGTCGTTTCCGTCCTCATATAGGACGCGCTTGCATTTCTGTAACGCGCGCAACCACGGCCAGGGTCACTTGCGTCGCGCCGGCGGCCAAAAGCGCCCGGGCGCAGCCCTCGGCTGTGGCCCCGGTGGTCAGAACGTCGTCGATCAACAACAGCTTGCGGCCGATCACCCGGTGGCGCCGCTGTTCGGGCACGGCGAAGGCGGCGGCGACGTTGCGGCGACGGCCGCCGGCCGACTTGCCGCCCTGGCTGTCGGTGTCGCGCTTTCGCACCAAGGCGTCGGCCAGATAGGGGCGGTCGGCCATCGCGCACAGCGGTCGGGCGATCTCGGCGGCCTGGTTGTAGCGGCGCTTGAACAGGCGGGAGGGGTGCATCGGGACCGGGACCACCGCCTCGGCCTCCTCCAGCAGATCGGCGGCCGAACGTGACAGCCAGCGGGCGAACAGGCCCGACAGATCCGTTCGGTCGGCGTGCTTGAGCTTGAGGATCAGGTCGCGGGAGTGCTCGTCATACAGACAGGCCGCCCTCGCCCGGCTAAAGGCCCGCTGGCGCGTCTGGCACAGAACGCAGCGCGCTTCACCGGCGTCATAGGCGAACGGCGCGCCGCAGCCGTCACAGACCGGGCCGTCCAGGAAGGTGATCCGGCTCCAGGCATCGGCTGACAGGCCCGAGGTCAGGGCCGCTCCGCCATCGAAGGCGCGCGGCGGCAGGATCAGGTCCAGCGCGGCTTGCGCGAACGCCGTGACGTGAGCGGGAGGTTTCCTCAAAGCTTTCCATGCAGCGCGAGAAGCCCCATCTTGCGCCGACATGACCACCGCCCCCCTGCTCTTCGACCGCGCCCTGCTGCGCGCCCGCCTCGACCGCGCCGCCCCCGGTTTCGACACCGCCGGGTTCCTCAAGGCGCGGGCCGCCGAGGACGCCGTGATGCGCCTGGAAGCGATCCTGCGGGAGTTTCCGGTGGCCGTCGATCTGGGAAGCCGAAACGGCGCTTTTTCCCGCGCCCTGGAGGGTAGCGACGCCCGGGCCAAGGTCGGCTTGCTGATCGAAACCGACCTATCCTCGCGGATGCTGAGCGGCCGCGGCGGTGTGCGGGTCGTCGCCGATGAGGAGCGCCTGCCGTTCGGCGACGCCACGCTCGACCTGGCCGTCTCCACCCTGGCCCTGCACTGGACCAACGACCTGGTCGGGGCCCTGATCCAGATCCGCCGCGCCCTGAGGCCCGACGGCCTGTTCGTCGGAGCCCTGTTTGGCGGGGCCACCCTGACCGAGCTGCGCCAGGCCTTGCTGGCCGCCGAGTCGGAGATCAGCGGCGGCGTGGCCCTGCGCGTCTCGCCGTTCGCCGACACGGTCGACGCCGCCGGCCTGCTGCAGCGGGCCGGCTTCGCCCTGCCGGTCGCCGACAAGGACCGGGTCAAGGTGCGCTACGCCCATCCCATCGCCCTGCTCAAGGACCTGCGGGCCATGGGCGAGACCAGCGTGCTGATCGACCGCTCGCGCAAGCCGCTGGGCCGCAAGGTGCTGCTGCGGGCCATGGAACTCTACCAGGAGCGCTTCGCCGAACCCGACGGCCGCGTGCCGGCCACGTTCGAGATCATCACCGTCACCGGCTGGGCCCCGCACGAGCGCCAGCAAAAGCCCCTGCGCCCCGGCTCGGCCAAGATGCGACTGGCCGACGCGCTGGGCGCGGTGGAGCAGTCGGCGGGCGACAAGGCCGGCGGTTAGCGCAACCCCATTAGCATTGTCACCCCGGACGAGCGCGCGGCGCGAAGATCCGGGGCCGACGCGTGAACTCAGCGCTTCCGGCGGTCCCGGTTCCGCGGCCCGGCGGGCCTTGTCCAGGATGACAACCGCGGTTGAGTTCGGCGTTCGAGCTTCGCTGGTCACGCCTTCCGCGCCCGTCGCCATCCGTGAAAACGACTGGTCAGGCCACTTGTCTTTTTCGAATAGTGGGATAATTGTCCATATTATAGGATTTTGGAATTGGCCGTAGAGCCACGCGTCGGACGAGGGATGGAAGCATGACCACCAAAGGCCTCCAGCCCCGCATGACGCGCCGCGCCCTGCTGGCCAGCGCGACCGCCGCCGGCGCGGGCGCCGTGGCGACGTCCGCCTCGGCCAAGCCCCGCGAAGCGCAACTCCAGACCGACGCGGTGTGGATCGACGGCAAGGCGCCCGCCAACCATGAAGGCGTCACCTGGGGCGCGCCGTGGCCGCGAGGCCTGCACCGCCGCACCCAGACCTTCACGGCCACCACCCCCGATGGCGCGCCCGCGCCCCTCCAGACCTGGCCCCTGGCCTACTGGCCGGACGGCTCGCTGAAATGGACCGCTCACGCCATGCCCGCCCAGACCGGCGCCCCTGAGCGCCTGACGATCGCCGCCGGCAACCCCGTCGCGCCCGCCTCGGCCATCGTGGTTCGCGAGACCGCCGACGCGATCGAGATCGTCAACGGCCCGCTGACCTGGCGCATTCCGCGCAAGGGCTCGGCCCTGATCGCCTCGGCCGTCAACAACGGCCGCGAGGTCCTCCGCGATGTCAGCCTGGTGGCCCTGCGCCAGGATCAGCCCGACCTGGGCGAAGCCGGCGCGGCAAAGCGCGAGAGCTTCGTCAGCGAGCTCTCCACCGTCGTCGTCGAGCAGAAGGGTCCCGTGCGCGCCGTCGTGCGACTGGAAGGTCGCCACAGCGGCGGCGGGCGTTCCTGGCTGCCCTTCACCGTGCGGCTCTATTTCAGCGCCGGGGGCCAGTCGCTGCGGCTGGTGCACAACTTCATCTTCGACGGCGACGAGACCCAGGACTTCATCGCCGGCCTGGGCGTGCGCGCCACCGTTCCCATGCGCGACGCCCTCTACGACCGCCACATCCGCCTGGCGGGCGAAGGCGCCGGAGTGTGGGGCGAGGCCGTGCGCACCCTGACCGGTCTTCGCCGCGATCCGGGCGCCCCCTTCCGCGAAGCCCAGATCGCCGGCCGCGCCGTGCCGCCGCTGGACCAGATGGCCGCCGCCGTGCGCGACCGGCTGGACCTGGTCCCCGCCTGGAGCGACTTCACCCTGGTCCAGCCGACGGCGGACGGGTTCGAGATCCGCAAGCGCACCGCGCCGGGCCACGCCTGGATCCACGCCGCCTCGGGCCACCGGGCCGGCGGCCTGGCCTATGTCGGCGGGGCCACCGGCGGCGTCGCCCTGGGCCTGGGCCACTTCTGGCAGGCCGGTCCCAATCAGATCGACGTGCGCGGCGCGGCGACCGACGTGGCCCAGCTGACCACCTGGCTGTGGTCACCCGACGCCCCGCCGATGGACCTGCGCGCCTATCACGACGGCATGGGCATGGAGACCCACGCCGACGAGACGCGCGGCCTGGAGATCACCTACGAGGACTATGAAAAGGGCTGGGGCAAGCCCGTGGGCGTCGCCCGCACAAGCGAGCTAACCCTGTGGGCGCTGGACGCCACGCCCACCCGCGAGCGCTTCGCCCAGATGACCGAGCTGGTCCGCACGCCGCCCCGACTGATGTGCGCGCCCGAGCGGCTGCACGCGGCGGGCGTGTTCGGCGACTGGGCCCTGCCCGACCGCACCACCCCGGCCCGCACGGCCATCGAGGACCGCGCCTCGGCCCTGCTGGACTTCTACCTGGCCGAGGTCGACCAGCGCGGCTGGTACGGCTTCTGGAACTTCGGCGATGTCATGCACAGCTATGACTTCGACCGCCACGTCTGGAAGTACGACGTGGGCGGCTTCGCCTGGGACAATTCCGAGCTCTCGACCGACCTGTGGCTCTGGTACAGTTTCCTGCGCACTGGCCGCGCCGACGTCTTCCGCATGGCCGAGGCCATGACCCGCCACACCGGCGAGGTCGATGTCTACCACCTGGGCGTCTATCGCGGTTTCGGCACCCGGCACGGCGTGCAGCACTGGTCCGACAGCTCCAAGCAGCCCCGGGTGTCCAACGCCGCCTATCGCCGGATCTACTATTACCTGACCGCCGACGAGCGGGTCGGCGACCTGATGCGCGAACTGACCGGGTCCGACGAGACGCTGACCCGGGTCGATATCAGCCGCAAGCTGGGCGAGGGCCCCGCTCCTGACACCGCTCCTCCGCCGGCCGCGAATGTCCTGGAGGTCGGCTTCGGCACCACCTGGAGCGCGTTCCTGGCCGCCTGGCTGACCGAGTGGGAGCGGACGGGCGACACCCGCTGGCGCGACCGGATCCTGAACGGCATGAACTCGATCGCCACCCTGCCGATGCGCTGGTTCGCCGGCGGCGCGCCCTACGACCTGAAGACCGGCAAGTTCGTGGGCGGCGGCGACAAGGTCAGCATCTCCCACCTCAACGCCGTGTTCGGGGCGGTGGAGATCCATTCGGAGCTGCTGCCGCTGGTCAACGCCAAGCGCTATGAGGCCGCCTGGATCGAGTACTGCCAGTACTACAACGCCCCGCGCGCCGAGCTGGCGGCCCATCTGGGCCTGTCGGTCAAGGCCGTAGGCAAGGACGCCAGCCTGCGCCAGGCCCACTCGCGCCTCACCGCCTATGCGGCCAAGCGCCTGGGCGATCCCATCCTAGCCCAGCGCGCCTGGCGCGAGTTCGCCGGCCAGGGAACCGTGGAGAGTCTGGATTTGCGGACCGGTCTGAAAAGGATCGAGCCGCCGGCGGTGCTTGAAGCGGTCAACGAAGCGCCCACGGTCTCGACCAACGGCGTCGCCCAATGGGGGCTGGCCGCCTACCAGAACCTGGCGCTGATCCCGGAGGCGCTGGAGGCGGCGGCGCGCTAGGCGAAGCGACGCTCTAGAGCCTATCGACGTTCAGTCCCTGGACTCAAACCCCGCCTTCCTGGGCCTTGTGCCCAGGATCCATGGCGGCCGCGCGCTTTGAATCTGAAAGATGAGCGACCACGTTGACGGCGCGCGCCAGACAGCTCAGAGCCAAGTCCGCCCCATGGATCCTGGGCACAAGGCCCAGGAAAACGGCTTTGTGAACCGAAGGTCGATAGGCCCTAATTGGCCGCGTTACTCGTGTTCAGGGTCGTGACGATCTTGGTGAAGCTGGTCTTCATGCTGCCTTCGAGCGTGGTCATGATCCCGACCAGCACCAGGGTGATCAGGGCGATGATCAACCCGTATTCGATGGCCGTCGCGCCGTGTTCATCGCGCCAGAAACGGCTCAGAGCAGATCGCGCAGCCAGGCGATCAGCGGCAGGTCGGCCGGCGGCATCGGATAGTCCGCCAGCTGGTCGGGCTTCACCCATTTCAGCGCCTTGTGTTCCTTGGCGGTCACCAGTCCGTCCCAGCGCCGCAGCAGGTAGAGTGGCATGAGGAGGTGAAAGGACTCGTAACCGTGGGATGCAAAAACGAACGGCGCGAGGCAAGCTTGCGCGACCTTGATGCCCAGCTCCTCGTCCAGTTCGCGGATCAGGCACTGTTCGGGCGTCTCGCCAGGCTCGACCTTGCCGCCCGGAAACTCCCACAGGCCGGCCAGCGACTTGCCCTCGGGCCGCTGGCAGATCAGCACGCGGCCGTCGACATCGATCAGGGCGGCGGCGGCGACGAGGACGGTGGGCTTGGGCGCGGGCGTGGTCATGGGTCCTTACTCCAACGGGTCGCGCGCCTTGGCAACCAGCATGCGGTGGATCGATCCACCCAGCGGCGGCGTTTGTTCCGGGAAGTGACCCTGGGAGCCCTCATATGAGTTTCGACGCGAGCCTGATAAAGAGCGCCGCCCTGATCGGCACGAAGGTCGACGACGCCGGTGGCCATAAGCTGGGGGTGATCCGCGAAATCTTCATCGACCGCGACGCCGGCATCGCCCGCTATGTGGCCATCGAGCCCTCGGGCCTGTTCGCGGCCGGCGGCAAGTACCGCCCCCTGCCCTGGCGGCTGCTGACCTGGGACGACAAGTCCGAGGCCTATATCGCCGACCTGACCAAGGACCGCTTCAAGGAGGTCCCCGCCTACGACCGCGACCAGCTCAATAGCGCGAGCTACGGCTGGGCGGCGCAGGTGGAGCGGTTTTTCGAGGTCGTGGAGTGAGCGGCAGGGCAGAGGCTCAAAAGCGGTTGTCATCCCGGACAAGCCTGGCAACGCCAGGCGCAGATCCGGGACCGCCGGAAGCGCGGAGTTCACGCGTCGGTCCCGGATCTTCGCGCTGCGCGCTTGTCCGGGATGACAATGTAGAGAGGCCCTAATTCGCCCGAAACTCACGCGGACTCTTGCCCGTCAGCGCCTTGAACGCCCGGGCAAACGCGCTCTGGCTTTCGAAACCGACCTCGGCCGCGACATGGCCGATCGGCAGGCGGCCGTCGTTCAGCAGGGCCGCGCCGGCGATCAGGCGGGCGCGGCGGCGGTACTCGTCCCAGTTCATGCCGAACACGCTCCGGAACTTCCGCCGCAAGGTCCGCTCCGACAGGCCCGCCGCCGCGCAGGCCGCGGCGATGTCGCCGTCCTTCAGGTTCTTGCAGGTATAGGCGGCGGCCGCCGCCAGCTTGGGATCACGGGCGATCGGCAGCCGCAGCGGCGTCTCTTCCTTGATCCACTCGGCGCACAACTGGGCCAGGGCCGCGAAATAGGCCTGGCCCGTCCGGTCCTGCGCTTCCTTCAGCGGCCAGCGCATGGCGCCCACCACCATCTCGCGCATGAGCGGCGAGACCTGGATGATGCGCACGCGGTCGCCGGCGTCGGGGATCATGTCGGGCGAAAACAGCACCGAGCCCGAGCGCACCTTGTGCAGGCTGGTCATGTGCGCCACCCCGGCCGGGATCCAGGCGGCCAGGGTTCGAGTCAGCAGATAGCTGGCGTGATCGTCCTCGACCTCGATCTTGCCGCTGAACACATATTGCAGCTGGTGCATGTCGTGGCTGTGCCAGGGCGTGCTGAGGTCATAGTCGTCCTGCGGGATCGCCCCGGCCCGGGGGCGCGAGGCGGGATCGACAATGGGCGCCAGGACAACGTCGCGCATCACATCTCTCGGGCCAGCCATTTGGCCGCTGCTGCACAAAATATGGCCGACAGCGGAGAGACGGTCAACGCCCGACGGCGCAAACTAGCCCTCCTGAACAGGCGTGGGACCACGCTCGGCACCGCGACGGCGATCAGTTGCGGATTGGATCGAACATCGCTTGCGTTGGCTTTCCAGCGCGCGCGGAGTTGGGCCATCGAGCGTCGGGAGCACGCCTCTCGAGATTGAAAAACGACGCATCAAGCCTGGCCCCAAGGGGCGAAGGGCCGCGTCGAAGGGAAGGAAACAACATGGCCGACGATAACGAACTCGCAGCGTCCGCGCGGAAGTACTGGAGCGCCGAGGGCTACACCCCGGGCGGCGTCATCCGCGACGTCGACTACGCGACCCAGTCGACCGGCCTGAACCCGGCCCTGGCCGGCATCAAGATCGTCGACACCGACACCCACATCACCGAAGCGCCGGACCTGTTCACCTCGCGCGCCCCGGCCAAGTTCAAGGACAAGGTCCCCTATCGCCGCAACGTCAATGGCGTGGACAAGTGGTTCGTCGGCGACCGCGACTTCGGCTCGTTCGGCGGCAACGTGATCCGCAAGGACAACAACAAGCTGCTGGGCCGCCTGGCCTTCCCGACCCTCGAAGAAGGCCACCCCGGCGCCATCGAGACCAAGTCGCGCCTGCAGGCCATGGACGACATGGGCGTCTACGCCCAGATCTGCTTCCAGAACTCGGGCGTCACCCAGGCCGGTTCGCTGATGTCGCTGGGCGACAACGAACTCGCCGTCTCCATCATCCAGATGTACAACGACGCCGCCGCCGAACGGCAGCAGGAGTCCGGCCAGCGCCTGTTCACCATGGCCCACCTGCCCCTGTGGGACAAGGCGGCCATGGAGGCCGAGGCCCGTCGCTGCATCGATATGGACCTGAAGGGCTTCGTCCTGCCCGACACCCCCGAGCGCCTGGGCCTCCCGTCGTTCCTGCACGACTACTGGACCCCGGTGCTGGAGATGTTCGAGGACGCCGGCGCGCCGATCAACTTCCACCTGAACGCGGCGATCGACCCCAACACCCTGACCTGGGAAGGCTTTGCTTTCGAGCAGACCCTGTCGGTGGTCGCCACCATGTTCTCGATCGGCAACGCCGCGACCATGGGCAACTGGATGGTCTCGGGGCGCCTGGACCGTCACCCCAAGCTGAAGATCGGCCTGATCGAAAGCGGCATGGGCTGGGTGCCCTTCGCCATCGAGGCGATGGAGCATCAGTTCAACGAGATGCTGCCGGCCAAGTCGAAGATCCTGACGCGCCGGCCATGGGAATATTTCAAGGACCACTTCTGGTGCACCTACTGGTTCGAGAAGATCGGCCCCAAGCTGCTCTTGGAGACCATCGGCGTCGATAAGGTGATGTTCGAGACCGACTTCCCGCACCCGACCTCGCTCTATCCGGGCGTCCAGGACCACGTCATGGAAACCCTGGGCGGTTACAGCCACGACGTGCGCAAGAAGGTCCTCCAGACCAACGCGACCAAGCTCTACAATCTGCCGTTCTAGGTTACCTCGGGGCGGGATCGCGATGCGGTCCCGCCCTTTCTTTTGGGCCAAGCCCGGATGAGCCAAGGCGTGTCAAATGCGCCCGTTCCTTACCCGCCCTTGACTTCGCACCTGCAATAAACGACATACCGCTTACGCCGTCTGGCGTTATCGGCGCTCCAGCCGCGTGAGGGACCCTTCTGGGTCCAGCCTGTCGAGCGCACCGAAAGCTTCCATCAGACCGCCCGTGTCACGCGGGGCGCTCCCCACCGACCCGCCGCCAGGCGAGCCGTGCGAGGATCGCATGCGCCGTCTCGTGGCTGATGAAAGACACTCGACTTGACGCAATTCACCGACCTGAACCTCGCCAAACCCCTCCTGAAGGCGCTGACCGAGAAGGGCTACACCCAGCCCACCCCCATTCAAGAACAAGCCATCCCGCTGGTCATGAGCGGCCGCGACCTGCTGGGCATCGCCCAGACCGGCACCGGCAAGACCGCCGCCTTCGCCCTGCCGATCCTGCACCGCCTGGCCGAGGACCGTAAGCCGGCCCCGCGCCGCGGCTTCCGCTGCCTGGTCCTGTCGCCGACCCGCGAACTGGCCACCCAGATCGCCGAAAGCTTCCGCGACTACGGCAAGCACATGAACCTGACCGTCGCCACCATCTTCGGCGGCGTGAAGTACGGCCCGCAGATGAAGGCCCTGGCGGCCGGCGTCGACGTGGTCGTGGCCACTCCGGGCCGCCTGATGGACCACCTGGGCGAAAAGTCCGCCCACCTGAACGGCGTCGAGATCTTCGTGCTCGACGAAGCCGACCAGATGCTGGACCTGGGCTTCGTGGTGCCGATCCGCAAGATCGCGTCGCAGCTGCCCAAGGAACGCCAGAACCTGTTCTTCTCGGCCACCATGCCCAGCGAAATCGGCAAGCTGGCCGGCGAGCTGCTGAAGAACCCGGCCCAGGTGGCGATCACCCCGTCGGCCACCACGGTCGAGCGCATCAACCAGTCGCTGATCTACATCGAAGCCCAGCGCAAGCGCCCCCTGTTGGCCGAACTGCTGGCCGACAAGGCCGTCGAGCGCTCGATCGTCTTCACCCGCACCAAGCGCGGCGCCGACCGGGTGGCCAAGTATCTGGTCGCCAGCGGCATCGAGGCCGCGGCCATCCACGGCGACAAGACCCAGGGCCAGCGCGAACGGGCCCTGGCCGCCTTCAAGGCCGGTCAGGTCAAGGCGCTGATCGCCACCGACATCGCCGCGCGCGGCATCGACGTCAACGACGTCAGCCACGTGTTCAACTTCGAACTGCCCAACGTGCCGGAATCCTACGTCCACCGCATCGGCCGGACCGCCCGCAAGGGCAAGGAAGGCATCGCCATCAGCTTCTGCGCCGATGACGAACGTCCGCTGCTGAAGGACATTCAGAAGGCCACCCGCCAGACGATCCCGACCTTCGACCGTCGCAACGACAAGAACCTGGCGGCCGCCGCAGCCGTGGCCGACAAGCTGGCCCCGCCGGAGAAGTACGTCGATCCGCGCCGCGCCGACCCGCGCAACAACGTGCCGTCGGAACTGCGCAAGCAGCGTAACCGCGGCGGTCGTCCGGGCGGCGCTGGCGCCAATGCCGGCGGCGGCAATGGCCAGGGCAAGCCCGGCGGCCAGAACCGCGGTCGCAACGGCGGCGGTCAAGGCCAAGGCGCGGCCCAAGGCGCGGGCAAGCCGGCCGGTGGTGATTTCCGGGGTCCCAAGCGGGCCGCCGGCGCCGCCGATCAGCGCTGGAACCCGATCGACTAATCGGGCCCTACGTCGGCTAGACGACAGCAACTGAATGAAATCACGGCCGTTTCCGCCATCAAGCGCGGGAGCGGCCGTTTTTCTTTGGATCAGAATCCCGTGCGACTTCGGCGCTGCTTGAAACCGCGCTTTCGATGAGGTCTGCTGCACCTTGACCGTTGTGTACGGTCGGGAAGGAACACGGGCATGGTGGATACCCGTGATCAGGGACACGCCCTAAACCCGCCGCCGCGCGACGACATGCGCGGGCGGATAGAGGCGTTCGACTGGGCGGCGACGTCACTGGGTCCGCGCGAGGCCTGGTCGCACGGCCTGAGCTTCGCGGTCGAGATGATCGTCGCCAGCGACTTCCCCATGGCCCTCCGCTGGGGCCGCGAGCTGGTGCTGATCTATAACGACGCCTACGGCCCGATGCTGGGCGCGCGTCACCCGAGCGCCCTGGGCAAGAGCTTCGCCGAGGCCCCGCCGACCTCGGCCGCCGATGCCGAGCAGCCCGAGCTGGATATCCTGGCGGGGCGCAGCGGCGGCACGCTGATCGAGGACCTACACCTGCCCACGGTGCATCGCGACGGCTCGGTGACCGAGGGCTATTTCACCATTCGCCTCAGCCCCCTGCCCGAGCCGACCGCCCCCTCCGGCGTGGGCGGGGTGTTGATCGTCCTAGCCGAGACCACCCGGCGCGTGCGGGCCGAGAAGGCGCTGCGGACCAGCGAGGAGCGCTACCAACTGGCCCTGGAAGCGGCCAGCGGCGTGGGCACCTGGGACTGGGACATCGCCGCCGACAAGGTCTATGCCGACCCGCGCTACGCTCATTTTCACGCCGTGGATCCCGAGCGCGCCGTGACCGGCGTGCCGTTCGCCGAAATCTCGGCCGCCGTCCACCCCGACGATCATGCCCGCATCCTGGCCTCGGGCCGCGCCGCCCTGAAAACCACCGGCGACTTCCTCGAGGAATACCGGCTGGTCCAGGTCGACGGGACGGTGAAGTGGGTCCAGGCGCGCGGCCGGGTCGAGCGCGACGCCAAGGGCTGGGCCGTGCGCCATCGCGGGGTGATGGTCGACATCACCGAGCGCAAGCGGATCGAGGCGGCCCTGGAGGCCACCGAGGCCGACCTGCGCATCGCCGTCGAGGCCGCGGGCCTGGGACGCTGGGACCACAATCCCATCACCGGCGAGCGCTACTGGGACAAGCGCTGCCGCGAGATCTACGGCCTGCCCGAGGACCTGATCGAAAACCCGCTCAACGCCTTCGAACGCCTGGTCCACCGCGACGACCTGCCCGGCCTGATGGACGCGGTTCGTGTCGCCATGGACCCGGCCAGCGACCACACCCTCAACCGCGAATACCGCATCCATCGCGACAATGACCGCGCCCTGCGCTGGGTCGAGACCTTCGGCCAGGCCTTCTTCCGCGACGGGGTCTGCGAGCGCTTCGTGGGGGTGGTCTCCGACGTCACCGAGCGCAAGGAGGCGGCCGCCGACCAGATCCTGCGCGAGGCGACCATGGCCCTGGCCCTGGACGCCGGCAATGTCGGCACCTGGGACTACGATGTCGCCAAGGGCAAGCTGCGCTGGTCCGAGCGCGGCTACGGGATGTTCGGCATGGCCCCAGGGGCCGACGTCGGGCTGAACGATTTCTACGCCGCCATGCATCCCGAAGACCGCGAGGCCACGCGGCGGGCCCTGCTGGCCTCGATGCATCCGGGCCTCCGCGCCGACATCGATGTGGAGTACCGCACCGTCGGCCGCGACGACGGCCTGGAGCGGTGGATCTCGGCCAAGGGACGCGGGTTCTTCGACGAGGCCGGCCGCCCGGCCCGCGTGGTCGGGGCCACGGTCGATATCACCGAGCGCAAGCGGGCCGAATTGCACTTGCGGCTGCTGGTCAACGAGCTGAACCACCGGGTGAAGAACTCGCTGGCCACGATCCAGGCCATCGCCGCCCAGACCTTCCACGCCGCCCGCTCGCTGCCCCAAGCCCAGGAGGCCTTCTCGGCCCGGATCGTCGCCCTGGCCGAGGCCCACGACCTGCTGACCCGCGAGAACTGGGAGGGCGCGGACCTGGCCGACCTCTTGTCACGGCTGGAGGTGCTGCACGGCGGCGTCCTGCGCGAGGGGATCCGGCGCTTCGTGTTCGACGGACCATCGGTGCGTCTGTCGCCGCGCATGGCCCTGTCGCTGTCGATGGCCCTGCACGAACTGGCGACCAACGCGGTCAAGTACGGGGCGCTGTCGAGCCTAGACGGCCAGGTGAGGATCGCCTGGAAGGTCACCCCGGCCGGCGCGCCGGCCAATACTCAGGGGGGCCACCCGCGCCTGAGCCTGACCTGGACTGAGACCGGCGGCCCGCCCGTCGCCGTTCCCACCCGGCGCGGTTTCGGCTCCCGGCTGATCGAGCGCGGCCTGGCCTCGGAACTGTCGGGCGAGGCCCATATCGACTTCGAGCCAAGCGGCGTGGTCTGCCGGATCGAAGCGGGGCTGGAGGGGTGATTCCCCTTTCCACGCCGCTCATCCTGGCGAATGCCGGGATGAGCGGATGAAAGGGTAGCCGAAGCTAGGACTCGACCGCCGCCGGAACCTTCACGCCAGCCGGCTTGACCGCCTGAAACACCATCGCGCCCAGGGCCATCAGCGCCACCGGAACGATGGCCAGCAGCCAGACCAGGACGACGAGCGCCAGTTGCAGCGCGCTGATCGCCACGACCAGGGCCTTCGATTCCGGGCGCTCCTGAGCGGCAAAGGCGTGCGGGACGGACATGCGTACTCTCGAATCCTACGAACTGCCCCGACCCGTCGACCAGCCTAGCCGCGGCGACATGTCGCGCAATCGGGTAAAACCCTAATTCAAGCTTTACCTTGTTCGCAAGTTCACCCGGTTGGCAAGTTTACCGTGTTCGCAGGTTGCGGGCGATCTGGGCGTCGCTGCGCCTCAGGCTGAGCAGGACCAGGCCGGCCAGGCCCAGGGGGATCAGGGCCCAAGACCAGAAGCCGGCCACGGCGATGCCCGTCGCCCCGGCCAACAGGGCCGAGACCAGCATCTCGGCGACGGTGGCCATCCATGACGCCCCGGCCCGTCGTTTGAAGTCCGAGCGTTTGCCCGGCCGCTGGTGCCAGATGTTGATCAGGCCGCTGCTCCAGGCGGCCAGGGCCGCGCCCAGCACCGTCCAGGCGGCGGTCGACGGCGCGAACCAGGCCAGGGCGACGACCGGCAGGGCCAGGAACGCCGCCACAGGGATCAGGGCGGCGGTCAGCTTGGCCCGGCGCAGGGTGCGGATGCGGGCCGGTGAAACGCTGAGCAGGTCGGGCGCCTCCTCGGCCGACAGGGTGATCCAGGCGAGACTCCCGGCCACCTGCCCGGCCAGGAAGACCACGACCCCTGCCCCGCCGGCCAGGGCCGCGCCGGCCCCATGAGAGGCGGTGCGGGTCAGCAGCAGGGCGGTGGGGATCAGGTACAGCACCCGCAGCAGCACCTGCGACAGCAGGGCCGCGTCGCGTCCAATCAGCAGCAGCTCCTTGCGCAGGGTGGCCAGGAACGGGCCGGCGGCGAACACCCGGCGGGCCGAAGCGCGGGTCTCCCGGGCGGGCTTCGCGGCGGTCTTGCCTTGCGTGGCGGCCGCCGCGTCCGAGAACCGCCGCCCCAGGGCCAGGGCGGCCAGCACGAACAGCGCCGCCGATCCCGCCAGCAGGGCCAGCAGCGGCAAGGGCTCGCCCAGCATGGCCCGCAGCGGCAGGTCCATCAGTGGAGACGGCTTCAGTCGACCTTCCTGGGCCTGGCGGGTGATCTCGCCGAACAGGCTTGTGCTTTTCTGCTCGCCCAGGATGGTGCGGGTCTGACTGACCAGGAAGATCGCCGCCCCGACCAGGGCCGCCATCACCTGGGCCACGGTGCGGGTGCGGCGCGGACCGATCAGGGCGAACAGCCCCATGGCCAGCAGCAGGCCGACGGCCGTCGAGGCCAGGGCCAGGGCGCCCAGCACGCCCAGCAGGCCGATCCAGCCCGGATGGCCGTAGAACACCGAGGGCAGCAGCAGCGGCGTGACCATCACGGCGAAGATGGTGATCACCCCGCCCGCCACGCCCAGCGAGCGCACGAACAGCACCTTGGCCGGGCCGATCGGCGAGGAGAACAGCAGGTCCAGATCCCCCCGCTCGTACAGCGCCTCGCTCGAGGCGTTCAGGGTCTGGGACAGCATCAGGGTGAAGACCACCACGCTGCCCAGGGCCGCCAGGCTGATCGACAGCGGGGTGATCGGGATCTGGTGGTCGTGCAGCCCCAGGGCCGCCAGCACCCCGCCGCTCAGCAGCATGGCGGCGACGACGGCCAGGCTGATCAAGCCGCGCGCGCCCTTGCCGGCTCTCCCGGCGCGGAAATTGCGCCAGTAGAGCCGCATCTCATGGGCCAGCAGCCAGGGGATGGAACCGGGAGCGGCCAAGCTCACGCGGCGGCTTCCGTGGCCGTCAGTTGCAGGAAGACGTCTTCGAGGGTTGAACCGCCCTTGCCCTCTCCAGCCTGGGCCCGCAGGGCGTCCAGCGTGCCCTCGGCCAGCAGGCGGCCGCCGGCGATGATGCCGATCCGGTCGGCCATGCGCTCGGCCACTTCCAGAATGTGGGTGGTCAGGATCACCGTGCCGCCGGCGTCGACGCGCTCCTGCAGCATGTCCTTGACCAGACGCGCCGCCGCCGCGTCCAGGCCGGTCAGCGGCTCGTCGAGGATCAGCAGGCGTGGATCGTGGATCAGGGCCCCGGCCAAGGCGACCTTCTGCTTCATGCCGCGCGAGAAGCCCTCGCAGCGGGTGCGCGCCTCGGCGGCCAGGCCCAGCTTGGAAAGCAGGTCCTCGGCCCGCGCCTTGGCCGCCTTGGGCTCGACGTTCCACAGGCCGGCCACGAACTCCAGATACTCCAGCGGCGTCAGCTTGTCATAGACCATGGCCTCGTCGGGGGCCCAGGCGGTGATCGCCTTGGCGCCGGCCGGATCGGCCTTGGCGTCGATGCCGAAGATGCTGATCTCGCCCTTGTCGGGCTTGGTCAGGCCCGCGACCATTCGCAAGGTGGTGGTCTTGCCCGCCCCGTTGGGCCCCAGCAGGGCGTAGAGTTCGCCCGCGTGGACGGTGAGGTCCAGGTCCATGACCGCCGGCTTGGTGAAGGTCTTGTCGAGGCCGCGGACGATCAGAGCTTCGGTCAAACGCGGTGTCTCCTCCTCGCGCCCATTTGGGCGACGCAAAGGCATGTGAACGCGATTGAGACGACGGTTTCAAGCGGGGCGCGGCGCTCGCAAGACCATGAGACGATCCGCGGGCGTCGAACGTCGAACAAAATCGCGAAATGATGTCGATTGCCGGCAGGCTCGTTCGTCGTCCCGATGAGACGCCAACAAGGGCCGGCTCAAACAGGGAGACAGACGATGCGGGTTATGGTGTTCGCGAAAGCCCCCGAAGAGATCGACATGGACACGCCGCCCTCGCCCGAAATGCTCGAGGCCTTCGCGGCGATGGACCGGTTCACCGAGGAGCTGGTCCAGGCCGGCGTCTTCATCGCGGCCGCCGGCCTCAAGAACGGCGCCGAGGCCAAGCGCATCGTCTTCGATGGTCAAAGCCGCACGATCACCGATGGTCCGTTCGCCGAAAGCCGCGAACTGATCGCCGGCTTCTCGATCTGGGAGGTCAAGGACATGGACGAGGCCATGGCCTGGGCGAAGCGCGCGCCCAATCCTCCCGGCAAGAGCGAGATGGAAATCCGCCCCTTCTACGAGGCGGCGGACCTGGCCGCGTTCATGACGCCCGAGCAGCTTTCGGAGCCCCGCGAGGGGGACCGCGGCAAGCTGGGCGTCGCCTGACGGAATGACCTCAAGCGAGACGCATCGGGCGATCGAGGCGACCTTTCGCCTTGAACGGGCCAGGCTCATCGCGGGCCTGGCCCGCGTGGCGCGCGACATCGACCTCGCCGAGGAGCTGGCGCAGGACGCGCTGGTCGTCGCCCTGGCCGAATGGCCCAGGACCGGCGTCCCGACCAATCCCGGCGCCTGGCTGACGACCGTCGCCAAGCGGCGCGCCCTCGACGCCCTGCGGCGCGGCAAGATGCGCGAGCGCAAGCACGAGGAGATCGCCCGGACGCTGGACGAAACCCTGGACGACGCGACCGAGGCGATCGAGGCGGCCATGGACGATGATGTCGGCGACGAGTTGCTGGGTCTGATCTTCACGGCCTGCCACCCCATGCTGTCGCCCGACGCCCGCGCGGCCCTCACCCTGCGGGTGGTCGGCGGCCTGACGACCGACGAGATCGCCCGCGCCTTCCTGTCGAGCGAGGCCGCGATCACGCAGCGTATCGTTCGAGCGAAGAAGGCGATCGCCAAGGCCGGCTTGACCTTCGAGACGCCGCGCGGCGCCGAACGGGCGGCGCGGCTGCCCTCGGTGCTCGAGGTCGTCTATCTCATTTTCAACGAGGGCTACGCGGCCACGGCGGGCGACGACCTTGTCCGGCCCGGCCTGTGCCTGGAGGCGCGGCGGCTTGGTCGCATGCTGGCCGGGCTGATGCCGCGGGACGCCGAGGTGCTCGGCCTCCTGGCCTTGATGGAGATCCAGGCGTCGCGCTTGAAAGCACGCACGGGGCCGGACGGCGCCTTCATCCCGATCACCGAGCAGGATCGCTCACGCTGGGACCACCTCTTGATCCGCCGAGGCCTCGACGCCCTGGCCCGCGCCGAAGCGCTGAGCGGCCCGGAAAGAGGCCCCTATGTGCTGCAAGCCGCGCTCGCCGCCTGCCACGCCCGCGCTCGCCGGGCCGTCGACACCGACTGGCCGCGCATCGCCGCGCTCTATGACCAGCTGCGCGTCGTGGCGCCTTCGCCCGTGGTCGATCTCAATCGCGCGATCGCCCACGGCATGGCCTTCGGACCCGAAGCGGGTCTGCGACTGGTGGACGAGATCGCCGGCGTCGCCGCCCTGCGCGACTACGCGCCCTTGCCGGCGGCGAGGGGCGACTTTCTGTTCCGGGCCGGCCGACCAGCCGAGGCGCGCTTGGAATTCACGGCGGCGGCCGCGCTGACCCGCAACGCACGGGAAAGGGCCTTCCTGCTGGCGCGAGCGGAGGCCTGCGATGGCAAGCCCTGAACTGGCTTTTCGAGGCGCGGCCTCTCAGTTCGGTCGCCCGTCCGGCTCCAGCTCAAACGCCGCGTCCAGGGTGACCTCGTCCACGACCTCGCCCTTCAACGCCGCGTCCAGCACCTCGCCCAGCGAGCCCCAGACGAAGGCCAGCTGTTCCAGCACGGCCGGCAGGCGTTCGGGCTCGAAACCCGGATAGAGGTCCTCGACCAGCCACAGGCCGGTCAGCACGTCGAAACCGAAGCGGCAGCCGATCAGGCGGAACTGGGCGCGGGCGATCGTCTCGAACAGGGCGTCCAGCGCCCGGGCCTGGTCGAGGTCGGCGCTGTCGAACACCTGGCAGCGCACCTGCAGCCAGTCGCCCTCGGGGAACAGATAGAAGGCCCCGCCGTCCTCGGCCCCGGAGACCTCCAGGCCGCGATCAATCTCGGCGACGACGTAGCCGGCGTCGCGGCAGGCGTGGGCGATTTCGGAGAGGTTGATGGGAAAGGATGGCGCTTCAGCAGCCATGACAGGTGACCTCGCTTCTTCGATGAACGGTCAATCAGACGTCGTTGGCCGTCGCTGAATGGATCGGTTCGCAAGCGGGCCTATCGAACAGGAACGCGCGTCTCTCTTTCCCGACCCAATGGCAGTTGGCCCGCCACCAATCGGCGGCGTCGGGCCTTACGGCCGAGAGGTGATCCACCGCAAGGGCCGCATCGACCAGGTAACCGGTCTCCTTCACGATGCGCTGCGTCCAGCGCGCCGCGATCCGACCAAAAAACGAACGCGGGATCGACAGAACGCCGACCGTATTGATGGTTCGTTCGCGAGGATCCCGCAAAGGCAGTTCGCACCCTATCCAGGCCTCGCGCACCCAGAGCGGAGCCTCGCCGATCGGCGCCTTGATGATGCGCACCGCCGCGATCATGGCTAGCTTCGGTAATCCCCGTTGATCGCCACGTACTGCTTGGTCAAATCACACGTCCACACCGTGGCCGAGCCCTTGCCGACGCCCACGTCAACCGACACCTCGAACTCGGCGTTCTTGACGTAGGCGCTCATCGCCGCCTCGTCATATTCGGCCGAGACCAGGCCATCCCGCGCCGCGTAGAGCTCGCCAAACCGCACATTGATCTTCTCGCGATTGACCGGCTCGTCCGCGCGGCCCACGGCCATGACGATGCGGCCCCAGTTGGCGTCCTCGCCGGCGAAGGCGGTCTTGACCAGGGGGCTCTCGGCGATGGTGCGGGCGATCTTGCGGGCCGACAGCGGGCTCTCGGCGCCGTTGACGGTGATCTTGACGAACTTGGACGCGCCCTCGCCGTCGCGGACCAGCTGCAGGGCCAGGTCCAGCAGCACGGCCTCCAGCTTCTCGCGGAAGTCGGCCAGACGGCGGTCGCCCGCGCGGTGGATCTTGGGGGCGCTCGACTTGCCGGTGGCGAAGAGCAGCAGCGTGTCGTTGGTCGAGCGGTCGCCGTCCACCGTCACGCAGTTGAAGGTGGTGCGGGTGTAGAGGCTGACCAGGGTCTGCAGGGCGGCGGGGGCGATGGCCGCGTCGGTGGCCACGAAGGCCAGCATGGTCGCCATGTCGGGCGCGATCATGCCCGAGCCCTTGGTAATGCCGGCGATCCGCACCTCGTGCCCGTCGATCAGGGCGGTGGCGTAGGCCCCCTTGGGGAAGGTGTCGGTGGTCATGATCGCCGAGGCGGCGCCGGCCCAGGCGTCCTCGGTGAAGCGGGTTTCCACCTCGCGCAGGTTGGAGATGATCTTGCTGTCGTCGAGGATGACGCCGATCACGCCCGTCGAGGCCATCATCACGTCGCGCTGGCGGCAGTCGAAGCGCTTGCCGACGGCGGTGGCCACCCGGCGCACCGCGTCGGCCCCCGGCTTGCCGGTGAAGCTGTTGGCGCAGCCGGCGTTGACCACCAGGGCGCGGACGTCCTCGCCCTTGCTGGCGGCCAGCTGGCGCTTGCACCAGTCGACAGGGGCCGAGCCGACGCCGTGGCGGGTGAAGACGCCGGCGCAGCTGGTGCCTTCGGAAAAGCGCATCAGCAGCATGTCTTCGCGGTCGTGCTTGTAGAAGCCCGCGCGGCCCGTGGCGATCTCGACCCCAGCGATCGGCGGGATGGTCGGGAACGGCACGGCCAGGGGCGAGATGGCCAGGCCCGGCTTGCCGGGCGTGGCGGCGGCCGGCTTGGCGGCCTGCACGGCCTGGGCGACTTCAGGCGCGCCCAGGTTGGCGTCCTTCTGGGCGCGGCGCAGGCCGGCGCGCTTGAGGGCGGCGGTCAGCGGGTCGAGCGCCCGTTCCAGGGTGTGGCCGACGCTGGCCCCGACCTGGCCGACGATCTCGGCCGGGGTTTGGTGCGCGGACGCGGCGGACGCCTTGTCGGTCTTCGCCGCGGGAGCCTTGGCCTTCTTCGCGGCGGGCTTGGGAGACTTGGTCATGGCTTCTTGGCCGGAGCTGGAGCGGCGGGCGCCGAGGCGGGCGGCGCCCCGTCGAGGTCGGAGGGAAGGTCGGAGGCCGTATCGCCCGAGCCCGGAGGGGCCGAGGCCGGCTCCTGCGGCGCGCCGGGCACGTCCTGTGGCTTGCCCGTCAGCATTTCCACCTTGGAGCCGCCACGCAGCTTTTCCAGCAGGTCGCGGACCTGATCATAGGTGAGAAAGCGGACGATCTGCGGCCGGGCGGCCTCCAGGGTGATCGGCTCTTCGAGACGCTTGTCCTCGACGCGCAGCACGGCCCAGCCGGCGTCGGTCTGGAACGGACCGACGAGGGCGCCCTTCTGGGCGTCCTTGAGAGGGCCCGCATAGGCGGCGGGCATGACGTCGACGGTGAAATAGCCGAGATCCCCGCCGTTGAAACGCGTGGCCGGGTCGGTCGAGCGCTCCATGGCCAGGGCGTCGAACGAGGCGCCGGCGATGAGCAGTTTCTTGACCGCCTCGCCGTCGGCCTGGCTGGCGACCAGGATCTGACGGGCGCGGATCTCTTCGCTGCGCTTGGACAGCTTCTGCTGCTCGGCATAGAGGCCGCGGATGGCGTTCTCGTTGACCGCCTTTTCCACGACGTTCTCGACCAGCATGTCGCCCAGGATGCGTTCACGCGCGGCGGCCAGGCGGCGCTGGGCGACAGGATCCTTGTCGAGCTTCTGCTTGAGGGCCTCGGCGGCCAGCAGCTTCTGGTCGATCACCTCGTCCAGGCGCTGGCGGAACAGGTCGGAACCGATGTCGAGCGGCTCGCCCTCGCTGATCAGCCCCTGGGCCACGGCCTCGCGCTTGACGTCGCTGGCCCAGACGGTATGGCCGTCGACCCGCGCCACGGCGGTGTCGCCCGGTTCGGGCGGCCGCTCGTCGGCCTTGTTTCGGCCGCAAGCGGCGATCAACAGGCTGAGAACCAGGACGGCCGCGAGGCCATACGCGCGAGGCTTACCAATATTCATCTGTGGCCGATCTCCGGCAAAATCCCGTCCAGCGCTCTAGCGCGGTTTACCGCCAAGAGGAAACAGCTTCGCGATATGGATCGGAAAACGCGCGAACCTGTTAAACACGGCCCAAACCGTCATCACCCGCCCGCCGCTCGCGTTGACACCCGCGGGGCCGGTGCTTAAGTCTCCGCGCGCGTACTAGACGCCAGTTTCGGCTGGCGTCTTCGCCCCCATTTTACCGTAGTGAAGGCCTTCAAGCCCTAGCGCCGGCCTCACAGACACCACTCCGGATCCCGTATTCATGCTCGGCTTCGCCAAAAAGTTCTTCGGCTCTTCCAACGAACGCAAGGTCAAGGCGATGTCCGCCCAAGTGGCGAAGATCAACGCCCTGGAGCCGGAATACGCCGCCCTGTCCGACGAGGCCCTGAAGGCCAAGACCGAAGAGTTCAAGGCTCGCCTGGCCAAGGGCGAGACGCTGGACGGCCTGCTGCCCGAGGCCTTCGCCGTGGTCCGCGAGGCCGGCAAGCGCGTGCTGGGCATGCGCCACTTCGACGTCCAGATGGTCGGCGGCATGGTCCTGCACACCGGCGGCATCTCGGAAATGCGCACCGGCGAGGGCAAGACCCTGGTCGCCACCCTGCCCACCTACCTCAACGCGCTCGAGGGCAAGGGCGTCCACGTCATCACCGTCAACGACTATCTGGCCCGCCGCGACGCCGACTGGATGGGTCAGATCCACAACTTCCTGGGCCTGTCGTATGGCGTGATCGTCAACGGCCTGAGCCAGGGTGAACGTCAGCGCGCCTATCGCAGCGACATCACCTACGGCACCAACAACGAATTCGGCTTCGACTACCTGCGCGACAACCTCGTCTACAGCGTCGAGGAAATGGTCCAGCGCGGCCACCACTACGTGATCGTCGACGAAGTGGACTCGATCCTGATCGACGAGGCCCGCACCCCGCTGATCATCTCGGGCCCGACCGAGGACCGCAGCGAGTTCTACAAGACCATCGACGTCCTGGTGAAGGAGCTCATCAAGGACAAGACCAACTTCGATCACGACGAGAAGCAGAAGCAGGTCATCCTCACCGAGGACGGCCAGGAGCGCATCGAAGAGATCCTGATGTCGGGCGGCCACCTGGCCGAGGACAGCGCCGGCCTCTATGACTCCGCCAACATCTCGGTCGTGCACCACGTCAACCAGGCCCTGCGCGCCAACGTGCTCTACACCTTGGACAAGGACTACATCGTCAAGGACAACGAAGTCGTCCTGATCGATGAGTTCACCGGTCGCATGATGACCGGCCGCCGCCTCTCGGAAGGCCTGCACCAGGCCATCGAGGCCAAGGAAGGCGCCGACGTCCAGCCCGAGAACCAGACCCTGGCCTCGGTGACGATCCAGAACTATTTCCGCCTCTACGGCAAACTGGCCGGCATGACCGGCACGGCCGCCACCGAGGCCCAGGAATTCGACGACATCTACAAGATGGGCGTCAGCGAGATCCCGACCAACCGTCCGGTGATGCGCATTGACGACGACGACGAGGTCTATCGCACCGAGCGCGAGAAGAACGACTCGATCCTCAAGCAGATCGCCCATTGCCACGCCCACGGCCAGCCGATCCTGGTCGGCACCGTGTCGATCGAGAAGTCCGAAGAGCTGTCCAAGCTGCTATCGACCTACGATTACAAGGTCGAGATGTCGCGGGCTCCGAAGGCCGCGCACGCCGGCAAGGACGACAAGGAACTGGCCAAGATCGGCGAAGACGCCTTCGACGTCGTCTACAAGACCGGCAAGGGCATTCCGCACCAGGTGCTGAACGCCCGCTTCCACGAACAGGAAGCCGGCATCGTCGCCGACGCCGGCGTGCCGGGCGCGGTGACCATCGCCACCAACATGGCCGGCCGCGGCACCGACATCCAGCTGGGCGGCAACCTGGACATGCGGCTGTCCAACTGGCGTCAGCAGCAGAAGGGCCTGGGGATCACCCCGACCCACGAGGATGAACTGGCTCAGAAGGCCGAGCTGGAAGCCGAGATCTCGGCGGCCAAGGCCCAGGC
>FTJN01000960.1_pt2 | contig 24065 bp, 27 predicted proteins | sample 1658361 | NCBI WGS metagenome assembly FTJN01 (sample SAMEA3914819, study PRJEB12502) | metagenome | biome: forest; material: soil | place: Canada | collected 2010-06-26 | depth 0.3 m
GGGTGTAGATCAGCAGCAGGTACTTCATCGGATCCTCCATCGGCGCGCGACGCGGCGCCCTCGCCCAGAGACGCGCGAGGTCGGGGGATTTCGACAGGGGGTGGGAGAAAAAGGGAAGACCCCCTCAGTCGCTTCGCGACAGCTCCCCAGGGGGGAGCATTTTGGCGCGCTAGATCCTCCCCCTCTGGGGGAGGTGGCCCGAAGGGCCGGAGGGGGTTCACCCCGCCAGCGTCTCGAGGAACCGCACCGGAGCCCCCGTCCCTTCCGCCACGATCTCGTCATCCCGCATCACCACGGTCCCGCGCACGATGGTCGCCACCGGCCAGGCCTTGGCTTCGAAGCCGTCGAACGGGGTCCAACCCGAGCGGGTGGCCATCCAGTCGTGGGTGATGACGCGCCTGGCCTTCATGTCGACGATGGTGAAGTCGGCGTCGAAACCCTCGGCGATGCGGCCCTTGTCGGCCAGGCCGAACACGCGGTTGACGCCATGGCTGGTCAGGTCGACGAAGCGCTCCAGGCTCAGGCGGCCGTCGACCACGTGGGTCAGCATGATCGGCACCAGCGTCTGCACGCCCGGCATGCCCGAGGGCGAAGCCGGATAGGGCCGGGCCTTTTCCTCGCGGGTGTGGGGGGCGTGGTCGGAGCCGAGCACGTCGGCGATGCCGGTCTCGATGCCGCGCCAGACCCCGGCCACATGCTCGGCCGAGCGGATCGGCGGGTTCATCTGGGCAAAGCCCTTCAGCCGCTCATAGGCCTCGGGCGCGACCAGCGTCAGGTGCTGGGGCGTAACCTCGACGCTGGCCACGTCCTTGTTCTTGGCCAGGAAGTCGATCTCCTGGTGGGTCGTCACGTGCAGCACGTGGATTCGCTTGCCCAGGCGCTTGGCGATGCCGACCAGGCGGTGGGTCGATTGCAGGGCGGCCTGGGCGTCGCGGACCTCCGGGTGGCTGGTCCAGTCCCCGGGACGGGCCAGCGAGCGACGCTCGGCCAGGCGGTATTCGTCCTCGGAATGGAAGGCGGCGCGACGGTTCACATGTCGCAGCACGTTCTCGACGCCCTCGTCGTCTTGCACGAGAAGGCTGCCGGTCGAGGCGCCCATGAACACCTTGATGCCGCAGCAGCCCGGCAGGCGCTCCAGCTCGCCCAGGAACGTCGCGTTCTCATGGGTGCCGCCCACATAGAAGGCGTGGTCGGTGTGCATGCGGCCCTTGGCGCGAGCCAGCTTGTCGGCCAGGGCGTCGGGGTCGGTGGTGGTCGGCTCGGTGTTGGGCATCTCGAACACGGCGACCACGCCGCCCAGGGCCGCGCCACGCGAACCGCTCTCGAGGTCTTCCTTCCACTCCAGGCCCGGCTCGCGGAAGTGGACCTGGCTGTCGATCACGCCCGGCAGGACGGTCAGGCCGGTGGCGTCGAAGATCTCGCCGGCGCTGGCCTGGCCGAGATCACCGATGGCGACGATCTTGCCGTTGCGCACCCCGATGTCGGTGAAGCCCCGCCCCGCGTGATTGACCACCTCGCCGCCGCGCACGATCAGGTCGAAGGTCTGGGTCATGGCGCGCGCTCCTGCGGGGCTATTGGGTGGGCTTGGGGCGGTCTAGGTCCGCTCTCCGCCGGGATCAACTAACTTCGTCACGCCCCGACACCCCGCGATCAGGTCGCGGGTTTCGGTTTGGGGAGGCGGCTGTTGAACAGAGTGAGTCGATCGAGGATCGCGCGCTCGTCGTCCGCCGACCATTTTCCGGAAACCTGACGGATCACATAGCCGCCGTTCTCCAGCGACAGCGAGGCGATCACATCATGGGGGTCCGACAGGTAGAGCTTCACGCCCAGCTGGCGAGCGACCCGGTCGTCGCGGCTGTCGGGCACGACGCTGCTGCGATCGCAGCTCACGCCCAGCAGCTTTCCGCCCGGAGTGACGCCGATCGGCAGCGCCTCGGGGCCGTCCAGCACATGCAAATCCTCCAACGGCCCCACGACCTGAGACTTGCCGTCGATCTCGGCGACCAGGGAACAGCCGTCTTCGGCGAGCTTGGCGGGCGGCGGGGCGGTGGGCGCTTGCAAAGCGGCGACGGCCAACAGGACGATCAGCATCGGGGCCTCAAGCGCGACGGACGATCGTCATGCGTAACGCGAAGCTCGCGCCTACGTCCACAGGAACGCAAACAGGCCGCCCTCCCCTGCGCCGTAGTCGAGGTCGAGATTCTCCAAGGCATTGACCAGCGTGCCCGGCGGGATCACCACGGCGGCCAGGATGTCATTCCAGCGCGACGAGGCTCCCATGGACTTTTCCCACCTCCAGACCACCAGCAAGGTGACGGGCGAGTGGAAGTATCCGCAAGGCCAGCCCAATCGCACGGGCATGCTGCCGGTCGACCAGGCGCCGGACCACACGCTCCATTGGGAGGAATATGGCAATCCCGACGGGGAGCCGGTGATGTTCCTGCACGGCGGACCGGGCGGGGCCTGCGCGCCGGTGATGTCGCGGTTCTTCGATCCCGAGCGCTACCGCGTGATCCTGTTCGACCAGCGCGGCTGCGGGAAAAGCACGCCGACCGTGGCCTCGCATGGCCCCGCCATCGCCCTGGTCCGCAACGACACCGACCACTTGGTCGCCGACATCAATCGTCTGCGTGACGCCCTGGAAATCACCGGCAAGATGCACGTCTTCGGCGGCAGTTGGGGCAGCACCCTGGCCCTGGTCTACGCCATCCGCCATCCCGAGCACGTGGCCTCGCTGATCCTGCGCGGCATCTTCCTGGGGACCCGCGAGGACCTGCTCTACATGTACCAGGGCAACGCGGCGGTGTTCGACAAGACGCCCTACGCCCTGAGCGAGCCGGGGACCTATGTGAGCTATCCCGACGAGTGGAAGGCCTTCGTCGAGGTCATCCCCGCCGATCAGCGCGGCGACATGATGAAGGCCTATAAGGCGATCTTCGACGGAACACCGGGCGACGAAGCCGGCCGTCAGGCCCAGCTGCGCGCGGCCGTGGCCTGGTCGGTCTGGGAGGGTTCGATCTCCAACATGATCCCCGAGAGCGGCGACCCGGGGAAGTTCGGCGAGGCCGACTTCGCCCTGTGCTTCGCCCAGATCGAGGCCCAGTTCTTCGCCAACAACCTGTTCCTGGAGCCGGACTACATCACCCGCAACGCCGGCAAGATCGCCGGCCTGCCGATCCACATCGTCCACGGCCGCTTCGACCAGGTCTGCCCGCTGACCCAGGCCTCGCGGCTGGTCGCGGCCCTTGAGGCGGTGGGGGTTGAACCCGCCACCTACGTGCGCACCAATGCCGGCCACAGCGCCATGGAGGCCCAGACCGTGCTGGCCCTGACGGCGATCATGGATGGGTTGGCGAAGATCTAGAAGGCCGCGACCGCTGACGGGGACACGCGCATGCGCGTGTCCCCAATCGTAGGCGTAGGCTTTAAAGACGGTCGGCGTCTTCGGAGGTCGCGGACTCGTTAGGTTCGATTTCCGCCGGCGCCACATCCTCCACCACCGGATAGAGCTCCGGCGTCACCGCGGCGTCCTCGACCGACAGCTCTTCGGCGTCGCCCTCGGCCAACGCCGCCTGGGCTTGCGCCAACGCGCCGGCCTTGACCTTGGCCAGCAGCTCCTTGGCCGCCCGCACCACCGTGGCCACCGGCAGGTCGCTCATGTGGCGGATGGCTTGCGACAGGTCCGGATCGACGGCCAGGAACTGGTCCAGCGAGCGCGGGCCGCGCACGGCCACGGTGTTCTCGCCCCACGGGCCGTAGCGGCGCTCGTCGGAGGGGCCGAACAGGCCGATCGTGGGAATGCCGGCGGCGGCGGCGATGTGCATCAGGCCGCTGTCGTTGCCGATGAACAGGTCCGCGCGTTTCAGGGCCGCATAGGCGGTCAGCAGATCGACCTTGCCGGTCAGGTCGACATAGCGGCCGCGGGCCGAGGCCATGCGCAGTTCCTCGACCATCCGCCCGTCGCCGGGGCCGCCCAGGATCAGCAGACGCCCCCCGGCCAGCGGTCCTTGCGGTCCCAGCAGCTGTTGCGAGGTCTGGGCGAAGCGCTCGATCGGCCAGATCTTGCCCACCCAGTTCGACGCCGGGCCGACGGCCAGGATCGGGCCGTCCGGCTCGCCCTGGCGCGGGGCCAGCAGCTGGTCGGCCAGGGCCTGGACCTCGGGGGTGATGTAGAGATGCGGGCTGGGCGGATCGCCTTCCAGCTTCAGCACGCGGGCGGCGTCGATCACCTTGTGGATCGGCTCGCCGATGTGCTTCTTCCAGATCGCCCGCTTCTCACGGCGCAGGAACATGGCCGTGCCCGACCCGCGCAGGTCGACGACCAGGCCCCACTTCCTGTGGCGCACCTGGTTCCACAGCTTGAACCAATGGCCCTTGCCCTTGCCCTTCTCCATGACGATCACCCGGTCCAGACCCGGCACATGGGCGAACAGCGGCGCGGCCAGGGGGCCGGAGACGATGGTGAAGCGGGCGTTGGGGATCTGCTCGGCGAGGAACTGGATCAGGCCGGACGACAGCACGGCGTCGCCGATACGCGTGGCGGTGATGAAGAGAATCGGGAAGGCCCGCTGTGTCATCGGAGCATGTATAGGGCGTGCCGCGAGTCGGCGCATCCCTCGTTAACGGTTCAGCTTTTCCATTCGCAAAGGACTGGCGTGCGTGCGTCCTTGGGGCCACATGGGAGCCATGAGCCAGAGCCGCACCGCCCACCTCGAGAGCCGCGCCGTCATCAGCGTGAGCGGCCCCGACTGGAAGACCTTCCTGAACGGCCTGCTGACCCAGGAGGTCGAGACCCTGGCGCCGGGCGAGCTGCGCTTTTCCGGCCTGCTGACCCCGCAGGGCCGGCTGCTCTATGACCTGTTCGTGGCCGGGACGCCGGACGGCGCCCTGCTGGACGTGGCCGCCGAGCACCGCGACGCGATCCTGACGCGGCTGACGATGTACAAGCTGCGGGCCAAGGTGGAGCTGGCGGCTTCCGATCTGGCCGTGTTCGCCGCCTGGCCCGCGACCGCCGGCGACTTCGCCGATCCGCGCCTTCCCGCCCTGGGGTCCCGCGCCTATGCGGCCGAGCAGGCGACCACCGCCACCGAGGACACCTACGAAGCCCATCGCTTGGCGCTCGGCGTGCCCGGCCCCTCCGACTGGGGAACCGACAAGCTCTATCCGATCGACGCCGATTTCGACCTGCTGGCCGGCATCGACTTCAAGAAGGGCTGCTTCGTCGGCCAGGAGACCACCAGCCGCATGAAGCGGCGCGGCGTGATCAAGAACCGCATGCTGCCGATCACCTTCGACGGCCCCGCCCCGGCCTTCGGGGCCGAGGTGCTGGCCGGGACCTTGCGCGCCGGCGAGGTGCTGTCGGGCCGCGACGGCCGGGCCATGGCCCTGCTGCGCCTGGATCGCATCGAGGGCGCCGACCTGACCGTCGACGACCGGCCCGTCAGCGTGGATCGCCCGGACTGGCTGCCGGCTTGACGCCCTCGCTTGACGGGGTGTCACCTCAAGGTTACAAGTAACCCATAGGTGACATCCAGGACCGCCCGACATGACCTCCCATCCTTCCACCGGCAGCCCCTCCACCGGCCAGATCGCCGAACGCGCCCAGCGCCGCCGCAACCGGATCCTGTGGGTCCCGATCCTGTTCTTCATCTGGCAAGGCGCCTATTTCGGCGCCTACGCGACGCCGCATACGCCCTTGCGCGCGGTCGAGCTCGTCTCGCTCGGCTCGCACCTGTTCCTGGGCGTGGTCCTGCTGTTCCTGCTCGCGACGGGCGGGGGCTGGCGTTACAGCAAGGCGGTCCGCGCCATGCTCGACGACGAGTCCACCCGCGCCCATCGCGCCCAGGCCTATGCCTGGGGCTTCTGGGCCCTGGCCCTATGCATCCTGGCGCTCTACGGGGCCTCGCCGTTCGTGCATCTGGAACTCGGCGAGATCGCCCACATCCTGCTGTCGGTCGCCGTCGCGGTCCCGGCCCTGCGCTTCGTGTTCCTGGAGCGGCGCGCCGATCGTGGGTGAGACGCCGCTGCTCAACACGCTCAAGGCGGCGCGCACGGCGGCCGGCCTGACCCAGGCCGACCTCGCCGAGTTGGTCGGCGTCACCCGCAAGACGATCAACACGGTGGAGAACGGCGTCTTCGTGCCCTCCACCGTGCTGGCGTTGAAGGTCGCGCGAGCGCTGGAGATGACGGTCGAGGCGCTGTTCCAGCTGCCGGAGTGATGTTCCCTAAAAGTTCTGGAAATCGCCCACGAGTTCAGCCAAGCTCCCGCCCATGACCGAGCTCCAACGCTGCACCTGGCGCGGCATGAACGGCGATCCGTTCTACGAGGCCTATCACGACGACGAATGGGGCGTGCCCGAGTACGACTCCCGCGCCCTGTGGGAGAAGCTGGTGCTGGACGGGTTCCAGGCCGGGCTGTCGTGGATCACCATCCTGCGCAAGCGCGAGGCCTTCCGCGCCGCCTTCGCCAATTTCGATCCCGACACGGTGGCCAGGTTCGGCGACACGGACCGCGCCAGGCTGATGGCCGACGCCGGCATCATCCGCTCGAACGGCAAGATCGACGCGGCCATCTCCGGCGCGAAAATCTATTGCGATATGCGCGACCGAGGCGAAGACCTGGGCGAGCTCCTCTGGGGCATGGTCGGCGGCAAACCGATCCAGGGCGCCTGGACGCTGGAGACCGGCGTGCCGGCCCAAACGCCCCTGGCCGTCGACATGGCCAAGATGCTCAAGGCCAAGGGCTACAAATATTGCGGCCCGGTGATCGTCTACGCCTTCATGCAGGCCACGGGGCTGGTGAATGATCACCTGACGACGTGCTTCCGCCACGAGGCGTGCCGGAAGCTGGCGCGGTAGTTTCCATCACGCTTGTCATCCCGGACGAGCGCGCAGCGCGAAGATCCGGGACCGACGCCTGAACCCAGAGCTTTGGGTCGGTCCCGGATCTGCGCTTCGCTTGTCCGGGATGACAGGCTTTTGAGCTATTCAGCCACAACGGCGGATTCCCAGCTCCGCCAAATCCGCTTAAGACGGCCAAATGCCCAGGCCCCTCGCCACCGCCCCCAACGGCCCCGACATGATGCTGGAAGCCGCCTGCGGCCCCGGCCTGGTGTGCGGCGTGGACGAGGCCGGCCGGGGTCCATGGGCCGGGCCGGTCAGCGCGGCGGCGGTGATCCTGGATCCGGCGCGAGTGCCCAAGGGCCTCAACGACTCCAAGAAGCTGAGCGCCAAGCAACGCGCGGCCCTGGAGATCGAGATCAAGCAGGTCGCCGTCGCCTGGTGCGTGGGCCTGGCCTCGATCGAGGAGATCGAGGAACTCAACATCCTGCACGCCGCCGGCCTGGCCATGTGCCGCGCCATCGAAGGGCTACAGGTCCAACCAACCATCGCCCTGGTCGACGGCAACTACCGCTTCAAACTGCCCTGCCCGATCAAGACCGTGGTCAAGGGCGACAGCCTGTCGTGCTCGATCGCCGCCGCCTCGATCCTGGCCAAGGAAGCCCGCGACCGGATCATGGTCGAGATGGACACGGTCTATCCCGGCTATGGCTTCGCCGGCCACAAGGGCTATCACGCCGCCATCCACGTCGAGGGCCTGCGACGCCTGGGCCCCTCGCCGATCCACCGGATGAGCTGGGCGCCGGTCAAGCTGGCGATGGCCGGGGAACTGGGCGACGCCGCGTTCGACGACGAGTTGGGCGTTTAACACCCCTACCGTCATCCTCGGACTTGTTCCGAGGACCCCTCGTTCAACTGAGAAGAACGCGAACCAGCGGAGCGGCGAAGTCGCGGCTCCTCCCAACCGACAGCGCGGCTGACCCAGGGGTCCTCGAACCAAGTCCGAGGATGACGGATGTTGGAGTGTGCGAAACTTTTTTGAGTCCGATCGGACTCATTTCCCCAGTTTTACCCAGGGTTAACAGGCGAGTAACCACGTCCATTCACCCCAGCGTAACCAACGAGACTCATGATTCCGCTCAGTGTTTTTAACGGGAAGCGGACATGTCCTTCGGGCCTGAAACCATCATCCAGGGCGACTGCATCGAGGCGATGAACGCCCTGCCCGAGAAGTCCGTGGACCTGATCTTCGCCGATCCGCCCTATAATCTGCAGCTGGGCGGCGACCTGCTGCGGCCCGACAATTCCAAGGTCGACGCGGTCGACGACCACTGGGACCAGTTCGAAAGCTTCGCCGCCTATGACAAGTTCACCCGCGAATGGCTGAAGGCCGCCCGCCGGGTGCTGAAGGACGACGGCGCGATCTGGGTGATCGGCAGCTACCACAACATCTTCCGCGTCGGCGTGGCCGTGCAGGACCTGGGCTTCTGGATCCTCAACGACGTGATCTGGCGGAAATCCAACCCGATGCCCAACTTCAAGGGCACCCGCTTCGCCAACGCCCACGAGACCCTGATCTGGGCCTCCAAGAGCCAGGGCGGCAAGCGCTACACCTTCAACTACGACGCCCTGAAGATGGCCAATGACGAGGTGCAGATGCGCTCGGACTGGACCCTCCCGCTGTGCACCGGCGAGGAGCGGATCAAGGGCGCGGACGGTCACAAGGCTCACCCGACCCAGAAGCCGGAAGCCCTGCTCTACCGGGTCATCCTGTCGACCACCAAGCCGGGCGACGTGATTCTGGACCCGTTCTTCGGCGTGGGCACCACCGGCGCGGCCGCCAAGCGCCTGGGCCGCCGCTTCATCGGCATCGAGCGCGAGACCGACTATATCGAGCACGCCAAGACCCGCATCGCCAAGGTGATCCCGATCGCCCCGGGCGACCTGGACGTCATGGGCAGCAAGCGCAGCGAGCCGCGCGTGCCGTTCGGCAATATCGTCGAGGCCGGCCTGCTCAATCCGGGCGACACCCTGTTCTGCTCCAAGGGAACCCACGCCGCCAAGGTCCGGGCCGACGGCTCGATCACGGTCGGCGACCTGTCCGGCTCGATCCACAAGGTCGGCGCCCTGGTGCAGTCGGCCCCGGCCTGCAACGGCTGGACCTACTGGCACTTCAAGACCGACGCGGGCCTGGCCCCGATCGACGTGCTGCGCAGCCAGGTGCGGGCGGGGATGAACTGAGGTTCATTCACAGGCATGAGGCGGACACCGTCAGGATCCGATTACATGCACACCTACCCGCTGAAGGTTGCCACGGTTGACTATGAGCGCCTGCGGAAAGACCTTGTCGATTTAGTACCGAACGCCAATCCACTACTTATCGGCGTGGACGGTCTTAACGGCGCAGGAAAAACGCACCTAGCAAACTGGGTCGGGTGGCAGTTCGGCATCCCCGCGCTTCACCTCGACCTCTACAACGACCATCCTGGATGGCTGGCGGATGAGCTGGCTCGGGCCGTAAAAATGCGGCTCGATCATAGCTGCTCCGTGGTCGTCGAAGGCGTTAGACTACTGGACGCTCTTGAGGCTGCTCGCCTTGGTCAACCGAGCTATTACATCTACGTAGAACGCGTCGAGGACACGAACGAATTGCCCTTCGTGACCGCTTACACGGAACGGCGTGCCGCAGAAATCGCCAAGGCCGATTGCCGACTGCCGGGCTACACCGCTCTCAGCGAGGACGTCAGTGGAGCGTCTGGAGAATTGAGCGACTAGCAGGCTGCGTACATCTCGCAGGCCCTTGCTCCTTTGGATCATGCCAATCCAGCCTTCGCCGCCTTAAGGAACACGCTCGGCAGCGCCACCAGGCCCGCTGGATCGGTCCAGACGAACTCGCCGTCGCCGTTGCTCTCGGCCCTCAACACCCGCAAGGTTAGCGAGAAGTGGGTGAAAACGTGCTCCACCGTTCCGAAGTCACGCCAAACGCCTGGGGCCGGCGCGGCCTCGGCCGCTTCATCGTCCGACCACGGATCACTGCGCCAGTCGCTGGTCGGCAGGCCCAGCATGCCGCCCAGCAGGCCCTTGGGCGGACGGCGGACCAGGGCGGTGGCCTCGCCGCGGGTCAGCACATAGGCCACGCCGTGGCGGTGCGGCCGCTCAGCCTTCTTCACCTTGCGTGGATAGGTCTCCGGCGCGCCGGTCCTCAGGCCTTCGCACCACGTCGAAACCGGACAGCGGTCGCAGAGTGGCGACTTCGGTCGACACACGCCCGACCCCAGGTCCATCAGCGCCTGGGCCCAATCGCCGGGGCGCTCCGCCGTGACCAGTTCGCCGGCCAGGCGCTTGAGCTCGGGCCTGGCGTCGGGCACGGGCTCTTCCACCGCGAACAGCCGCGCCATCACCCGCTCGACATTGCCGTCGACGACATTGGCCTCGCGGTCGAAGGCGATGGCCGCCACGGCGGCGGCGGTGTAGGCGCCGACGCCTGGCAGGGCCCGCAGGGCGTCCTCGGTGTCGGGGAACACCCCGCCATGGTCGGCCGCCACGGCCCGGGCGCAGGCCAGCAGGTTGCGAGCCCGGGCGTAGTAGCCCAGCCCCGCCCAGGCCGCCATCAGGTCGCCGTCCTCGACCGCCGCCAGGTCCGAGACCGTCGGCCAGCGCTGGGTGAAGCTCAGGAAATAGGGTGTGGCGTGCGGCACGGTGGTCTGCTGCAGCATCACCTCCGACAGCCAGACGCGATAGGGATCGGACCACTGTCCAGCCTTGCCGGCCGCCGGCCCCGTCCGCCAGGGCAGGTCGCGCGCCTGGGCGTCGTACCAGGCCAGCAGGGCGGCGCGGAGGGCGGGGATGTCGAGCATGGCTTCCTATGGCAAATCCTTGGGCGGAATGGGAGGGCCTGCTAACCTCCCCTCCATGCGCCGCCCCCTGCCCACCACGGAAGAAGCTCTCGAGATCCTCAAGCGTCGGCGCACGCGGCCGCAGTTTCGGGCGCCGCCGCCGGCCGGCAAGTCGCTGGCCCCGCTGATCAAGCAACTGGACGCCAAGTTCGGCCAGGGCCCCGGCGTGCTGAAGGCCCGCTGGCGCGAGATCGTCGGCGAGACCCTGGCGCGGCGCACCGAGCCCGTCCGGGTGATCAAGAGCCGCACACCGGGCGAAGGCGGCACCCTGGAGCTGCGGGTCGACGGCCCGGTGGCCTCGCTGATCCAGCACCAGGCCCCGCAGATCACCCAGCGGCTGGACCTGCTGCTGGGCAAGGGCGCGGTCACCAAGCTGCGCATCGTCCAGGGGCCGGTGAAGGTCCAGGCGGCCGCCGCCCCGCCCCGTCCACGCCGCAAACCGCCGCTGGACGCCGCCCAGGAACGCGACCTGGCCGACAGCCTGGCCGACCAGCCGGAAGGCGGGTTGAAGGAAGCCCTGCTGAAGCTGGGTCGCGGCGTGCTGCGCGACCCGCGCTAGACCCCGCCGCGCCTCGCCGCGCTGGCCCGCCATGCTGGATTGACAACCTGACGTCCGATAGGCTGATGCAACGCCTTATCCGCGCCCTTTTCACGCGACTAAAGAATCGCGCTTAACTCCACTATTCACGCCTTTCCCAGGGAAGATCACATGCGTCCGTTGACCCGCCGGCTCCTGACCGCCGTCGCCCTCACCGCCTCTCTGGGCGTCGCGCTCACCGGCTGCGACAAGAAGAGCGGCGCCACCGCCGACGACATGACGCTGGGCAATCCCAACGCCAAGGTCACGGTCGTCGAGTACGCCTCCGTGGCCTGCTCGCACTGCGCCCGGTGGAACAACGATGTCTTCCCGGCCTTCAAGGCCAAGTACATCGACACCGGCAAGATCAACTATGTGGCGCGCGAGGCCCTGACCGGCGAACCGCGCCTGGCCGCCGCCGGCTTCCTGGTCGCGCGCTGCGCCGGCAAGGACAAGTATTTCCAGGTCGTCGACGCCCTGTATCGCGCCCAGGAGCGCATCTATACCAGCGGCGACATCCGGGGCGAACTTCAGGGCGTCGCCTTGGCGGCGGGCCTGAACGAGGCCCAGTTCAACGCCTGTGTCAGTGACGAAAAGGCGCTGGAGAAGCTCAACGAGCGCATCGAACGCACCGGCAAGGCCGACCACATCACCGGCACCCCGACCTTCATCATCAACGGCAAGAAGGTCCATGGCGACGACGGCGGCGAGGCTTCGCTGGCCGAGCTGGACGCCGCCATCGCGGCGGCCGAGGCCGGCGCGAAATGAGCCTCGACCGGCGCGCTCTGATCGGTACGGGACTGCCTGCCTTGAGTTTGGCGGCCTCGGGCGTCGCGCTTGTCGCCACGCCGACGATCGCGCGCGCCGCGGCCCTGCCGGCGGCCGAGGGCGACATGGCCCTCGGCTCGCCCACGGCCAAGGTGCAGGTGGTGGAATACGCCTCCCTGGCCTGCACCCACTGCGCCCACTGGAACAACGAGGTCTTCCCGGCCTTCAAGAAGCAGTTCATCGACACCGGCAAGGTTCGCTACATCTTCCGCGAGTTCCTGACCGAGCCCTACCAGTTCGCCGCCGCCGGCTACCTGCTGGCCCGGCGCGTGGGTCCGGCCAAGTATTTCCAGGTCATCGACGCGGTCTTCCAGCAGCAGGACGCGATCTACAAGAGCCAGGACCTGTGGGGCGGGCTGCTGAAGATCGGCAAGGGCTTTGGCCTGACCGAGGAGCAGTTCACCACCGCCCTGAATGACCAGGCGGCGCTGGACGCCGTCAACGCCCGGGTCGAGAAGGCCGCCGCGCGCGACAAGATCGAGGCCACCCCGACCTTCTTCGTCAATGGCGAGAAGTTCGAGGGCGGCCAGTCGATCGAGGTCCTGGCCGCCGCCATCGCCAAAGCGGCCCCCAGCAAGCCCGGCAAGGGCTGAGGGACGGGCGCGCGTGCAATTCCAGCGCCTGCGCCTCCAGGGATTCAAATCCTTCGTTGAACCGACCGAGTTTCGGATCGAGCCGGGCCTGACGGGCATTGTCGGACCCAACGGTTGCGGCAAGTCCAACCTCCTGGAAGCCCTGCGCTGGGTGATGGGGGCCAACTCGGCCAAGGCCATGCGCGCCGGCGGCATGGACGACGTGATCTTCGCGGGCAGCGGCAATCGCCCGGCCCGCAACCACGCCGACGTCACCCTGACCATCGACAACGCCGACCGCACCGCCCCGGCCCAGTTCAATGACGACCCGGTGCTGGAAGTGGTGCGCCGCATCGACCGGGGCGAAGGCTCGACCTACCGCATCAACGGCCGCGAGGTGCGGGCCCGTGACGTCCAACTGCTGTTCGCCGACGCCTCGACCGGGGCCAATTCTCCCGCCCTGGTCCGCCAGGGCCAGATCAGCGAGCTGATCGGCGCCAAGCCGCAGAACCGCCGCCGCATCCTGGAAGAGGCGGCAGGGGTCTCCGGCCTGCACACCCGCCGCCACGAGGCCGAGCTGCGCCTGCGGGCCGCCGAGACCAACCTGACGCGGCTGGAGGACGTGGCCCGCGAGCTGGAAGTCGCCCTGGGCCGCCTGCGCCGCGAAGCCCGCCAGGCCGAGAAGTACAAGCGCCTGTCGGCCGAGATCCGCGCCGTGCAGGGGGCCGTGCTCTACGCTCGCTGGACCGAGGCCCGCGACAACCTCAACCGCACCCAGAGCGACACCACCGACGCCGCGCGCGCGGTCGAGGAGACAGCCCGCGCCGCCGCCGCCGCCCAGACCGCGATCCTGGCCGCCGAGACCGCCATGCCGCCGCTGCGCGAGGAGGCCTCGATCGCCCAGGCCATCCTGGGCCAGTTGGCGATCCAGAAGGATCGCGCCGAGCGCGAGGCCGAGGCCGCCCAGGCCGAATATGAGCGGCTGTCGGCCGATCTGGCCCGCATCGACGACGACCGCTCGCGCGAGGCGCAGGGCCTGCAGGACGCGGTCCAGGCCCTGGCTCGCGCCGACGCCGAACTGACCGAACTGCGCGCCCAGATCGCCGCCGCCCCGGCGCGCGGCCCTGAACTGGCCGCCGCCGCCAAGGCCGCCGAGGAGGCCCGCGCCAAGGCCGACGGCGAGGTCGAGCAGCTTGCGGCCCGCGCCGCCGCGGAGGACGCCCGGGCTCGGGCCGCCGCCCAGCGCCTGGCCGAGGCCGAGAGCCGCCTGGCCCGCACGATCCGCGCCCTGGACCAGGCCAAGGCCGAGCGCGCCGCGGTCGGTCCGGTGGTCGACCCGGCCGCCGCCGAGGCCCGCCAGCGTTTCGCCAATGCCGAGGCCGGTTTGGCGTCGGCCCGGCAGGCGCTCGAGGAAGCCGAAGCCGTCCGCGTGAAGACCGCCGCCGCCGAGGCCCAGTCCCGCGACCTGGCCCGCAAGGTCGAGGACCAGCTGGGCCGCCTGCGCACCGAGGCCCGGGGTCTGGCCCAACTGACCGCCCCGCGCGCCAAGAGCGGCTTTTCGCCGGCCCTCGACGCGGTGACCCCCGAAAAGGGCTACGGCGCCGCCCTGGCGGCCGCTCTGGGCGATGACCTGGAAGCCGCGCTGGATCCCCGCGCCGCCTCGTTCTGGGCCGGCGCCGAGGCCTCGTCCGTCACTTGGCCGGAAGGCGCGACTCCACTGGCCCCGCTGATCAAGGCCCCGCCGGAACTGGCCGCCCGCCTGTCTCACGTCGCCGTGGTCGCGCGGGCCGACGGTGATCGCCTGGCCAAGGGCCTGCCGGTCGGCGCCCGGTTGGTGTCCAAGGAAGGCGACCTGTGGCGCTGGGACGGCTTCGTGGCCCGGGCCGACGCCCCCAAGCCCGCCGCCGTGCGCCTGGAACAGCGCACCCGCCTGGCCGAGGTCGAGGCCGAGATCGACCAGGTCGCCCCCCGCGCCGAGGCCGCCACCGCCGCCCTGAAGACCGCCGCCGACGCGCTACGGGTCGCCGAGGAGGTGCTCCGGGATAAACGGCGGGGTCCGCCCGACGCCGAACGCCTGCTGACCGGAGCCCGCGAGGCCGTCACCCGTTTCGAACGCGAGTCCGCTCAGCGCGAGGCCCGCGCCCAGTCGCTGGACGACACCATCGCCCGCTTCGAGGGTGAGCGGGTCGAGGCCGACACCGCCCTCAACGCCGTCCGCGCCGAGAGCGCCGGGGCCGAGAGCGTCGCCGACCTGGCCCCCCAGCTCGCCGCCGCCCGCCAGGCCGCGACCGCCGCCCGCGAAGCCGCCGCCGCCGCCCGCTCGGCCCTGGACCAGGAAACCCGCGAGACCGCCGGCCGCCAGCGTCGCCTGGAGACCCTGGAGCGCGACCACGCCGACTGGGCCAAGCGCCGCGAGGCTTCGGCCAAGCGCGAGCAGAGCCTGGACGCCGATCGGGTCAAGGCCGCCGCCGCCGTGGAGGCCGCCCGCGAGGCCCCCACCGTGCTGGCCGAAAAGCTGGTGGTGATCGTCGAGCAGTTCGCCGCCGCCGAGGATCGCCGCGCCAAGGCGTCCGACGCCCTGGAGGCCGCCGAGACCGCCCGCCTGACCGCCGACCGCGCCGCCCGCGCCGCCGAGCAAGCCGCCTCGGAGGCCCGCGAGAAGCGCGCCGCCCTGGTCGCCACGCTCGACGCCGTCCGCGCCCGCTTCGCCGAGGTGGCCGGCAATATCCGCGAGCAGGCCCGCATGGAGCCCGAGGAGCTGGGCCGCCACCTGGCCGGCGAGGCCATCGCGGTCCCGAAGGACGCCGCCGGGGTCGAGGCCCACCTGTTCGCGCTCGAGCGCGAGCGTGACGCCATCGGTCCGGTCAATTTGCGCGCCGAGGAAGAGGCCAACGAATATGCCGCGCGGCTGGAGACCATGCGCACCGAGCGGGCCGACCTGTCGGGCGCGGTGGGCAAGCTGCGGGCCGGCATCGAGGAGCTGAACGCCGAGGGCCGCGAGCGCCTGCTGGCCGCCTTCGAGATCATCAACAACCACTTCAAGACGCTGTTCCAGGCCCTGTTCGGCGGCGGCGAGGCCGAGCTGCGGCTGGTCGAGAACGACGATCCGCTGGAGGCTGGGCTCGAGATCTTCGCCTGCCCGCCCGGCAAGCGCATGGCCTCGATGAGCCTGATGAGCGGCGGCGAGCAGGCCCTGACCGCCAGCGCCCTGATCTTCGGCGTGTTCCTGGCCAATCCGGCCCCGATCTGCGTGCTGGACGAAGTCGACGCCCCGCTCGATGACGCCAATGTCGATCGCTACTGCAACATGCTCGACGAGATGCGCCGCCGCACCAAGACGCGGTTCATCGCCATCACCCACAACCCGGTGACGATGAGCCGGATGGACCGATTGTTCGGGGTGACCATGGCCGAGCGGGGGGTGAGCCAGCTGGTGAGCGTGGACTTGAGCACCGCCGAGCAGTTGGTGGCGGCGCAGTAAGAAAGAACCCCCTCAGTCGCTCCGCGACAGCTCCCCCAGAGGGGGAGCATCTAACGCGGCGCAGATCCTCCCCCTCTGGGGGAGGTGGCCCAGAGGGCCGGAGGGGGGCTGCTGGGTTAGCCGCCGAAAAACCCCACGACCGCATGCCGTAGCGGATTGGCCGGGTCACTCAGCAGCTTCACCGCCATCGCGCACGACATCACCACCAGCAGTGGTCGGATCAACCGCGCCCCGAACCGCATCGCCAACCGCGACCCGATCTGCGCCCCGATGAACGCCCCGCCCGCCATCACCAGCCCGATCGGCCAGACGACCGCGCCCTTCAAGATAAACAGCACCAGACTGCCGACATTCGACGCCGCGTTGGCCAGCTTGGTGTGGGCCGTGGCCTTCAGCGCGCCGTAGCCCAGCAGGGTGACGATGGCGACCATGTAGAAGGCGCCGGCCCCGGGTCCGAAGATCCCGTCATAGAAGCCGATCAGCGGCGCGACGCAGAAGGCGAAGACCGGCACGGTCAGGCGCGGATGCACGTCCTCGCCCTTCAGCCCCTTCGAGAAACCGAAATAGAGGGCGATGACGATCAGCAGGATCGGCACCAGGGCCGCCAGCACGCGCGGCGACAACAGGCTGGCGCACAGCGCGCCGCAGAGGCCAGCGATCGCGGCGCCGCCGGCGACCGGCAGGGCGGTCTTCCAGTCGATCAGGCCGCGACGGGCGAAGGCGGTGGTGGAAGACAGAGCGCTGACCGCGCCCTGCAGCTTGTTGGTGCCCAGGGCCGCGACGGGGTTCATGCCGGTCAGCAGCAGGGCCGGCACGGTCAGCAGACCGCCGCCGCCGGCGATGGCGTCGAACGCCCCGGCGACCAGGGCCACGGCGAACATCGTGGCCAGCAGACCTAGATCAGCGTGCATATGCTCAAGCCCTCGCGTGATCCGCCCTCAGACGGGCCAGGACCACGCGATAGAGCAAGCGGTAGTTGGATTACTTCTGGCGCGCCTTGCGGGCGGCGTACTTGGCGTCGCGAGCGATCTTCTGCTCGGCGGCCGACAAGGCCTTGCGTTCCTTGCGGTCGGCGCGCTTCTCGGCCAAGGCGGCTTCTTCGCGCGCCAGGACTTCCTGACGGGCGGCTTCCTTGACGGCGGCGCGCTCGGCGCGGACCCGCTCCAACTCGGCTTCACGCTCGGCGTGACGCTGCTCGAAGTTGGGGTCCTGGACGGTGGGTTTCACCTTCATCTTGGCCAGCATGGCCTTCTTGGCGTCGGCGGCGGCGGTGATGCGATCGGCGAAGCCGGTGTTCTTCAGTTGCGACATGAATCTTCTGGCTGATGGAAAGTGCGCTCCTAAGACCCCAAAACGCCGGAAAAAGCAATTGATCATCCGGCGCGAATAGCCGCGCCGGACAGATCGCAAGCGTCACTTCTCGATTCGATAGACGGCGTAGCTGTGCGGCGCGATGGCCGCGGCGAACGCGGTGCGGGCGGGCACGCCCTGGCGGCGCCAGGCGTCGGCCTTGCCGTCGGGAGCTTGGGCCTGAACCAGCTTGCCGCTGCTCAGGTCGCGCAGCTTGACCCCCTCCCCCAGCAGCGACAGGTTCACCGCCGTATCGTCGTCACGGAACGACTGCACCACGAAGGTTCCGTTGTCGTAGGCGAACAGGCTGACCCGATCGGGCGCGTCCAGCCGCACCGGGAAGTCGCGCTGGAGGTATCGCTTGATCTCGGTCGTCACGCCCTGGGGCAGGTTGTAGAGATCGCCAGGGTTCTCCGGCATGGTGATCACGTAGATGACCCCGCCGCCGTAACGGTTCATCAGCAGGATGGGGAAGCCCTTGGCGTTGGCCACGCCCCGGATGATCCCCCAGCTGTCGTTCGTGTAGAAGGCCAATTCCGGAAAGAGCACTGGCGGGGTGTCGCGCTTGGGATCGTTCAGGCTCTCGCCGTTGCCCGCGCCATAGCCGTTGAGGAAGTCGTGCAAGGCCACCTTGCGGCCGGTGTCGCGGACCTCGAGGATGTCCTCGATGCCCTTGCCCTGCAGGGCGGACAGCAGGCCCGAGGTGATGAACACCGTCTTGCCGGCCAGCAGGTTGCCCTTGATCTCATCAACGATCTTCGGATCCTTGGCCGCCGCCTGGGTCAGGAGGGCGACGTCGGCGTCCTTGGGGAAGTTGGCCGACAGCTCGATCGGGATGCCGAGATTGCCCAGATAGTTATGGAGGAAATCCTCGCCCGAGGATTGGTAGGGCTTGTAGCTGGCGATGCCGATGGGCTTGCCGAGCCAGCCCAGGTCCTTGTCGATCTTCTCCAGCGACCAGCCCGCCGCGCGGCCCCAGCCGGGGCCAGGATCGCCCGCCTGGCCCGAGGGCTTGTAGCTTGCGGTCATTGCCTTCCAGTCGAAGCTCGTGGCCTTGCCCTTCCACGGACGCTCGCCAGGCTCCACCGTCTTGGCCTCGCTCATCGGATGCCAATTGAACAGCGTGATCTCCGGCGCCTTGGCCAGCAAGGTGTCCCACAGCTGCTCGGCATAGCGGTCCACATAGAGGGTCGAAAAGGTGTCGACCCAGCCGCCGCCATTGCCCTTTTGGCCATCCGACCCCGTGGGGCGGATGTTGTCGTAATAGCGGATCAGCGAATAGCTCTCGTACTGCTGCAGCAGTTGGTCGGTGACGACCGGATCGCGGGTTTCGGTGCCGGTATAGATGCCGTCGAACATCTGGGACTGCTTTTCCAGGTCGTAACCCAGGCCTTGGAAGTGCTCGTACCAGTTGGGGTACTTGATGATCATCCGGACCTTGGGATTGACCGCCTTGGCCGGACCCAGCACCAGGTCCTGGCTGACCTTACGCATGGTCTCCAGCCGGTACTGCGTCCAGGACCGGTCCCCCTTGGCGGCGATGTCGGCTGGGCTCTTGGAGGTGTAGAAGAAGAAGTCGTCGAGGATCACCTCGTCGAAATGCTTGGCCGCCAGGCGCACGGCCTTCTCGCACTCCGCTCGGTCCGCCGGCTTCTCGTAGTCGAAAGTGCCGAACTGGCCGCCCTCGCCGCCCGCGGCAAGGGTGATCCCGCCCGCGACCTTGATCCCGCGCGCCTCGAACCAACCCTTGACCCGCTCGATCTGCTCGTCGGTCGAGAAGTTGTTGCTGCGATAGACCTCCAGATAGACCTTGTCGAAGTGCAGTTGACGGCTGGCGCGCTCGAACTCGCGGTCGAAGGTGGCCTTGTCAGCCAGGCGCTTGGCGTCGTTGACCGCGATATAGATCGCCGCATGGAAGTTCTTGTAGGCCGGTAGTGGCTGCGGCTGAACGGCTTGCGTCGAGGCGGCTTGAGCGGAGGCGATGGGCGCGAGGACGGCGCACAGCGCCGCGGCGCCGAACAGACTGCGGATGACCCGGATCATGGTGTGTTTCTTCCCTCGATATCATGCCGACGCATCGAGGCGCCTGATAATGGTTGCGGTACCATGGATTGATCAGACAAATCACGCGAGGCTTTTCTTTGAGCCTTTGCCCGTAAGGCGCACCCGGAGGCCCAAACGTCCGCGAGACGGTCGGCCTGACGCCAAGGCCTCATCTCAAGCTGACCGCCCGAACGCCTCCCCGCCCCCCGCGGGCGCCGGGTGAACGCGCTGGCGATGTTGATCACGTAAGGGCGCGCGGTTTTGGCCATTTCGGACCACAGACCGCTAAAAGTCCTTACAAAACGGCCACTTGCGTGGAACCCACCCAACCTTGACGCACCGCAACGCGCCCTATAGGTTCCGCCGCGATCAAGCCAGCCGGAAATCCGCCTCTTTTGGGGCGGCCGCGGGCGTTTTCGGACCTGACCGCTCCCATGCCCAAGGCCGACGAACCGAACGACAAGGCTCCTAAAAGCCTGGACGCTCGGATCGCCGCTTTCGAGGCGCGAAAGGCGGCGGAAAAGCCGATACACGCCGAGCACGAGAAATCGTCCCAGGACGGCTATCGTCTTCTAGCGGATTTGATCGGGGGCGTTCTGGTGGGGCTCGGCTTTGGCTGGCTGCTCGACCGTTACGCCGGCACGGGGCCCTGGGGCATGGTCGGCGGTCTGCTGGTCGGCATGGGGATCTCGATCTACACCGTCGTCCGCAAGGCGACGAAACTGAGCGCGCAGGCGTCGGCAAAGTCCAGCAAGGACGAAACCGACGGAGACACGGGAGGCGGGTCTACCGCCCCCAAGCAGAAGAGAGACTAGGGCCTTGGCCACGCCGATCGACCCGATGCACCAGTTCATGATCCAGAAGATCGTGGCGCTGCCTTCCGTTACCGTGCCGGGTCTGGGCGCGATCGACCTGTCGATCACCAACTCGATCGCCGCCATGCTGCTGTCGGCGACGCTGATCCTGGCCTTCTACGCCTTCGCCGGCAAAGGCGCCGTCATTCCCGGCCGCCTGCAGACCGTGGGCGAGATGCTCTATGGACTGGTCGACGGCCTGACGAGCTCGATCATCGGCCATGACGGCAAGAAGTACCTGCCGTTCGTCTTCACCCTGTTCGCCTTCGTGCTGTTCGCCAACCTGCAGGGCATGTTGTTCGGCTGGACCGGCACCTTCCTGGGCTTCACCTCGACCTCGCAACTGGCCGTGACCCTGACCCTGGGCATGCTGGTCATCCTGACGGTCGTCGCCGTCGGCTTCGCCAAGAACGGCGTCAAGTTCTTCAAGCTGTTCGCGCCGTCGGGCGTGCCGTGGCCGCTGTATTTCCTGCTGGTCCCGATCGAGATCATCTCGTTCCTGATCCGCCCCGTCACCCTGGCCCTTCGTCTGTTCGGCAACATGCTGGGCGGCCACGTGGTGCTGAAGATTTTCGCGACCTTCGTGGCCATCCTGCTGGCCATGGCCCCGGCCTACTGGCTGGTGGGCCTGCTGTCGCTGACCTCCGTCGTCGCCCTGACGGCCCTAGAGTTCATGGTGGCCTTCCTTCAGGCCTTCGTGTTCGCGGTGCTCACCTGCGTCTATCTGAACGACGTCGTGCACCTCGACAGCCACTGATCAACCTTTAGTCTTTCAACCCACACACCACTTCCCAAGGAGTCTCAATCATGGACGCTTCCGCCGCTAAGTTCATCGGCGCCGGCCTGGCTATGCTCGGCATGATCGGCGCGGGCATCGGCCTGGGCATCATGTTCGGCAACTATTTCCAAGGCGCCCTGCGTAACCCGACCGCCGCCGCTCAAGAGCGTCCGATGCTGTTCCTGGGCATGGCGCTGACCGAAGCCCTGGGCATCTTCGCCCTGGTCATCGCCTTCCTGATCCTGTTCTCGAAGTGAAAACCCTGGAGCGCGGTCGGTCCTGAGGCCAGTTTCTCGGACCGACGGCGCCCCAGACTCGTTCTTCGGGCATTTTCCGCGTTGGGAAATGCTCCAACCTAAGAGGCTTCTTCGCCCATGGCGACGGAACATCAAGGCACGGTCGAGTCGACTGAGCCCCCCCACGGGCAGGAAAGCGGCGGGCTTCCCCAGCTGCAATTCCAGCACTGGGGCGGCCAGATCGTCTGGTTGCTGCTCATCTTCGCCGTCCTCTTCGCGGTGCTGTCCAAGGTGCTTTTGCCCCGGGTCAGCGGCGCGATCGAGACCCGCGGCGCCAAGATCGCCGGCGACATCGCCGACGCCCGTCGTCTGAAGGACGAAGCCGAGGTCCAGGCCCGCGCGGCCGCCGCCGAGGTGGCCGAGGCTCGCGCCAAGGCCCAGAAGACCGCGGCGGACGCCAAGGCGGTGGCTTCGGCCGCCGCCGCCGAGCGTCAGGCGAAGGAAGAGGCCGTGCTGGCTGAGAAGCTGGCGGCCGCCGAGACCCGCATTCAAGTCGCCCGCGACGAGGCCATGGCCCACGTCCGCGAAGTGGCTTCGGACGCGGCCGGCGCCATCGTCGAGAAGCTGACGGGCAAGGTGGCTTCGGCCGCCGAGCTCAAGGCCTCGCTGGTCTAGGAGAGACGATGATGGAACACGAAACCCTCTTCGATCTCGCCAATCCCGAACTGTGGGTCCTGGTTGGCCTGGCCGCGTTCATCGGCCTGCTGATCTGGCTGAAGGTTCTGCCGGGCGCTCTGTTCAAGGCCCTCGACGCCCATGGCGAGAAGATCAAGGCCGAGCTCGACGAGGCTCACCAGTTGCGGGAAGAGGCTCAGGCCCTGCTCGCCGAGGTGAAGGCTCAACGGGACGAGGCTGAACGTCAGGCCGCCGGCATGATCGAAGCCGCCAAGGTCGACGCCGCGCTAATCGCGTCGGAAGCCAAGGCCAAGCTGGAAGAGCAGATCACGCGCCGCGCCGAAATGGCCGAACGCAAGATCGCTCAGGCCGAGGCCCAGGCCGCCGCCGACGTCAAGTCGGCCGCCGTGGACCTGGCCGCCCAGGCCGCCGAGCAGATCCTGGTTGCCCGCCTGGCGTCCGGCGCCTCGGACGGCCTGGTCGACACGGCCATCGGCCAGATCGCCACGAAGCTTCAATAGCGGTTTCAGGTCAGGTTCAAGACATCAAGGGCGCGTCCTCCGGGACGCGCCCTTTTTGTTTGTGCGGTGAGCGTAGCGAGCGGGCGGAGCGCCAAACAGCCTCCGCCCCCTATGGGGGCGGACAGGCGGCGAAGCCGCCAGGTGGGGGCAAGTCGGGGATCCGGTAAGAAGACAAGCGGCTAGCGTAGCAGCGGCGATCACTTGCCCCCTACGGACCGCTTCGCGGTCGTCTTCCCCCAAATGGGGGAAGAGGGCGTCGCCTAAGCCGGCTGCTTCTTCAGCCAGCGCCGCTTGATATGCTTGCGCCCGCGCTTCAGCACGCGCCAGGACGCCTTGCGCAGGAACAGCTTCTCGGACCGCAGCAGCTGTTGCCAGGCCACCAGCATGATCTCCGGCTCGCGGCGCATCAGGCGGCGGATCGGGAAGATCAGCTTGGGGTGGCGGCGCTGCCAGCGCAGGAAGCGGCGCTTGGCCTGAAACGAGTTGCGCAGCACGATCATCAGCCCGATGACCAGCAGCGGCAGGCCCAAGTGGCCCGGCAGGGGCGTCAGGACGACCCCGGCCAACAGCACCAATATGCCGAAGGCCAGCGCCGCCCAACGGGCGACGCGCCCCGCGGTTTCCCGCAGGACGAGGGCCAGACGACGACGGCGGCGGTAGAGCCTCGAAGGCAGTCTGGCGAGCGTCTCGGCCGGCGAATTCACAAGCCCTGCTTGCGGGCTTGGCGTTTGGCGGCGTCGCGCTTCAACGACCGGCGCCAGCGCTTGGCCCGGCGCCAGCTACGTGGAATGACCAGCCGCTCCATGCGCAGCACCTGTTGCCAGGCCACCGGCATCACCTCCGGCTCGCGACGCAGCAGGCGGCGCAGCGGGAACAGCAGCTTGGGATGAGCGTGCTGGAAGCGGACGAACTGTTTCCGAGCCCGAAACGAGTTGCGCAGCACCAGCATCAGGCCGGCCACCGTCAGCGGCACGCCCAGCGGACCGGGCAGCGGCGCGATCAGGAAACCCGCCACGACCAGGATCAGGCCCAGCGTCACCAAGACGACGCGCGAAATCCGCCCGAGAAGCTCGCGGGCGAGTTCGTCGGCGGCGGAGAAACGCACGGGGGACATGGCGAGGGCGAGGTTCATGGCAGGAAGAAACGGCTTTCGTGGTCCGTTTGATCCCGGCGACGGCCGGCCTCTCGGCTCACAGAACCCGATATGAGAACGGGGCGCCTTTCCGTAAAGGCGCCCCGTTGTCGCTTTGTACGACTGTGGCCTCTATTCCGCAGCCAGTGGCGCGGCGGCCACAGGTTTCCACCTCAAGCGTGGCTTTCTCGCCGCTTGCGTCTCGTCCAGTCGCTTGAGCGGGGCGTGGTAAGGGGCGCCCTTGAAGCGATCGACGTCCCCACCTTTCGCCGCGCCGGCCAG
>FTJN01001192.1_pt2 | contig 23769 bp, 25 predicted proteins | sample 1658361 | NCBI WGS metagenome assembly FTJN01 (sample SAMEA3914819, study PRJEB12502) | metagenome | biome: forest; material: soil | place: Canada | collected 2010-06-26 | depth 0.3 m
GGGCCTGGCCGAGGCCATGGGCGGTCGGCTGGAAGCCGAGGCCGAGCCCGGCCGCGGCGCGACCTTCACCCTGATCGCCGAGCTTCCGCGTTGCGAAGACGCGTTGACGCCGCACGACGAGGCCGCCTGGCCGGAGCCGGCGTCCGACCCCCTGGTCGGCATGCGCGTGCTGCTGGCCGAGGACCATCCGACCAACCGCCGCGTGGTGGAACTGATCCTCGAGGCGGCCGGGGTCGAGCTGACCTGCGTCGAGAACGGTCTGCAGGCCATCGAGGCCTTCCGCGCCGGGGCCTTCGAGCTGGTGCTGATGGACATGCAGATGCCGGTGATGGACGGCCTGACCGCCATCGCCGAGATCCGCAAGCTGGAAGCCGCCGAAGGCCTGACGCCCACGCCGATCCACGTGCTGACCGCCAACGCCATGCCCGAGCACATCAGCGCCTCGCTGGCCGCCGGGGCCGACGGTCACCTGAGCAAGCCCATCCTGGCCCAGGCCCTGCTGGAGCGGGTGGCGACGGCGGCGGACTGTCGGCTCGCCAAGCTTCGGGGCCGCGCGCGCGGTCTCGGCTAGCTCTAGGCGGCCGCTTCGTCCTCGGGCGGCTGGAGGGGCTTTTCCACCCGCGCCCGCCACTTGGCCTTCAACGTGTGGGAGGTGTCGCGCGAGCCGTCGTGGCTCCAGCCGGGCGGACCGAAAACGTAGCCCAAGGCGTGGCGGGGGTGGCGGACCACATCCTTCCCGATGCCGATCCACTCGTGGAAGACATTGGTCAGCAGGTTGAAGCTGGCCAGGTTCTTGACCGTGCCATAGCGGCAAGGCTCCTCGTCGACCTCGGGGATGAAGGTGCCGAACATTCGGTCCCAGATGATCAGGATCCCGGCGTAGTTGGCGTCCAGGTAGCGGGCGTTGCGGGCGTGGTGCACCCGGTGGTGCGAAGGCGTGTTGAACACCGCCTCGAACCAGCGCGGCATGCGCTTGATCGCCTCGGTATGGATCCAGAACTGGTAGACCAGGCTGATCCCCTTCTGGATCGCCACCATGGCCGGCGGGAAGCCCAGGAACGACAGCGGCAGCCACAGCAGCCAGGTGCCGGCCACCCCGCCCGTCCAGGTCTGCCGCAGGGCGGTCGACAGGTTGTAGTGGGTGGAGGTGTGGTGGTTCACATGGCTGGCCCACCAGAACCGCCGCTCATGGGCGATGCGGTGGAACCCGTAATAGGTCAGGTCCTCGGCGAAGAAGAGCACGACCCAGGCCCAGACCGCGGTCATTGGGATCGTGAAGATCCGGTGCTGGTAGACCCACAGTGTCGCGGCGAAGATCACGCTGGCGGTCACCAGGCCGGCGATGGTGCTGCCCAGGCCCATGACCAGGGAGGTGGCGGTGTCCTTGGCCTCATAGCGAGCGTCGGCCTTGCCCATTCGGGCGAGCACGATCTCCAGGATGACGGCCAGCACGAAGAACGGGATCGCCATCTGGACGGGATCGAAGGTCTTCATGCGGCGAACTCACGCGAAACAAACTGGGGCGGCGGCCAAGCGCCGTCCTTCAGGGTCAGGCGAGGCGCGCCGTCGGCGATCTTCAGCTTCAGCCGCCCCTTGTCGACCGTGGCGGCCACGGCGTTGGTCCAAGCCGTCTCTCGCGCCACATAGCCGTCGCCCTTGCGCCAGAGCACCAAGGCCCGGTCGCCCGAACGGGCGATGAGCCCCGCCCCGTCGGCGGCGATCCACAGGGCGTCGATGACGTCGTCCGGAAATTCCACGGCCAGCAGGGCGCGCGCGCCCTCGGCGTCGAGCGGCGGCGTGGCGCGCGCGATGCGAGCCCAGGCCGCGATGGCCACCAGCAGGCTGACGGCGACCGCCGAGCCCAGCAACTGAATCAGCAACGCCTTGTCCAAAGCGACGCCTTCCTCCCCGATTTTTGTCCAGGGTCGGACCGCGCGGCGGGGGCGTCAAGGGCGACGTAGGGTCAGGAAGGTCGCCTCCGCGCACATCTTGACTGTTTACGCCCGAGGTTTTCCTGCCTTAGGTTGCACCACCGCGAACCGGCGGGGGAGTTTCGGGAGTTCGAAATGTCTTTGATGTTCCAGCCGCTGAAGAAGTACGCCGAGTTTTCAGGTCGCGCGCGCCGTTCGGAATATTGGCTGTTCACGCTGTTCATCTTCCTGGTCGAAATCGCCTACCTCGTTCTGTTCGGCGTCCTGGGCGGCGGCGGCATGACGGGCAGCAGCCAGATGAACGGCCTGGGCATGGCGCTGACCGCCGTCTACGCCTTGTTCGCCCTCGGGATCTTGATTCCCAGCCTGGCCGTCAGCTTCCGTCGGCTGCACGACACCGACCGCTCGGCCTGGTGGCTCCTGATCGCCCTCATCCCGTTCATCGGCGGTCTGGTGCTGTTCATCTTCACCGTTCTGCCCGGCACGACCGGGGCCAATAAGTACGGCGCCGACCCCAAGGGCGGCCCCACGGCCGACACCGCCGCCGTGTTCAGCTAAGCCTTCGTCTCAGCGACGGAATCAGGAAGCGCGCCCCCGACCGGAGGCGCGCTTCCTTCGTTTCAGGCTGTCAGGTTTTAGAACTTCCGGGCGTAGCCCACCGACACCACGTTGGCGTCGGCCGCGTCATTGTCGCGGAACTGCTGGCGCGTGTAGTCGACGCGGACGCCGTTCTTGTCGTCGACCTTGTACTGGGCGCCGACCCCATAGTTGACGCTGTCGGCGTCGAACTTGTTCTCGACCCCGGCCAGGGTCTGCTTGAACTGGGTATTGCCGTAGCCGACGCGGGCCAGCAGGTCGATCCGCGGAGTCACGGGTAGGAAACCGACCGCGTAGGCGGCGGCCGAGTGGGTCTGCTCGATGTTGGAGCGGACGCCATTGGTGTCGATGTCATCGTCCTTGACGCCGCCGGACAGCTCGCCCTCGACGCCGAAGTGCGGGGTGAGCTTGGCGCCCAGGCGGCCTTGCACCGCGCCGGTGTCGGCGCCGTCGGCGCGGGATCCGGCATAGCCCAGGGTGCCGTAGATCTCGGGACCGGTGGTCTGGGCGTGCGACAGGGCGGGAACGGCGGCGACCGAAAGGGCGGCCAACGCGGCCGCCGACATGAGAGTTTTCATGGTTGTACTCCTTGGTACTCGCGAGGCATGGGGGAGCGCCTCACGAGACCTGAATAGCCTTGCCATGGGGCCGGTCTTGGGCCCTGGCGGGACCCGTTTGGGGCCATTGGGTGTCGACCAGGACACGTCCGTGGCGATTGTGGCGGCGCTGAATCGTTCCGCCCCGCACGCCGAAAGCCACGGGGTGTGGCTTAAGGGTCGCGTCGCGGAAAGGTGACGGGGGCGTCAGGCGTGCTATTGATCCGCTCGTCGAAAATCCGAGACGCGCCCCACCACCTAATTGGGGAGGCGCGCCCAGCGTCACCGGGACCGCCGCCTTGCATAAAGCCGTCATCGTCGCCACGGGGCTGTACACCCCGCCGTTCAGCGTTTCGAACACTGAACTGGTCGAAGCCTTCAACGCCTATGTCGAGCGGTTCAACGCCGCCAATGCCGACGCCATCGCCGCCGGCGAGGTCGTGGCCCTGGCCCCCTCCTCGCCCGAGTTCATCGAGAAGGCGTCGGGCATCAAGTCCCGCTACGTGATGAACAAGGACGGCATCATCGACCCCGAGATCATGCGGCCGGTCCTGCCCGAGCGCCCCAACGAGCAGATCTCGATCCTGGCCGAGATGGCCGTCGAGGCGGCCAAACAGGCGATCGCCCGCTGGGGCAAGCCGGTCAGCGAGATCGGCGCGGTGATCTGCGCGGCCTCCAACATGCAGCGCGCCTATCCCGCCATGGCCATCGAGGTGCAGCAGGCCCTGGGCATCGAGGGCTTCGCCTTCGACATGAACGTGGCCTGCTCCTCGGCCACCTTCGGCATCAAGACCGCCGCCGACTTCATCGCCACCGGCAGCGCCAAGGCCGTGCTGATGGTCAATCCCGAGATCTGCTCGGGCCACCTGAACTTCACCGACCGCGACAGCCACTTCATCTTCGGCGACGTGGCGACCGCCGTGATCCTGGAAGAGGAAAGCCAGGCGACCGGCGGCTGGGAGATCCTGGGCACGCGCCTGAAGACGCAGTTCTCCAACAACATCCGCAACAATTTCGGCTTCCTCAACCGCACGGCTCCCGAGGGCGAAGGCGCGCGCGACAAGCTGTTCGTGCAGGAAGGCCGCAAGGTGTTCCGCGAGGTGGTGCCGATGGTCAGCCAGATGATCGTCGAGCACGCCGGCGACATCGGCGTGGATCCCACGGGCCTCAAGCGCCTGTGGCTGCACCAGGCCAATATCAACATGAACGAAATGATCGGCCGCAAGGTGCTGGGCCGCGATCCCGAGCCCGGCGAGAACGTGATCATCCTGGACACCTACGCCAACACCAGCTCGGCCGGCTCGATCATCGCCTTCCACAGCGCCAATGACGACTTCGCGGCGGGCGAGACGGGCCTGATCTGCAGCTTCGGCGCGGGCTATTCGGCGGGTACGGTGTTCGTCCGTAAGCGGTAGGCCTTCAGCTACAACATCCGAATGTGCGGCGCATAGGTCGCCACGGCTGACGCCGCGCGAAAGAAGGCGGCGTCGGCCGTGACCATCGTTGCGCGCTCGTTGACGGCGATGGCGAGATAGAGACAGTCGTAGGCGCTTTTGTTCAACTCAAGCGCCAAGCCGTGCGCCAAGGCGGCCAGTCCGCGCGTGGGCACAATTCGCACCGGCGCGGAGGTAATCACGTCCAGCGCCTGAACTGAGTCAGCGGCGGTGATCTGGCCCCGCCGTACCTTCATGGCCAAAACGTTGGAGCACTCGATCAGCCAGAGGTCCGGCACGACCATGATCTCGGACGCGGCCAGCGCCCTGGCCCGTTCAGCCCCCTCCTCTTCAAGCACCCATTTGAGCGCGACAGAGGCATCGACAACGACTGTCACGCCTGATCGTCGCGCGCGCGATCCGCACGCAGATCTTCAAGGCTGGTTGGCCCGCTCTGAGGTCCCAACCGAGCCCGCACTGCGTCGAGGCGCGTCAGGAATTCCTGACGCCCCAGCCCTACACTGGCTGACAGCGCACGGCGCGCTTCTTCCTCCGTCGACGTGGCGTGTTCGGCCGCACGGCGCTTGAGGGCGTCGATCACGCTGTCGTCGAGATTGCGGATGAGGATCTGGCCCATGACGCGATGATGCGCCGCGATTGATATCAATGCAATCGCGGCAGGATCGCGATCACCGGATCGGCTCGAGGACGACCGCCACCGGCCGGCCGTCCTCGACCTTGAGCGTCCAGCCCGTCGTCGTGCGACCGATCAGGTAGCACGTGCGCGGGCCCTGGGTCCGAAACAGGCAGAGCTTGTCGCCCTCGATCGCATAGCGCCCCTCGGACATTCCGAAATCCTGGCGCTCGAACCAGGACCCGTCCGCCTTCAGCACGGTGGGACCCGTGCCGACCGGCAAGGTCTGGACGAAAGTCACCATGCGACCGGTGAACGCCGCCCGGGCCGCGGCCGTGTCGAAGGCCGACGCCTGGACCGACGCCTTCGGATGCGCCGACTTCCAGTCCATGGCGTTGCGAATCCGGCGCCCCACGGCCGGGTGGTCGTAGAACAAGATCTCCTCCAGCTTGCCCGGCGTCGCCGCGCGGTACTCGATGGTCTTGACCAGGGCCTTGGACAGGCCGTCCGGCTCGTTGAAGTGCCGCAGGCTGTAGTTGTCGGCGTCGGTTTCGGCGATGCGGATCAGGCTGTTGCTGAGGGGCGTGCCCAGCAGGCCGATCACCGCCAGGATCACCGTCAGCACCGGCAGGCCGGCCGGATCGGCCACGCCCTTGACCGTATCGGCGCCCAGCAGGGCCGCGACCGGGGCGAACAAGCGATCGATCAGGAAGAAGGCGACGACCGCCAGGAGGCTCAGGATCCCCGCGATCCACAGGGCGTGGTGATGGGCGTAGTGGCCCATTTCATGACCGACCACGCCGCGCACCTCGGCCAGATCCGCGCCCTGTTTGAACATGGTGTCGCTCATCGCCACGCGCGCCGTGCCGAACAGGCCCGAGACGTTGGCGGTGTAGGCGTTGGACTGCTTGGAGCCGTTGTAGACGAAGATTTTGTCGGCCGGGATGTTGTTGGCCTTGGCCATGGCGACCACCTGATCGCGCACGGGGCCGGCCGGCGCGGGGGTGTAGTGGTTGAAGATCGGCTCGATATAGATCGGCGAGAGGACCTGCACGGCGGTGAAGAACACGGCCGTCAACGCGCCTGCCCACAACCACCAGGTGCGTGGGGCCTTGCGGATTAGGGCGTAGAGCGCGACCAGGAACAGGCCGAGCAGCACGGCGGTGATGATCAGGGAAATCAGGCTTTCGCCCAGCCAGCCGGTGAAAGCCTGGCTGGTCAGGCCGTACTGCTTCTGCCGCCACCAGCCCGCATAAGCCGACCATGGCAGGCTCAGCACGCCGTCGATCAGCAGGTAGACGACGCCGACCACCAGGCTGACCAGCACCGGCCGCGGCTTGCGCCGCTCCAGCCTGCGGCGCAGCCCCACCAGCACGCCGCCGCGCACGATCAGGAACGAGACCAGCACCGAAACCAGGAAACCCCACAGCAGCAGCCAGTGGCCGCCTTGCGTATAGGCCGTGGCCTTGGCGTGGGCCTCGGGCGGCAGTTGCGCCAGATAGGCCGCCGTGGCGGCGGCCGGATCGAAGAGATGAGCCAAGGAAGTCCCCCGAAATGAACGCGTTTGACCGCAGCAAGACAGAGGCCGGCGGCGGCGTCAGGTTAATTCGCGGTCAGGTTGGACGCTCCGGCCGCGACGGTGACGCTTGCCTCTGGCGGCGGCGCGTGGGCCGTATAGAAATACGCCCCTGATTTTCGCTTCCGAGGCCCGCATGCGATTCCCCGCCCGTCGTGAACTCCTGGCAGGCCTCGGCCTGGGCGCGGCCGCGCTGGTCCTGGCCGGCTGCGGCAAGTCGGGCAATGTGGCCGAGACCGGCCTCAAGCGCGTCGAGGCGACCAAGACCCTGAGGATCGGCCTGGAAGGCACCTATCCGCCGTTCAACTTCCAGGACAAGGACGGCCAGCTGGCCGGGTTCGAGGTCGACTTCGCCAAGGCCCTGGCGGCCCAGATGAAGGTCAAGGCCGAGTTCTCGCCCTCGCCCTTCGCCGGCCTGCTGGGCGCGCTGGAAGCCAAGCGCATCGACGTGGTCATCAACCAGATCACCATCACCCCCGAGCGGGCCGCCAAGTACGATTTCTCGCGGCCCTATACGGTCTCGGGCATCCAGATCATCGTCCGCAAGGGCCAGACCGGCATCGCCACGCCGGCCGACCTGGCGGGCAAGAAGGTCGGGGTGGGCCTGGGCACCAATTACGAGAGCTGGCTGCGCAAGAATGTGCCCACCGCCGTCGTCCGCACCTATGACGACGACCCCACCAAGTACCAGGACCTCAAGGCCGGCCGCATCGACGCGGTGCTGAACGACCGGCTGGTGGCCGCCGACTTCGTCAAGACCTCGCCCGACTACGTGGCCTCCGGCCCGCCCTTCGCCAGCCAGGGCATGGGCGTGGCCATGCTGCGCGACCCGGCCCTGAAGGTGACCATCGACCAGGCCATCGACGCCCTGCGCGCGAACGGCCAGCTGGCGGCGATCTCGAACAAGTGGTTCGGGCAGGACGTGACGAAGTGATGTCCGCGGGCGCCCAGCCGTGAACCCCTTCGACCTCATCGTCCAGTCCGCCCCGCTGCTGCTGAAAGGCGCGGGCTACACCGTGGTGCTCAGCTTGATCGGCATGGGCGTGGGGCTGGTGATCGGGTTCGGCCTGGCCTTGATGCGATTGTCGCGCAGCCCGCTGCTGCGCTGGCCGGCGGCGGTCTATGTCTCGGCGATCCGCGGCACGCCGCTCTTGGTGCAGCTGTTCCTGATCTATTACGGCCTGCCGCAACTAGGGATCCAGCTGCCGCCGCTGCTGGCCGCCGGGATCGGCTTCTCGATCAATATCGGCGCCTATGCCGGCGAGATCCTGCGCAGCGCCATTTCCGCCGTCGACAAGGGCCAGTGGGAGGCCGCCAGCGTGCTGGGCATGAGCCGCGGCCAGGCCCTGCGCCGGGTGATCCTGCCGCAAGCCGCCCGCACCGCCGTCGCGCCGCTGTCCAACAGCTTCATCAGCCTGGTCAAGGACACCTCCCTGGCCGCCACCATCCAGGTGCCCGAGCTGTTTCGCCAGGCCCAGCTGATCACCGCCCGCACCTACGAGATCTTCGCCATGTATCTGGCGGCGGCCGCCCTCTACTGGATCCTCTCCAGCCTGCTGGCCCTGGGCCAGACCCGGCTGGAACGCCAGGCGGAGGGTTCGCGATGAGCAACGCCTTGGGGAGCGCGATCCAAGCCGCCGGTCTCATCAAGCGCTTCGGCGACACCGCCGTGCTCAACGGCGTGGACCTGACCGTCGCCCCCGGCGAGGTGGTCGCGGTCATCGGCCCCAGCGGCTCGGGCAAGAGCACCCTGCTGCGCTGCCTGGCCGGGCTGGAGCTGATCGACGGCGGAACCCTGACCGTGGCCGGCGTCACTTCAGGCGGCAAGACGCCCCTGGCCCGCGCCCTGAAGGGCCGCGTCGGCTTCGTGTTCCAGAGCTTCAATCTCTTCCCGCACCGCACCGCCCTGCAGAACGTCGCCGAAGGCCTGATCGTCGTGCGCGGGGTCAAGCCGGCCACCGCCTACGACAAGGCCCGCGCCCTGCTGACCAAGGTCGGCCTGGCTCACCGCATCGACGCCTACCCCCGCGAACTGTCCGGCGGCCAGCAGCAGCGCTGCGCCATCGCCCGCGCCCTGGCCATGGATCCAGAGGTCATCCTGTTCGACGAACCGACCTCCGCGCTGGATCCAGAGCTGGTCGGCGAGGTGCTGACGGTGATCCGCGACCTGGCCGCCGAGAAGCGCACCATGGTCATCGTCACCCACCAGATGGAGTTCGCGCGCGATGTGGCCGATCGGACGCTGTTCATGGATGACGGCGTTATTATTGAACAAGGCCCTTCCGCAGAAGTGCTTGGTTCGCCTAAGGAAGAGCGCACGCGGCGATTCCTCAGCAAGGTGAGCGGCCTGAGGTCATAATTTGGCCTCCGGCGCCCCTCACCTCCTCTCCGCCGACGCCGTGTGCTGTGAGGCGAGGTCCAGTGAAACCCTATATCGATCTGCAAGGCGCATCGGGCGCTGTCTACCGTTACAAGCTGGCCGAGGATCGCGATCCTCGGACGACGATTGCTGGCAATTTCGTGTTCGTCGACGCGACCGGAACCATCGTCTACGCCGGCGAGGCCAACAATCTGCACGGGGCCGGCAACCGCTTCCCCGAGGCCTCCCAGAAGCACAAGGCGGAGTATCTCTACACACGCCTGAACGTCTCGGGCGCCTCGCGCTCGGACGAGCTGCAAGACATCATCGCGGCCGTGAAGCCGGTGATGAACAAGGGCGAATAGGCCAACACCCGGCGTCCACATCTGACGCAGGCTTCGCTATGGTGGCGCATAATGCGCCCCGAGATTCTCTTTCCGCTGTTCACGCCGGTCTCCACGCTCAAGGGCGTGGGGCCGCGCGTCGCGCCGTTGGTCGAGCGGCTGGCGGGGCCGATCGTGCGCGACGTGCTGTTCGTGCCGCCGACCAGCCTGATCCGGCGCACCGCCACCACGTCGGACCGGGCCCTCGACGGCCAGGTCCAGACCTTCCTGGTCACCATCGACGCCCACCTGCCGCCGCAGCGTAGCGGCCAGCCCTGGCGGATTCGCGCCTGGGACGAGCACGGCTTCGTCACCCTGACCTGGTTCAAGGGCTTCGGTTCGCACCTGGAGCGCGCCCATCCGGTCGGCGCCAAGCGGGCGGTCAGCGGCAAGGTCGAGCGCTACGGCAGCGAGATCCAGGTCGCCCACCCCGACTACCTGCTCGACGCCGACAAGGCCGGCGACATCCCGCCGGTCGAGCCCGTGTATCCCGCTACCGCCGGCCTGCCCTCGCGCACCTTCCGCAAGTTCGCGCAAGAAGCCCTGGAGCGCGCCGCCGTCCTGCCCGAATGGCAGGACCCGGCCTGGCTGACCCGCGAGGGCTTCCCGGCCTGGCGCGAGGCCCTGGCCCTGATCCATGGCCCGCAGGCCGAGATCGACCTGTCGCTGTTGTCGGGCGCCCGCCGTCGCCTGGCCTATGACGAACTGCTGGCTCACCAACTGGCCCTGGCCCAGCGCAAGGCCGGCAAGCGTTCGCACCCCGCCCCGCGCATCGTCGCCGGCCCGCTGTCGGACGCCGCCGAGAAGGCCCTGCCCTTCAAGCTGACCGGCGCCCAGATCCGCGCTTTGTCCGAAGTGCGCGGCGACATGGCCAGCGGCGAGCGGATGGGCCGACTGCTGCAGGGAGACGTCGGCTCGGGCAAGACCGTGGTCGCCATGCTGGCCATGGCCGACGCCGCCTCGTCCGGCCTGCAATCGGCCCTGATGGCCCCGACCGAGATCCTGGCCCGCCAGCACTACGAGACCCTGGCCCCGCCGCTCGAAGCCCAAGGCCTGGCGGTGATCCTGCTGACCGGCCGCGACAAGGGCTCGGTGCGAGCCTCCAAGCTGGCCAAGCTGGCCGACGGCTCGGCCGCCGTCGCCGTGGGCACCCACGCCCTGTTCCAGGACGACGTCGTGTTCAAGGCCCTGGGCCTGACCATCATCGATGAGCAGCACCGCTTCGGCGTCAACGAGCGGAAGCGCCTTCAGGATAAAGGGGAAGGCGCGCATCTGGTCGCCATGTCGGCCACCCCGATTCCCCGCACCCTGGAGCTGACCGTCTTCGGGGATCTCGACGTCTCGCGGATCGACGAGAAGCCGCCGGGCCGCACGCCCGTCGCCACCCGCGCCTCGCCGACCCCGCGCATTCCCGAGATCATCGCCCGGCTGAAGGCCGCCGCCGAGGCTGGAGCCCAAGCCTTCTGGATCTGCCCGCTGGTCTCGGAGTCCGACAAGATCGACCTGCGCGACGCCGAGCGCCGGGCCGCGAGCTTGCGCGAGGCCATTGGCCCCAGCGTCGGCCTGGTCCACGGCCAGATGCCGGCCGCCGAGAAGGACGCGGTGATGGCCGACTTCGTCGACGGCAAGGTCAGCGTGCTGGTCGCCACCACCGTGGTCGAGGTCGGGGTCAATGTGCCCAACGCCAGCATCATGGTCATCGAGCACGCCGACCGCTTTGGCCTGGCCCAGCTTCACCAGCTGCGGGGCCGGGTCGGCCGGGGCTCGCGCGAAAGTTCCTGCGTCCTGCTCTACGACCCGCCGCTGTCGGAGGTGGCCCAACAGCGCCTCGACATCCTGCGCCGCAGCGACGACGGCTTCGAGATCGCCGAGAAGGACCTGGAGCTGCGCGGCGGCGGCGACCCGCTGGGCCTCAAGCAGAGCGGCTTCCCGGCCTATAAACTGGCCGACCCGGTCGCCCACCGCGACCTGATCGCCGTGGCCGCCGACGACGCCCGCCTGATCCTGGCCCGCGACCCCGACCTGACCTCGCCGCGCGGCCAGGCGGTGCGGATGCTGCAGGAGCTGTTCGACTGGAAGGCGGCCTCGCCGCTCAACGACGCGGGCTGATTGACCGATGGTCGGGCGGGCCTAAGCTCGGCTCATGTCGAAGGTCCTGATGCCGATCCCTGCTCGCGACTTCGACCCCACCGAGGTCGCCGTCAGTTGGAAGGTGCTGACCGCGCGCGGCCACGACGTGGTCTTCGCCACGCCCGATGGGCGCCCGGGCGCCGCCGACGACATCATGCTGACCGGACGCGGCCTGCCCCTGGTCGGCCGCCTGCTGCGCGCCAACGCCGACGGCCGCGCCGCCCACGCCGAGATGCTCGCGGATCCGGCCTTCCAGGCGCCGCTGCGGTGGAGCGACGTCGCCACGACCGCCTTCGAAGGCCTGCTGCTGCCCGGCGGGCACCGGGCGCGAGGGATGCGGGACTATCTGGAAAGCCCGGTGTTGCAGGCGGCGGTCACCCAAGCCTTCGCCGACCAAAAGCCGGTCGCCGCCATCTGCCACGGCGTGCTGCTGGCCGCTCGTAGTCTCGATCCCACAACCGGCCGCTCGGTCCTGCACGGCCGCAAGACCACGGCCCTGACCTGGGCCTTGGAGCGTTCGGCTAGCGCTTTGGCTCACGTCTTCCGGCCCAGGGACCGCGACTACTACCGCACCTATGTCGAGGCCCCGGACCAGCCGACGGGCTTCATGTCGGTGCAGGCCGAGGTCACCCGCGCCTTGGCCGGTCCCGACGACTTCCTCGACGTGCCGACCGACGCCCCGGACCGCAAACGCAAGGCCTCGGGCCTGGAACGCGACACCGCCGCCGACGCCGGTCCCGCCTTCGTGGTTCGCGACGGCCGATACGTCTCGGCCCGCTGGCCCGGCGACGCCCACGCCTTCGCCACGACCTTCGCGGCGGTGCTGGACGAAGCCGCCTTGCCTGACGCTGGGTGAGGCGAAGGAGGCTGGCGAGATGGACATCCCGGCCGCCCTCTCCGCCCTGGCTCCGCGCCTGTCGCCCGGCGTGACGACGGCCACTAGCGCCCGTCGCCTGTCGGGTGGAGCCAGTCTCGAGACCTGGACCTTCGATCTCGACGACGGCACGCCGCTGATCCTGCGCCGACGCCCGGCGGGCGGATCGATGAGCGAGGCGGCTCTGCCGCTGTCCACCGAAGCCGCTCTGCTGGCCGCCGTCGCCCCGCAAGGCGCGCCCGTGCCGGAGGTGGTGCGGGTCTGCGCGCTCGCCGACGGCCTGGGCGAGGCCTATGTCATGCGCCGGCTGGAGGGCGAGACCCTGGGCAAGCGCATCGTTCGCGACGAGGCCTTCGCTGCCGTCCGCCCGGGCCTGGCGCGGCGCTGCGGCGAGGTGTTGGCGGCGATCCACGCCACGCCGCTGAACGGCCTGCCGCCGCTGGAGACCTCCGACGCCGCCAGCGAGCTGATGCGCTACGAGGCGGTCTATCGGCAGAGCGGCGCCCAGCGGCCGGTGTTCGAGGCCGCCTTCCGCTGGCTGGCCGACCGCGCCCCGCCGCTGGAGCGTCCGGTGCTGGTGCATGGCGACTTTCGCAACGGCAATCTGATGATCTCGCCCGAGATGGGCCTGGTCGGCGTGCTGGACTGGGAGCTGGCCCATCTGGGCGACCCGGCCGAGGACCTGGGCTGGATCTGCGTCAATTCCTGGCGGTTCGGAGAATGGCGACGGCCGGTCGGCGGGTTCGGCGACTACCAGGACCTGCTGGAAGGCCACGCGGCGGCCGGCGGCGCGCCGGTGTCACTCGAGCGGCTGCTGTTCTGGCAGGCCCTGGGTTCGCTGAAATGGGGCGTCATGTGCCTGATGATGTACGCCAGCTTCGCCAGCGGCGCGGACCGCTCGATCGAGCGGGCGATGATCGGCCGCCGGGCCAGCGAGACCGAGATCGACCTGGTGCTGCTGATGGAGCGGTTCTCATGATCACCCATCCCACCGCCGCCGAACTGCGCGAGGCCCTGGCCGGGGTCGAAGCCGGGCCGCCCGGAGACGCCCGCACGGCCTTCATCGCCCGCGTCGCCGACAACGCCCGCGCGACCCTGGACCGCGAGGCCGCGCTGGGACCGGCGGCGGAGGCGGCGGCGGTCGAGCGGCTGCGGGTCTTGCTGGGCATGGAGGGCGACTTCGAGACGCTGAACGCAGAGCTCTGCGCGCGGTTGGCGGATGGTCGCCTGGCGCCGCTCGACCCGGCGTTGCTCGCGCATCTGAAGGCCAGCGTCGCGGATCAGATCGCCATCGACCAACCGGGCTATTCGGGATTGGCGGCGTTGGAGGCTCAATCAGAAAGCCCGGCTTCTTCGCATTGAGGCATCACTCTCTCATCCGCTCATCCCGGCGAATGCCGGGACCCAGATCCCATGGCGGTGTGGATGATTGGAAAGACTCAGAGCCCTTGGCGTCAGCCTCAAAGCCATTCCATCTGGGTCCCGGCATTCGCCGGGATGATCGGATCTAAAAGCTATGGTTCAAGAACGGCAGTCCGCGCCTTCAGCGCCGCCACCCGCGCCTGGGCGTCCGCCTCGATGTCCGCCCAGAACAGGTTGAACCCGTCCACCTTGCGCCGGTCGGTCCACGAGCCGCTGTCGCGCAGCGAGGTCGACTTCGGCTTGCCCGTATGCAGCAGGCCGTTCTCGCACTGGGCCCAGACCTGGCGCTTGAGCAGCGAGGGCCGCGATCCCCATTCCAGGCCCGTGGCGTTAGCGGCGCCGAGGTTCAGCTTGGCCGGGGCGCGGATCTCACTTCGCGCGCCCAGCAACGGGTTGACGCAGAGCGGGGTGCGACCATCCAGAGTGACCAGCTCGTCGCCGCCCCGCCAGACCAGCGAGCGGTTGGTCAGCTCCTGGGCCTGCTGGAAGTCGCCGTCCACCAGCGAGGCCCAGGCCACCACGCAGCCGGCCTGATCGCGGCGAGAGCAGGCGGGCACGATCGCGCCCGGGCCATACTCGTCGGCGGGTGCCACCGTCTCGATCAGATAGACCCCGGCCAGACGCGCTCGCAGGGCCGGATCGGAGGCGATTTCCTCGTTCAGCAGCCGCGCGGCCAGGATGCCGCCCTGCTCCACCCCGACCAGGATAAGGGGGCGCCCGCCGTTGTCGTGCTGGAGATAGCGCCGGAAGGCCGCGCGGACGTCGTCATAGGCGAAGCGCCGAGCGTCGCGGGCGTCGTCGCGCAGGGTCAGGAACGTGTAGAGGCTGGCCTGGCGGTAGTGCGGCGCGAAGATCCGCCCCACCCGCGCGAACGGCGCGGCGTAGTTGGGCAACATCACCCGGGACAGGGCCCGCTCGGCCTTGGGCTGGTCGTAGGGCGCGTTCCAGTCGCGCCCGCCGTCATAGCTGGTGGGGTGCACGAAGAAGACGTCGGCCGGTTCCTTGGCCGCAACGCCGGCCGGTGGGCGCAGGGCCCAGGCCTGGGGCTTGGCGTAGTCGGGAGCCGGCGGCGGCTCATAGGCCTGGAACGGGATCTTGGGATCCAGCGTCGTGCGCAGGATGTCGTAGCGCCAGTAGAACGCCGCCGCCAGGACCAGCGCCAGGAACAGCACCGCCCCCGCGAAGATCCAGCGCTTGAAACCCTTGAACCGGTCGGCCATGCGCCTTGGTTACACGAACCCGTCGCGTCGCGCGAGACGGCGCGAAACCCCTTACGCGCCTTCCTGTCCGATGATCGCCACCGAGCACACATTGCTCGCCGGCGCGCCACCCAGATTGTGGGTCATGCCCAGCACCGGGTCCTTCAGCTGGCGCTCGCCGGCCCGGCCCTGGAGCTGCAGGTACATCTCGTAGAGCATCCGCAGACCCGAGGCGCCGATCGGGTGCCCAAAGCACTTGAGGCCCCCGTCGATCTGGCATGGCAGGCCGCCGTCGGCGTCGTAGAAACCGTCCAGCACGTCGCGCCAGCCCTGGCCCTCGGGCGAGATGAACAGGTCTTCCATGGTCACCAGCTCGGTGATCGAGAAGCAGTCGTGCACCTCCATCATCGAGATCTGCTCGCGCGGTCGCTCGATGCCGGCCTCGCGATAGGCCTTGCCGGCGGCGATGCGGGCGGTGTGGAAGTAACTGCCGTCCCAGCCATTGTACTGGCTCTCAAACCCGTTGGAGACCGACAGCTGCAGGGCCTTGACCAGGGTCAGGTTCTTCTTGCCCAGGGCCCGGGCGATCTCCGGCGTGGTGACGATGGCGGCCGCCGCGCCGTCCGAGACGCCGCAGCAGTCGAACAGGCCCAGGGGCTCGGCGATCATCGGGGCGTTCAGCACCTGCTCCTCGGTGACGGCCTTTTGCAGGTGGGCCTTCTTGTTCTTGGCCCCGTTGGCGTGGCTCTTGACCGAGACGTGAGCGATGGCGCGCTTGAGGTCCTCGCGCGAGACGCCGTGCTTGGCGCGGTAGGCGCTGGCCAGCTGGGCGAAGTTGCCGGGGGCCGAGCCGTTGGGGATGATCTGCGGCATGAAGGTTCCGGGATTGCCGACCGGCAGGCCGCCATAGCCGGTGTCCTTCAGCTTCTCGACGCCCAAGGCGATGGCGATGTCGGCCGCCCCGGCCGCCACCGCGTAGACCGCGCCCCGGAAGGCCTCCGAGCCCGAGGCGCAGAAGTTCTCCACCCGCGTCACGGCGATGTTGGGCAGGCGCAGGGCGATCGACATCGGCGTGCCACCCTTGCCCGTGCCCAGCTCGTCCACGTGCGTGGAAAACCAGGCCGCGTCCAGTTGGCTGGGCTCGATGCCGGCGTCGGCCATGGCCTCGATATAGGCTTCGACCATCAGGTCATCGGGCCCGGCGTCCCAGCGCTCGCCGAACTTGCTGCAACCCATCCCCAGGATGGCGACCTTGTCGCGAATGCCCTTGGCCATGGTGGTGCTCCTATTCCGCCGCCAAGGCGGTTTTGGCGGCGATCGCCGAGCGATCCGGCGCGGCCTTCCAGAAGTAGCGGACGAAGCCTCGCTTCTCGTCGACGTCCTTGATCCGGAACACCATCTTGACCGGCAGGCGGCTGTCGACCTCGCCCTGCTCGACGTCGGTGATGTCCATCATGATCCGCCCGCCGCCTTCGAAGACAATCATGCCGTAGTGGTTGGGCGGGCTCATCGAGAAGGTCAGGAAGTCGGCCGAATAGCTCAGGACCGACGCCTTGCGCTCGGCGAAGCGGTACGGCTCCTGGGTGTCGACGCCCGGGTTGTTGGGGGCCACCGAGATGCGGGTGCGGGGAAACTGCACGACGCCGGTCTCGCGGCAGCGGCCGCCGACTAGCCCCAGGATCTGGTCCTGGTTGCGATAGAGGGTGGTCAGGGCCGTCTTGTTGTCCTTCTCGGCCCGCATGCCCTTGTCCCATTCGACCAGGCCGTTGAAGGTGAGGAACTTCAGATAGTTGTCCTCGTCTTTTCGATCGGCCAGCGCGCCCGTGACGCCACGCGCAGGGCGACTGGTTTCGGCGCCGTCTCCGACCCGGAACACCAGCGCCTCGGCGCCCTGGCCGAACTGGGCGACTAGGATGACCTCGCCAGGCTTGGCCTGTTCCAGGGCATGGGCCAGCATCAGCGGACCATGGGCGCAGCCGGCTTCGCCGAGGGTCAAGGCCAGGTTGTCACGCACCGCCTCGGGGGCGATGCCGACCGCCTTGGCCAGACTGGCGGCCATGCCCGAGAAGGTCGACGGAAAGCAGAAATACGTAATGTCGGAAGCACTTATGCCGGAAACCTCCAGCGCTTTCCGAATGGCCGGTGGGACCAGCTTGACGATGCCCTCGTCGCGGACCCAGCGTTCCTCCCAGGCGTAATCGAACTCGCTGTCGGCCCCTCGGAAATGGTCGACGAAGTCATCGGTGACACTGCCCCGCCCGAGGAACTCGGCCGCGCCGGCCTCGGCCGACACCACGAAGGCCGCCGCGCCGTCGCCGAAGTCCAGTTCCTGGCTGGACGCCGCGCGGGTCCGGCGGTGCTCGCCCGTCGCCACCAGGGCGCGCTGGCTCGCCCCGCCCCGCACCGCCGCCAGGGCTTGACCCAGGGCGGCCAGGCCGCAGCGCTGCGAGCCGGTGATGTCGGCCGAGGCGATGGACTTCTCCAGCGTCAGGGCGGCGGAGACGATGCCGGCGTTGAGGCGGTCGGTGAACGGGGCCGTGGTCGAGGCGAAATAGAGAGCGTCGATGGCCGTGCGGTCATCGTCCGGCCCCAGGGCGTCGCGGGCGGCCTCCACCGCCATGGTCAGGGCGTCCTCGTCCCAGTTGGCCATCGAACGTTCGCCCTTGGCCTTGGCCCGCAGGTTCGGCGCGACCCAGGCATTGGCCTGGGTGACCGCCTTGCGGCTGAGGCGAAGGCGCGGCGCATAGGCGCCCCAGGCGGCGATGCCGACCATGTTCCACTCCCTGACCGACGCCCGTCTTGGCGACTTATCAGCGGTTAGCTTACGCGTGCGAAAGCCGGCCGCAAGCGTGACCCCACGGCAAGGCGAGCGAGGAAATTGAGCGCTGGCGGCGATCCGAAACAGCGCTAGGTTGAACGGCGACATTTGGGGGGCAAGCACATGGTCCGCGCAAAACAGCTGGGGATACTCGCTGCATCGAGCATCGCCGCGCTGGTTTTTCCTGCCTCCGCCCTGGCGCAAGCGCCCTATCCGCCAGGTGTGGACTACGGGATTTCCGACTACCTGGCGCGAACCCCGGCGGCCTGTATCAAACTGCCCATCGACGGCGGGGTGCGTCCGCACACGCCCGACGATGGCCCCCGTAACCCGCCCGCCCGGCAACAGGCGATCGATGTGGCCGAGACGATGGCCGAACTGGGCTTGATGGAACGGACGCCGTCCAGCTTCGAGAACCATCGTGAATACCGGATCAAGGACGCCGCCGCCTACGACGGCCGGGGCGCCTTCTGCTACGGCAAGGAAGTCCTGACGAACATCGTCAGTCTCTCACCGCCCCAGACGCGCGGTCCGTTTTGCGTGCGCGAGGCGGAGGTCCTGACCGCGTTCAGAGACGTGCCCGACTGGATGGGACTTCCGTCCTTGGCGCCCTATGTGGAAAATCGCGCGACCTGGAAATTGGCCGGACGCAGGACCATCCAGCTCAACCGCGAGGGCAAACGCTGGGTGGCGTCGACGCCCTACGATCCGGTTCACTCCAACTGGTTCGGCCCCCGCGCGTTCGACGCCTGCGCGGCTCAGCGGTAGGGGTCGTCCGTGTTCAAAAACCCGGCCACATAGTCCTCGACGCCGTCTTCCAGCGCGGTCATCGGGGCGTTGTAGCCGGCCGCGCGCAGGCGGCTCATGTCGGCTTGCGTGAAGTACTGGTACTTGCCGCGCAGCACTTCGGGCATGTCGAAATAGTCGATGTCGGGCTCGCGGCCGACCGCCCGGAAGGTGGCCTCGGCCAGGGCCTTGAACGAGCGCGCCTTGCCCGAGCCCAGGTTGTAGACGCCGTTGACGTGCGGGCTCTTGGCCAGCCAGGCGACCACGTCGGCCACGTCGCGCACATAGACGAAGTCGCGCAGTTGGCCGCCGTCCTCGTAGTCGGGGTGGTGCGACTTGAACAGCCGCACGCCCTCGCCGGCCGCCACCTTGGGCCAGATCTGGCAGACCACCGACTTCATGCCGTCCTTGTGGTCCTCGTTGGGGCCGTAGACGTTGAAGAACTTCAACCCCACCCATTGGGTCGGCGCATGACCGCGGGCGGCCTCGCGGACCGCGTAGATGTCGAACAAGGCCTTGGACCAACCATAGGCGTTCAGCGGCCGCAGGGCCTTGAGGCTTTCCAGGTCGTCCTTGCCGTCGAAGCCTTGCAGGCCATCGCCGTAAGTCGCTGCGGACGAAGCATAAATCAGCCGGCGCTGATGCTGGGCGCACCACCGCCAGAGATCACGCGACAGCACGAAATTGGACCGCACGATCAGGTCGGCGTCCGGCTCGGTGGTCGAGGAGACAGCGCCCATGTGGATCACCAGCTCGACCTCGTCGCCGCGCTCGGCCAGCCAGTCGAACAGGTCTTCCGGGGCGACGAAGTCGGCGATCGGCGACTTGGCGAGGTTCTTCCACTTGTTTTGCGCGGCCTCGCCCAGCCAGTCGCAGACCACCACGTCGAGGCTATCGTCCTCGCACAGCTTGGCCACGATGTTGGAGCCGATGAAACCGGCGCCGCCGGTGACGAGGATGACGCGTCTGGACATGAGAGGGCTTATGCCACAGCGGCATAACGATGAAACCTCTCCCCCTGGGATAGGGTTCGGTTTTCGTCGAACTCGGCTAGGAACTTCCGCGTGAGGGTCCCGTTTCAAGCGGCCTCGAACGGGACATGCGAAACGTGCAACTCGACCAGGACGGCCCCATCATCGTCTGGCTGCGCAACGACCTGCGCCTGGCCGACAATCCCGCGCTGATCGCGGCGGCCGCGACCGGGCGTCCGGTAATCCCGCTGTACATCCTGGATGAGACGCCCGGCGTGCGGCCGATGGGTGGCGCTTCGCTGTGGTGGCTCGACAAGTCGCTGGCCGCCCTCACCGCCGCGCTGCGGGCCATCGGCTCACGACTGATCCTGCGACGCGGACCGGCGCGCGCGGTCCTGGCCGAGATCGTCGCCCAGGCCAAGCCGGCGGCCGTGGTCTGGAACCGGCTCTATGACGCCGCCGCCATCGAACGCGACAGCCAGATCAAGGCCTGGCTGAAGGGCGACGGGATCGCCTGCGAAAGCTTCAACGCCGGCCTGCTGAACGAGCCCTGGACGGTGAAGAACGGGGCGGGCCAGCCCTACAAGGTGTTCACGCCGTACTGGCGCGCGGCCCGCGATCAGCTGACCCACGTCCACGCCGAGCCCGCGCCCAAGGCCCTGGCCGCGCCCGAGCACTGGCCGCCCGGCGATGACCTGAAAAGCTGGGACCTGCATCCCACCAAACCCGACTGGTCCAAGGGCTTCGACCTCTGGACGCCCGGCGAGGCCGGCGCATTGGCACGGCTGGACGACTTCCTGTCCGGCCCCGTCGAGGACTACGGACACAAGCGCGACTTCCCTGGCGTGGAGGCCACCTCCCGCCTCTCTCCCCACCTTCATTTCGGCGAGATCGGCCCGCGCCAGGTCTGGGTCGCGGCCCGTAACGCCGTCGAGGCCGGCGACGCGCCGGCCGGCCAGGTCGAGAAGTTCCTGTCCGAGATCGGCTGGCGCGAATTCAACCATTCGATCCTGTTCCACAATCCGGATCTGCCGAAGTCCAACTTCAGGCCGGAGTTCGACGGCTTCCCCTGGGTCAGCGACGACGCCGCCCTAAAGGCCTGGGAGAAGGGCCAGACCGGCTATCCGATCGTCGACGCCGGAATGCGCGAGCTGTGGGCCACCGGCTTCATGCACAACCGCGTGCGGATGATCGTCGCCTCGTTCCTGATCAAGCACCTGTTGATCGACTGGCGCCAAGGCGAGGCCTGGTTCTGGGACACGCTGGTCGACGCCGATCTGGCCAGCAATGTCGGCAATTGGCAGTGGGTGGCCGGCAGCGGGGCCGACGCCGCGCCCTATTTCCGGATCTTCAATCCGATCGCCCAGGGCCAGAAGTTCGACCCGACCGGGACCTATGTCCGCCGCTGGGTCCCGGAGCTGGCCCACCTGCCCGACGCCCTGATTCACGAGCCCTGGAAAGCGTCACCGCAACCAAGCGGCGCCGGCTTGCGTATCTATCCTGAACCGATCGTGGGGCATTCGGCGGCGCGCGAGCGCGCGCTCGAAGCCTACCGTAGCCTCAAGGGAGACTAGCCTCCTTACGCGGCCAGGTAGTAACCCCATTTACAGGTCGGTTTCGAGAGTTCTTAATTTCGCCCTCAGTTGAGGGATGGAGCGTCGATGACCGATATCCTGCCTGCGACCTGGCCCGCCACGGCCCGCGACCCCGAGCTGCGTCGCGCGCCCGCCGCCTTTCGCACCGCCCTGCGCGTCGCCATCGAGAACTGGGCGACCGGCACGCTGACCTTCGTCCTGCCGTCGGGCAAGCCGCTGCGCATCATCGGCAAGACGCCGGGACCGGACGCGGTGATCCGCATCCACGACTACCGCTTCATCCGCCGAGCCCTGGCCTCGGGCGACATCGGTTTCGCCGAGGGCTACATGGCCGGCGAGTGGGACACGCCGGACCTGTCGACCGTCCTGGAGGCCTTCTCGCTGAACTTCGACCGGCTGACGGCCCTGGTCAGCGGCAATCCGCTGATGCGGGCGGTGAACGGGATCTACCACCTGTTTCATCGCAACGACCGGCAGGGGTCGAAGAAGAACATCCACGCCCACTACGACCTGGGCAACGGTTTCTATTCCCGCTGGCTCGACCCCAGCATGACCTATTCCTCGGCCCTCTATGAAACCCCCAGCCAGCCGCTGGACCAGGCCCAACGGGCCAAGTATGCGGCCCTGGCCCGGTCGGTCGACCTGCGGCCGGGCCAGCACGTGCTGGAGATCGGCTGCGGCTGGGGCGGCTTCGCCGAATACGCGGCCAAGGAGGTGGGCGCTCGCGTGACCGGCGTCACCATCTCCCAGGCCCAGCACGACTTCGCCCGCAAGCGCCTGTTCGACCAGGGCCTGGCCGAGAAGGCCGAGATCCGGCTGATCGACTATCGTGACATCAAAGGCCAGTTCGACGCCGTCGCCTCGATCGAGATGTTCGAGGCCGTGGGCGAGGAATATTGGCCGACCTATTTCAGCAAGATCCGTGACGTCCTGACGCCCGGCGGCCGAGCCGGCCTGCAGATCATCACCATCCGCGACGAGCTGTTCGCCCAGTACCGCGCCAAGACCGACTTCATCCAGCGCTACGTCTTTCCGGGCGGCATGCTGCCCAGCGAGGCCCGGCTGCATCAGGAAACCGCCGCGGCGGGCTTGGCCTGGACCGGCGTCACCCGCTTTGGCCAGAACTATGCCGACACCCTGGCCGAATGGGCCGGACGGTTCGAGGCGGCCTGGGACGACATCAAGGGCCAGGGCTTCGACGAGCGGTTCCGGCGGCTGTGGCGGTTCTATCTCAGCTATTGCGAGGCAGGCTTCCGCACCGAGCGCACCAACGTCATCCAGCTGGGCCTCTCCCGGATTTAGCGGCCCGCGCCCCTGGAAAACGAAAGCGGGCGTCCCGACCTTGGGTGTGCGTAAGCTCGCGAACGCGTAACCGAGGTCGGCCCCCAATGAACCTCTATACCCTGGTCCTGGACTTCCACGGCGGCACCTACATTACCCAGTTCGAGGCCGAGGCGCCGACCGACGCGGTCGCCGCCTGGTGTCGCGAATTGGAAGAAGAGCAACTGCTCGGCGACGCCTCGTTCCCGGTGGCCGAGGGCATCATGATCGACGCCATCGAGAACCATCTGGTCGAGGTCGAGGGCCTGCACGGCGCCTGGTGCGCGGCGGCGTCGGTGAACGGCAACTTGGCCCTGCTCAACGTGATCATCACCCAGCGCGTGGATTGATCCCGGTTTCGGAAATGCTCAACGCGGTCATCGCGCCTTCAGGAAAACTGGCCTTGCTTCCCCGCCGCGCATCACGATCTACCAAGCCGACTTCGCGCGCGGCCGGAATGAGCAGATGACCGTAAAGACCAGTGTCCTCGACGCTATCGGCGACACGCCGCTGATCCGCCTCAACCGCGCCAGCGACGCCACCGGCTGTGAGATTCTCGGCAAGGCCGAGTTCATGAACCCCGGCCAGTCGGTCAAGGACCGCGCCGCCCTGGGCATCATCCGCGACGCGGAAGCCAAGGGCCTGCTCAAGCCCGGCGGCCGGATCGTCGAAGGCACGGCCGGCAATACCGGCATCGGCCTGGCCATGGTCGCCTCGGCCCTGGGCTACAAGACCACCATCGTCATCCCGCGCACCCAGAGCCAGGAGAAGAAGGACGCCATCCGCCTGCTGGGCGCGCAGTTGGTCGAGGTGGACGCCGTCCCCTACTCCAACCCCGACAACTATGTCCGTTATTCGGGCCGCCTGGCCGAGGAACTGGCGGCCAGCGAGCCCAACGGGGTCATCTGGGCCAACCAGTTCGACAATGTCGCCAACCGCCAGGCCCATTTCGAGACCACGGGTCCGGAGATCTTCGAGCAGACCGACGGCAAGGTCGACGGCTTCATCTGCGCCATAGGCTCGGGCGGCACCCTGGCCGGGGTGGCCGCCGCCCTGAGGGCCCGCAAGCCGTCGGTGAAGATCGGCCTGGCCGACCCGCACGGCGCTTCGCTCTACAGTTGGTACGCCGACGGCGAGCTGAAGGC
>FTJN01003213.1_pt2 | contig 23654 bp, 20 predicted proteins | sample 1658361 | NCBI WGS metagenome assembly FTJN01 (sample SAMEA3914819, study PRJEB12502) | metagenome | biome: forest; material: soil | place: Canada | collected 2010-06-26 | depth 0.3 m
GCGTTCGACAAGGACGGCAACGCGTCGCCCGCGCTGCTGAAGAAGCTCGCATCGCTGGGCTTCGGCCCGGAGGCCGTGCCGTCGCTCAAGCGCCTGCCCGACGGCAAGGCCGAGAGCCTGTTCGTCGACCAGACGGTGGCCGGCGCGACGCTGGCCGAAGGCCTGCAGAAGGCCATCGACGAGACGCTGGCCAAGCTGCCGATCCCCAAGGTGATGAGCTACCAGCTCGCCGACGGCTGGACCGACGTCAAGTTCGTGCGCCCCGCGCATCGCCTGCTGGCGCTGCACGGCGCCGACGTGGTGCCGGTCACCGCGCTGGGCCTGTCCGCCGACCGCGTCACGCAAGGCCACCGCTTCGAGGCCAAGGCCGCGACCATCACGATCCGCGACGCCGACAGCCACGCCGCGCAGCTGGCAGACGTTGGCTCGGTCATCGCCGGCTTCGCCGAGCGCCGCGCCGAGATCGTGCGCCAGCTGACCGCGGCTGCCGCGACGCAGGGCCTGACGCCGATCCAGGACGACGCGCTGCTGGACGAGGTCTGCGGACTCGTCGAACGACCGAACGTCCTCACCTGCCAGTTCGAAGCCGAGTTCCTCGCCGTGCCGCAGGAGTGCCTCATCCTCACGATGAAGGCCAACCAGAAGTACTTCCCGCTCCTGGACGCGGCCGGCAAGCTCACGAACAAGTTCCTCGTCGTCAGCAACATCAGCCCGTCCGACCCGAGCGCCGTGATCCAGGGCAACGAGCGCGTCGTGCGCCCGCGGCTGGCCGACGCCAAGTTCTTCTTCGACCAGGACCGCAAGAAGTCGCTGGCCGACCGCGTGGCCGGGCTCGACAAGGTGGTCTATCACGGCAAGCTGGGCAGCCAGGGCGCGCGCGTCACGCGCGTGCGCGAGATCGCGCGGGCGATCGCGGCCGAACTCGGCGACAAGGGCCTGGTCGACCAGGCCGACACCGCCGCGCGCCTGGCCAAGGCCGATCTCGTCACCGACATGGTGGGCGAGTTCCCCGAGCTGCAGGGCATCATGGGCGGCTACTACGCGCGCCACGACGGCCTGGGCGACACCATCGCCGACGCGATCGAGGACCACTACAAGCCGCGCTTCGCCGGCGATGCGCTGCCGCGCAACCGCGCCGGCCTGGTCGTCGCGCTGGCCGACAAGCTCGAGACGCTGGTCGGCCTGTTCGGCATCGGCCAGGTGCCCACCGGCGACAAGGATCCGTTCGCGCTGCGCCGCCACGCGCTGGGCGTGATCCGCATGCTGGTCGAGGCGGCGCTGCCGCTGGATCTCGACACGCTGCTGGCGCTGGCGGTACCGGCATTCGGGCCGCTGATCACCGATCCACGCGCCGCGGTCTCCGCCTTCATCGTCGACCGCCTGGCCGGCAGCCTGCGCGAGCAGGGCTACTCGGCGCACGAGGTCGACGCGGTGCTGGCGCTGGGCGTGCAGCGCCTGGCCGACATCCCGCGCCGCCTCGAGGCCGTGCGCGCGTTCGCCGCGCTGCCCGAGGCCGCCGCGCTGGCCGCCGCCAACAAGCGCATCGCCAACATCCTGAAGAAGAGCGCCGAGCCGGTCGAGGCCAAGGCCGACCCGGCCCTGTTCTCCGAGCCCGCCGAAAGCGCGCTGTGGACGGACGTGGGCACGGTGCGCCGTTCGGCCGACGTGCTGTTCGAGGCCGGCGACTACACCAGCAGCCTCAAGGCGCTGGCCGCGCTGCGCACGCCGGTGGACAAGTTCTTCGACGACGTGATGGTCAACGCGGAAGACCCGAAGGTGCGCGCCAACCGCCTCGGCCTGCTCGCGACCCTGCACGGGGTGATGAACCGCGTCGCCGACCTTTCGCGCTTGTCCCAGTAAGCCCGCCCGCAACAACGAGGACGCCACCATGCAAGCCCCCAAGCTCGTGATCACCGGCCGCGACGGCATCCTCAACATCTTTCGCTCCGACCACGTGAAGGCGCCCGAGGAGTGGGAGCCTATCCCCGGCGCGCTGGAGGCGGTCGCGCGGTTGAACCATGCGGGCTGGCACGTCGTGGTCGCCACCAACCAGTCGGGCATCGGGCGCGGCATGATCGACATGACCTCGGTCAATGCCGTGCACCAGCACATGATGAAGCTGCTGGCCGAGAAGGGCGGGCGGCTCGACGCGGTGTTCTTCTGCCCGCACGCGGCCACCGAGCAGTGCGAGTGCCGCAAGCCGGCGCCGGGCCTGATGCACGACATCGGCGAGCGCTACGGCGTGGACCTGGCCGCGGTGCCGATGGTGTGCGACACGCTGCGCGACCTCGAGGCGGCGCACGCCGCCGGCTGCCAGCCTCACCTGGTGCGCACCGGTCGCGCGGCCGTCGCGGACGACGCGACGCTGACGCAATGGCTCGAAGCCGTGCCGGGCACCAAGGTGCACGCGGACATGGCTGCGTTCGCCGAGCACCTGGTCGGCGCCGCGCACTGATTTTTCCCGCCAGACACTTCCAACAAGAAAAACCAAGGCATGACCAAGGCTCTCTCCGTCGTCCGCTCGATCCTGTTCTTCCTGTACATGGCGCTGACCGTGATCCCCTGGGGCGCGACCGTCTGCATCTGCGCCCCGTTCCTGAACGCCGACCAGATCTACCGCTGGTGCATCAACTGGGTGGCGCTCGCGCACCACGGCTCGCGCTGGATCTGCGGCGTGCAAAAGCGCGTGATCGGCATGGAGAACGTGCCGACCGCGCAGGACGCGAAGGGCGCCGTCATCCTGGCGTCCAAGCACCAATCCACCTGGGAGACCTTCGCGTTCCCGGTGGTGATGCCCCACCCGCTGGCCTACGTGTTCAAGAAGGAGCTGATCTACGTGCCGTTCTTCGGCTGGGCCATGGCGCGCATGGACATGATCCACATCGACCGCAGCAAGCGCACCGAGGCGTGGAACAAGGTCGCGCAACAGGGCAAACGACTCAGTGACCTGGGCAAGTGGGTGATCATGTTTCCCGAGGGCACGCGCAGCGCGCGCGGCTCGAAGGGCACGTACAAGTCGGGCGCGACGCGCCTGGCGATCGCCAACGGCGTGCCGGTAGTGCCGATCGCCGTCGACTCCGCCCGCTGCTGGCCGCGCAAGAGCTTCTGGCTGAAGCCGGGCGTGGTGACGATCTCCATCGGCAAGCCGATCTCGCCCGAGGGACGCGAGCCCGACGAGATGATGCGCGAGGTCGAAGCCTGGATCGAAACGGAGATGCGGCGGCTCGATCCGGAAGCCTACGCGCAGCCGCAGGCCTGAGCGCCCGCGGCGGGCGGCCTCAGTGGCCCGCGCGGACCTGGGCCGCGAGGTAGTCCACCACCGCCAGCGTCTGGGCCTCGCCCTTGGCCAAGGTGGGCGACGTCACGAAGCGGCCCTGGACGCCGATCGTGGGCACGCCGTCGATGCCGAAGGCGTCGAACAACTGGTTGGCCTGCTGCACCTTCGTGCGCACCCCGAACGAGTTGAAGACGGACATGAAGCGGGTGGCGTCCACGCCGTTCTTCGTCATGAACGCCGCGATGGCCTCGGGCTTGTCGAGCCGCTGGTGCTCCAGGTGCACGGCGTCGAACACCTTTTTCTGCATCGTGTCGACCAGGCCCATGGCTTCCAGCGCGAAGTACATCGGCTGGAAGTTGGCCGCGTTCTGCAGGAAGTGCACCGGGGAGCGGTGGAAATGGATGTTGGCGGGCTTGGTCTTGAGCCAGGTCTCGAGCGTCGGCTCGAACTCGAAGCAGTGCGGGCACGCGAAGCTGAAGAACTCGACGACGTCGACGGTGCCGGGCGGCGGCGTGACCGGCACCGGCTTGCCGAGGGCCTGGTACTGCTGGGCGGTGACAGGCACGAGCGCGGGATCGGCGGCGGCGGCGGTGCGGGCCAGGCCCCATCCCAGCGAGGCGGCGGCGAGTGCGGAGAATTGGCGGCGGTGCAAGGGAATCCTTTCGGGCGTCGGGTGGGGCGGGCCGCGCGCGTCGTGGGGCGCCGGGCCGGTTCGGGGAACATTGTCGCCACTCTTGGTCTCCGCCGCACGGCAGAGGTTCCGTGGCCGGGCCGGATAGAATTGGTTTCCATGCCCCGACCCGGCCCGGCCGACGACGCCTCCTCGCAGCTCTCGCTCTTCGACGCACCGCCGCCGACGGTGCCACCGTCCAAGGCGCCCCGCGCGCCTTCCGCCGCGCCCGTGACCGCCTCCCCCGACACCGCCGACACGCCCGAATTCGACGTCATGCCGGCGCCTCCGCCCCGGCGCAACGAATTGGCGCCCATGACGTTCAGGCACCCGCAAGCCGAGCGCGAAGTGCGCCTGGGCGAACACCGCGTCGGGTATGCGCTGCGCCGTGCGCGCCGCAGCAGCATCGGCTTCGTCGTGAGCCCCGAGGGGCTGCAGGTGAACGCGCCGCGCTGGGTCTCGTTGCAGAACATCGATTCGGCCGTGCAGGCGAAGTCGGGCTGGATCCTGCGCAAGCTGCAGGAGCAGCGCGATCGGGCGCGCCGCGTCGAGGCCTCCCGCATCGAGTGGCACGACGGCACCAGCCTGCCGTTCCTGGGCGAAACCGTGATCATCGTGCTCGACCCGCGCGTCGCCGGCGCGGTGCTCAACACCGACGCGCAGGCGCTGCCGGGCGTGCCGCGGCTGGTCCTGCACGTGGGACTGCCGCAGACGGCCGAGCCCGAGCAGATCCGCGACATCGTCCAGAGCTGGCTGCAGCGCCAGGCGCTGCGCATCTTCACCGAGCGCTGCAAGCACTTCGCCGAGACGCTGGGCGTGCGCATGACCCGCCTGTCGCTCAGCGCCGCGCAGACCCGCTGGGGCTCCGCGTCCGCCGACGGCTCGATCCGCCTGAACTGGCGCCTGGTGCACTTCGGGCTGCAGGTGATCGACTACGTGGTCGCCCACGAGCTGGCGCACCTGCGCGAAATGAATCACAGCGCCGCGTTCTGGGAGGTCGTGCGCTCCGTCGTCCCCGACTACGAGAAGATGCGCAGCACGCTCAAAGACGTACCCGTGCCCGTATTGGGCTGAGCGGCCGCCGGCGTATTAGCCGACTACTACGCCGATTGCTAAGCAATGTTGATGACGTACCCCCCAAAAGAGGGATGCCGCCAGCGGTATCCAAAGGCAAAGTAGCTCCTGCATGCTGTCATCACCCGTCAGGGACAGGGGAGCATTCAGGGAGCGAAAGCCGGAGATTACCGGCAGCAGGGCCGGTCGTGTCACAACGATCGGCTTTGTTTTTTCCGGCTCGCTTTTTGTTTTGATGTGCGAGTGATGGGGTCGCGCGGTCGTTCAGTCGACTGCTCAGGTCGCCGAGAATCGGCGGATGCCGTCGGCGTCCAGATGGCCTCGCAACCGCCCCATGCCGGCCAGCGCATGCAGGTGCGCCACCGCCTCGCCCATCGCGAAGGTCGTCTGGTGCAGGTCGAGCTTGCGATGGAACAGCACCGGCAACAGGTCCGACGCGCTGCACGGCTTCTCGCGACAGGCGGCCACCACCTCGTCGAAGTGCCGGTCGTGATGGGCGATCAGTTGCCGCACCCGTTCGTGCAGGCCGCGAAACGGCTTGCCGTGCGACGGCAGCACCAGCGTGTCGGCCGGCAGCGCGCGCATGCGCTCGACCGAGGCCAGGAACAGCGGCAAGGGGTCGGCCTCCGGCTCGATGTCGATGACGCTCACGTTGGTGGAGATGCGCGGCAGCACCATGTCGCCCGAGATCAGCAGCCCGAGCGCCGGGCAGTGCAGCGAGATGTGTTCCGGCGCGTGGCCGTAGCCGGCGTGGCATCGCCAGTCGTGGGCGCCGATGCGCAGCACCTGGCCGTCCATCAGCCGCCGGTAGCGGCGCGGCACCTGCGGCACCATCGAGGCGTAGTAGCCGCCGCGGCCGCGCACCTTCGCGATGGCGTCCGGATCGACCAGCCCGTGCTCGCCGAAGAAGGCCGCCGCGTCGTCGCCGCCGAAGCCCGTGGTGGACTGGCTCGCGATGCGCGCGGCGTTCCAGTCGGTGGCGCTGATCCACAGGCGGCAGCCCCAGCGCTCGGTGAGCCAGTGGGCGTTGCCGATGTGGTCGGGGTGCATGTGCGTGACGATCACGCGCAGCACCGGCAGGCCGTCGAGGTGGTGCGCGAACACCTGCTCCCACGCGGCGCGGGTGCCGTCGTTGGCGACGCCGCAGTCCACGATCGCCCAGCCGTCGCGGCCGTCCTCCGACTGGTCGCGCAGCAGCCACAGGTTGATGTGGTCGAGCGCGAACGGCAGGGGCATGCGCAGCCAGCGCACGCCGGGCGCCAGCTCGATGGCCGCGCCGATGGCGGGCAGCGTGTCGCCCAGCGGGTAATCGAGTTTCGATTCGTCGGCGTTGGCCATGCGGGCTCCGGTGGACTAGACTTCCGTTTACGTTAACGTCAGTCTACCCAATGAGCATGCACGGTATTGCGAAACGCGAATGCGTCCCCTCGGGGGGGCGGCGCCCCGCGCCAAGGGGGCAGGCATGACCGCTTCTCCCACTGCTGCAGGCAGGAGCAAGGCGCCCAAGGCGGCGGCCGCCAAGGGCGCGCCCAAGACCTTCACCATCACGGAACTGGCCGCCGAGTTCGACGTCACCCCGCGCGCGATCCGCTTCTACGAGGACGTCGGCCTGCTGGAGCCGCAGCGCGCCGGGCGCAACCGCGTCTATTCGCAGCGCGAACGCACGCGCCTGAAGCTCACGCTGCGCGGCAAGCGCCTGGGCCTGAGCCTGCAGGAGATCAAGCAGCTGGTGGACATGTACGACTCGCCGTCGGACACCGCGCCGCAGCTGGAGGCCTTCCTCCTGGTGCTGCGCAACCACCGCAAGCAGATCGAGCTGCAGCTGGAGGACATCCGCGTGACGCTGGAGGAGATCGCCCAGCACGAGGCCCGCTGCGAGCGTCTGCTCGAGGCGGCGGGCACCCCGGCCGCCCCCGCGAAGCGGGCCGTGCGGGCCTGAAAAAGCCCCGGTTGATTTACGTTTACGTAAACGTCAACTAAAATTGGCTTTTCCGGTTCGCCCGACTTCGGACCGCAAGGCCCAGAATCGCTTCGTGCCGCAAGGCCCGGAATCGGTTGGGCAGACCTGCTGTCGGCGACGATTTCCTTCCCACTGTTCCAAGGCCGCCCATGCAGCGCGCCAGCCCAGGAGACGAGAGATGAGCAACCTGCCCGGCCTGAATTTCATGCTCGGTGAAGACATCGACGCGCTGCGCGACGCCGTGCACGCGTTCGCCCAGGCCGAGATCGCGCCGCGCGCGGCCGAGATCGACCGCAGCGACCAGTTCCCGATGGACCTGTGGGAAAAGATGGGCGCCCTCGGCGTGCTGGGCATCACCGTCCCCGAGGAATACGGTGGCGCGCACATGGGCTACCTCGCGCACATGATCGCGATGGAAGAGATCAGCCGCGCCAGCGCCTCGGTGGGCCTGAGCTACGGCGCGCACTCCAACCTGTGCGTGAACCAGTTGAAGCGCAACGGCAACGAGGCGCAGAAGAACAAGTACCTGCCCAAGCTGATCACCGGCGAGCACGTCGGCGCGCTGGCGATGAGCGAGCCCAACGCCGGCTCCGACGTCATCAGCATGAAGTTGAAGGCCGAGGACAAGGGCGGCTACTACCTGCTCAACGGCAGCAAGATGTGGATCACCAACGGCCCGGACGCCCACACGCTGGTGGTCTACGCCAAGAGCGAGCCCGAGCTGGGCGCGCGCGGCGTCACGGCCTTCATCATCGAGAAGGGCATGAAGGGCTTCTCCATCGCGCAGAAGCTCGACAAGCTGGGCATGCGCGGCAGCCATACCGGCGAGCTCGTGTTCAACAACGTCGAGGTGCCGGCGGAGAACATCCTGGGCAACCTCAACGGCGGCGCCAAGGTGCTGATGTCGGGCCTCGACTACGAGCGCGCCGTGCTGGCCGCCGGGCCGATCGGCATCATGCAGTCGGTGATGGACAACGTCGTGCCCTACATCCACGACCGCAAGCAGTTCGGCCAGTCCATCGGCGAGTTCCAGCTGATCCAGGGCAAGGTCGCCGACATGTACACGGTGCTGCAGGCCGGCCGCGCCTTCTGCTACACGGTGGGCAAGAACCTGGACGCGCTCGGCTCCGAGCACGTGCGCCAGGTGCGCAAGGACTGCGCCTCCGTCATTCTGTGGTGCGCCGAGAAGGCCACCTGGATGGCCGGCGAGGGCGTGCAGATCTTCGGCGGCAACGGCTACATCAACGAGTACCCGCTGGGGCGCCTGTGGCGCGACGCCAAGCTCTACGAGATCGGCGCCGGCACCAGCGAGATCCGCCGCATGCTGATCGGGCGCGAGCTGTTCTCCGAGACGATGTGAGGATGCAATGAGCGACGTCCGGCCTCCGCTTCCGATCCTGCAGGGCGAGCGCTGCCTCCTGCGTGCATTGGTGCCGGAGGACGCGCCGGCGCTCGTCGCCCACGCGAACAACCCGGCGGTCGCGCGCAACCTGTTCGACGGCTTTCCGCAGCCCTACACGCCGGAGGCCGCGACCGCGTGGGCGACCCACGAGGCCAACTCCGGCGCGTTCGGACGTGTCTGGGCCATCGTCGTCGATGGCGGCCTGGTCGGCTGCATCGGCCTGGCCCAGGAGACGGGCTGGCTGCGCTGCAATGCCGAGATCGGCTACTGGATTGGCGAGGCGTACTGGCGTCGCGGCATCGGCAGCGACGCGGTGCGCCAGGTCACCGACTGGGCGTTCGCGGCGGTGCCCGAGGTCACGCGCATCCATGCGCCGATCTTCAGCTGGAACGAGGGCTCGCAGGCGGTCGTGCGCAAATGCGGTTACGTGCGCGAGGCGCTGCTGCGGCAGAGCGCGATCAAGGACGGCGAGGTGATCGACCGCGTGCTGTGGGCCACCTATCGCACGCAGATCGCGCGCCGGGCCGCCAACATCGACGCGGCGCTGGCCGCGACGGCGTCCATCGCCATGGAACGCACATGAGCGCGCCGGGAGCGATCGCCTGCATCGGCGGCGGCGGATTCCTCGTCGACGATCTGCGCGGCGTGCAGGAACGCCACCTCCTGACGCTGACCCGCCCGTCGCGCGGCCCGCGCCCGCGCGTGCTGTTTCTCGGTCTGGCGCATGGCGACGCGGAAAGCCGCCAGCTCAAGGCCTGGAAGGTGTTCGGGCCACTGGTCTGCGATCTGCACCTGCTGCCGTTCTTTCCGTACGAGATGAAGCGCGACTACGCCGCCGAGGCGCTGGAGGCCGACCTGATCTACGTCGGCGGCGGCAATACGCCCGCGATGGTGGCGGTGTGGCGCGAGTTCGGATTCGACCACGCGCTGCACGCCGCGTGGCAGGCCGGTACCGTGCTCGCGGGCGTCAGCGCCGGCGCCAACTGCTGGTTCGAGCACTACGTCACCGACAGCGTGCCGGGCGGCGGCGTGCGCGCCGGCCTCGGCTGGCTGCCCGGCACCTTCTGCCCGCACCTCGACAGCGAACCTTGGCGCGCGCCCCTGCTCGCGGGCGTCACGAACGCGCCCGCGTACGGCGTGCGCGAGGGCGGGATGATGATCGTGCGGCCCGGCGCCGCGCCCGAGTTCTTCGCCGACAAGCCCGGCGTCACCGCGAATCTGCGCCTGCCCGGCGAACAAGCCCGCGAAGTCCCTGCGCACGACTTGTCGTCGCGATGAAACCGCTCGCTCCGTAAACTTCGCACAAGCCTGCAACGACACCGAAAGAACCATGTCCGACGACACCGACCTTGCCAGCCTTTTCGCGAAGAACGCCCGCTGGGCCGAGGGCATGGAGCAGCGCAACCCGGGCTTCTTCACGAGCCTGCTCACGCAGCAGACGCCGCAGTACCTGTGGATCGGCTGTGCCGACAGCCGGGTGCCGGCCAACGAACTCGTGGGCCTGCTGCCGGGCGACGTGTTCGTGCACCGCAACGTGGCCAACGTCGTCGCGCACTCCGACCTGAACGCGCTGTCGGTGATCCAGTACGCGGTCGACGCGCTGAAGGTCAAGCACGTCATCGTCGTGGGGCACTCGAAGTGCGGCGGCGTCACGGCCGCGCTCAACAACACGCGCGTGGGCGTCGTCGACAACTGGCTGCGCCACGTGCAGGACGTTCGCAACGCGCACCTCGAGTTCCTGCAGGCGGTGCCCGAGGCGCATCGCGTCGACGCGCTGGTGGAGCTCAACGTGCTGGAGCAGGCGCGCAACGTGTGCCTGTCCACCGTCGTCGAGGACGCGTGGGCCAAGGGCCAGACGGTCGTCGTGCACGGCTGGGTCTACGGCCTGCACAACGGCCTGCTGCAGGACCTGAGCTTCACGGTGAACAACACCGACGACGTCGCGCCGGCCTACCAGCGCGCGCTGTTCGCGCTGCGCCTGCGCTACCTGCCGGTGGCCTGAGGCGACGGGAGACGCCCGCGATGTTCCCGCACCAGCTGGACGACCCGAACGCGTTCGCGATCGCCAAGGCGATCGTCGAGGGCTTCGATCGCCACTACAGGCTGTTCAGCGCGGCGGCGCGCGGCGCGAAGGCGCGCTTCGAGAAGGCCGACTGGCAAGGCCAGCTCGACACCCAGCGCGATCGCATCGCGTTCTACGACCTGCGCGTCGACGAGGCGGTGGAGCGGCTGCACGCGGAGTTCCGGGCCTCCGAGCTGCCGCGCGAGACCTGGCACCAGGTCAAGCTGCACACCATCGGCCTGCTGATCGAGCATCACCAGCCCGAGCTCGCCGAGACCTTCTTCAACTCGGTGACGACCAAGATCCTGGACCGGCGCGACTTCCGCAACGACTTCATCTTCGTGCGCCCGGCCCTGTCGACCGACTACCTCGAGAACGACGAGCCCGCCGCGGTGCCCACCTACCGCGCCTACTACCCCACGCGCGAGACCCTGCACGAGACGTGCATGCGCGTCGTCACCAACTTCCAGCTGGAGGTCGAGTTCGAGGATCTCGCGCGCGACGTCGCCGACGTGGTGGGCGCGCTGCTGCGCTCGTTGGGCGACGCCCGCCTGCGCGCCAACTTCCAGGTGCAGGTGCTGTCGACGCTGTTCTACCGCAACAAGGGCGCGTACGTGGTCGGCAAGATCGTCAACGGATTCGGCGAGCTGCCGTTCGCGCTGCCGATCCTGCACGGCGACGGCGGCCTGCTGGTGATCGACACCGCGCTGATCGGCGAGGAGGACCTGCTGCTGCTGTTCAGCTTCGCGCGCGCCTACTTCATGGTCGACATGGGCGTGCCGAGCGCCACCGTGCAGTTCCTGCGCACCTTGATGCCGCGCAAGACGCGCGCCGAGCTGTACAGCCAGGTCGGGCTGCAGAAGCAGGGCAAGGCGCTGTTCTACCGCGACCTGCTCACCCACCTGCGCCACTCCAGCGACAAGTTCCGCATCGCGCCCGGCATCAAGGGCATGGTGATGCTGGTGTTCGACCTGCCGTCGTTCCCGGTGGTCTTCAAGGTGATCAAGGATTTCTACCCGCCGCAGAAGGACACCACGCGCGAGCAGGTCATGGCCAAGTACCAGCTCGTCAAGCAGCACGACCGGGTGGGGCGCATGGCCGACACGCTCGAGTTCTCCAACGTCGCGCTGCCGCGCCACCGTTTCGAGCACGAGCTGATCGCCGAGCTCAAGCACTTCTGCGGCAGCCTGCTGGAGGACGACGGCCAGACGCTGGTGATCCGCCACGCCTACATCGAGCGCCGCATGATCCCGCTCAACATCTACCTGCAGGACGCCGCGCCCGCGCAGATCGCGCAGGCGGTCGGGGAGTACGGCAACGCGATCAAGGACCTCGTCTCGGCCAACATCTTTCCCGGCGACATGCTGTGGAAGAACTTCGGCGTCACCCGCCACGGCAAGGTCGTGTTCTACGACTACGACGAGATCGAGTACCTCACCGACTGCAACTTCCGCCGCGTGCCCGAGGCGCGCAACGAGGAAGAGGAGATGTCGGGCGAGGTCTGGTACGACGTCAAGCCGCGCGACGTGTTCCCCGAGACCTTCGGGCCCTTCCTGCTCGGCAACCCCGCCGTGCGCGAGGTGTTCATGGCCCAGCACGCCGACCTGCTCGACGCCGCCTTCTGGCAGCAGCACAAGGAACGCATCCTCGCCGGCTACGTGCACGACGTCTTTCCCTACGACCTGTCGCGGCGCTTCAGCGCGCTGCGCGCCGCGAAATCGAATTCCGAAGCGAAGGCCATGGAGCCTTCGCCGTCCTGACCGTTCTCTCTTTTCCCGCCTGACCCAAGGAGTACCCCATGTCCGATTCCATCGTCATCGTTTCCGCCGCCCGCACGCCCATCGGCGGCATGCTGGGCGACTTCGCCGCGCTGTCCGCTTGGGAGCTCGGTGCCGTCGCCATCAAGGCGGCCGTCGAACGCGCCGGCGTGCCCGGCGACGCCGTCGACGAAGCGCTGATCGGCAACTGCCTGATGGCCGGCCAGGGCCAGGCCCCGGCGCGCCAGGCCGTGCGCCGCGCCGGCCTGCCCGACTCCGCGGGCGCCGTCACCTTGAGCAAGATGTGCGGCTCCGGCATGCGCGCGATGATGTTCGCGCACGACATGCTGCTGGCCGGCAGCGCCGACGTGATGGTGGCCGGCGGCATGGAGAGCATGACCAACGCGCCGCACCTGATGTTCGCGCGCAAGGGCGTGCGCTACGGCGCCGCGCAGATGTTCGACCACATGGCCCTCGACGGCCTGGAAGACGCCTACGACCGCGGCCGCGCCATGGGCGTGTTCGCGGAACAGTGCGTGGCCAAGTACGCGTTCACCCGCGAGGCGCAGGACGCGTTCGCGATCGCCTCCACCCAGCGCGCGAAGCAGGCCAACGAGAGCGGCGCCTTCGACTGGGAGATGGCGCCCGTCACGCTGCAGGGCAAGGCCGGCGAAACGGTGGTGAAGTTCGACGAGCAGCCGTTCAAGGCCAAGCTCGAGAAGATCCCGTCGCTCAAGCCCGCGTTCAAGAAGGACGGCACGATCACCGCCGCCAACTCCTCGAGCATCTCGGACGGCGCCGCGGCGCTGGTGCTGATGCGCGAGTCGGAGGCGATCAAGCGCGGCGCGAAGCCGATCGCCCGCATCGCCGCCCATGCGGTGCACGCGCAGGCGCCGGAATGGTTCTCCACGGCGCCGGCCGGCGCGATCGCCAAGGTGCTGAAGAAGACCGGCTGGACGGCGCAGTCGGTGGACCTGTGGGAAGTCAACGAGGCCTTCGCCGCGGTGACGATGGCCGCGATGAAGGAATTCGACCTGTCGCACGACATCGTCAACGTGCACGGCGGCGCCTGTGCCCTGGGCCACCCCATCGGCGCCTCCGGCGCCCGCATCGTGGTGACGCTGCTGGGCGCGCTGCGCAAGCAGGGCAAGAAGCGCGGCGTCGCGGCGCTGTGCATCGGTGGCGGCGAAGCCACGGCGCTGGCGGTCGAGCTGCTGTAATCGGCCCCGGGCTTGAAACGGGGGGTAACGCTTTCAGGCAATACCCCCTACAGGGTACGAACCCGGCACACTGCGTGCCTTTGCAAAATCGAAGTCGCCTTCCGGCCCTCCCCGGCCACCCTCCAGGAAAGCGACTGCGACGGTTCCACATCCGACAAGCCCACTCCGAAATTACATGACCGAATCCTCCACGATCATCGCCGACGAAGCCGCCATTGCCGCCCTGGTGCAGGTGGGCGAACGCATCGAGCATGTCGCACGCTACACGCGCGACGACATCTCCCGCTTCGCCATGCTGACGCTCGATTCGAACCCCGTGCACCACGACCGCGAGGCGGCCGTCGCCGCAGGCATGCCCGACGTGATCGCCAGCGGCCAGCACACGTCCGCCTTGATGAGCGGGCTGGCGGCGACGCATTTCTCGCGCGCCAGCGACGGCGTCGCCCGCGCGATGCTGTGCCTGCATTTCAACTTCGCCTATCGCGAACCGATCTTCGCGGAGTCCGAGGTGACGATGCGCTGGGTCGTCTCCAGCACCGAATGGAACGCCAGCCTGGACGGCGTCATCGCGCAACTCGAAGGCAAGGCGACCGTCGCCAATGCACTGGCGGTGATCGCGCGCGGCACGGTGCTGGTGCGTCGCGCTTCATGATGGTGAGAGGACGCTGCCCTCCATGAACGCGTGGTTGCTGCGTCCGCGCGCGATGCCCGGGGTTGCCATCGGCGTTTTCCTGTGCATTGCGCTTTTCCAGATGCCGTGGAGCCCCGCCGCCAGCGCGCACTTCATCGCCTTCACCGGCGCGCCACCGTTCGACGAGCGTCCCGCCGGCTATACCCTGTCGGGTGTCCTCGCGGCGTTCCACCAGCTCGGCGCGCAAGGCCTGTCCGACTACGAGGCTTACCGTGCGGTCGACCTCGTCTTTCCCTGGCTCCTGTGCGCGCTGGTCGCGGCCGTGATGCTGCGGCTGGACGCCGCGCGCGCCACGATGTGGCCGTGGCTGGCGGCCATTGCCGACACGGTCGAGAATGCGCTCCAGTACCGCATCCTCGCCACGCGCGACGACCTGGCGCCCGAGCTGGTCCAGTGGGCCAGCGCCGTGACGCAGCTCAAGTTCGCGATGTACGCGCTGATGCTGGCGATGCTGCTGGCCGTCGGCGCGCGGGCGCTGTGGCGCCAGCGCCGCGCGCCGCGCTGACCCGCAGGCCGCCCTTCTCGAAAGCCCCGTCCATGACCGTCCCGACCGCTCGCAACGTCCTGATCGTCGGCGCCTCGCGCGGCCTCGGCCTCGAGTTCGTGCGCCAGTACCGCGCCGACGGCGCCCGCGTGACCGCCACCGCGCGCACGGACGACGGCCTGGCCGCCATTTCGTCGCTCGGAGCCAGGCCGCTCAAGCTGGACGTCGCCGATGCCGCGAGCGCCTCCGGCCTCGCATGGCAAGTCGATGGCGAGTCCTTCGACACCGTCTTCCACGTGGCCGGCGTCTACGGCCCGCGCACGGCCGGCCTGGAGCCGCCGTCGGTGGACGATTTCGACGCCGTCATGCACACCAACGTGCTGGGCGCGATGCGCGTGCTGCCTTCCGTCGCCGACGCGTTGGCGCCGCCGGTGGCCGGCGCGCCGGGCGCGCGCATCGGCGTGCTCTCGTCGCGCATGGGCTCGATCGGCGCGCGCAACGGCACCTCGGGCTGGACCTACCGCGCGTCGAAGGCCGCGCTCAACTCGGTACTGAAGGACGCGTCGATCGCGCTCGCCGGCCGCGCGCTGTGCGCCGCATTCCATCCCGGCTGGGTGCGCACCGGGATGGGCGGCCCGGGCGCGGCCATCGACGCCCCGGAGTCCGTCGCCGGCATGCGCCGCGCGCTGGCCGGGCTCGACGCGGCGCGCAACGGCGTCTTCCTGAACTACGACGGCACGCCGATCGAGTGGTGAGCCCGCGGCGCCGCGGCGCAACAATGACGAACAACGATTGAAGACGAGACAACCATGTACCTCTCCGAAGACCACCGCGCCGTCCAGGACGCCGTCCGCGCCTTCGTGCGCGACCGCATCGCACCGCAGGCCGCGGCCTGGGATCGCGACTCGCACTTTCCCCGCGAGGAACTGAAGGGCCTGGCCGAGCTGGGCTGCTACGGCATCGCGGTGCCCACCGAGTGGGACGGCGCGGGGCTGGACTACCTGTCGGTGTCGCTGATCCTCGAGGAGATCGCCGCCGGCGACGGCGCGACGTCGACGATCATCAGCGTCACCAACTGTCCGGTGAACACGATCATGATGGCGTTCGCCAACGCCGAGCAGAAGGAGCGCTTCCTCAAGCCGCTCGCGCGGGGCGAACTGCTGGGCGCGTTCTGCCTCACCGAGCCCCACGTCGGCTCCGAGGCCGGCGGGCTGCGGACGACCGCGCGTTTGGAAAAGGGACCGGACGGCGACCAGTACGTGCTCAACGGCGTCAAGCAGTTCATCACCAGCGGCAAGAACGGCGACCTCGCGATCGTGATGGCGGTCACCGACAAGGCCGCCGGCAAGAAGGGCATCAGCGCCTTCCTCGTGCCCACGAACACCCCCGGCTACGTGGTGGCGCGCATCGAGGAGAAGATGGGCCAGCACGCGAGCGACACCGCGCAGATCCTGTTCGAGAACTGCCGCATCCCGGCCGCCAACCTGATCGGCGAGGAAGGCCAGGGCCTGAAGATCGCGCTGTCGGGGCTGGAGGGCGGGCGCATCGGCATCGCCTCGCAATCGGTGGGCATGGCGCGCGCCGCGTTCGAGGCCGCGCTGGCCTACGCCAAGGATCGCGTCGCGTTCGGCAAGCCGATCTTCGAGCACCAGGCGATCCAGTTCAAGCTGGCCGACATGGCCACGCAGATCGAGGCGGCACGCCAGCTGATCCATCACGCCGCCAGCCTGAAGGACGCCGGCCAGCCCTGCCTGAAGGAGGCCGCGATGGCCAAGCTGTTCGCCAGCGAGATGGCGGAGCGCGTGTGCTCCGCGGCGATCCAGGTGTTCGGCGGCTACGGCTACACCACCGACTTCCCGGTCGAGCGCATCTACCGCGACGTGCGCGTGTGCCAGATCTACGAAGGCACGTCGGAAGTCCAGAAGATCCTCATCGGACGCGCGCTGGCCCTGTGAAACCCGTGATGACCTCCAAGGAGGGCATCCATCCGATGCCGTCCTCGCGGAAGATGGGCGCGTGGCTGCAGATCGACGGCTCGCTGAGCGCGCGCATCGCGTCGGTCAGCGGCAAGCTCACGGTGCGCGTGCTGCGCCAGGGCGCGGTGCGGCTGCAGCCGGCCGAGGCGGAGCGGCTCGGCTGTCCCGCCGGCGCGGCCGCCCACGGGCGCGAGGTGATCCTGCTGGCCGACGGCGTGCCGGTGGTCTATGCGCGTTCGGTGCTGCAGGCGGTGCATGCGCGCGGCACGTGGAAGGCGATCCGCGGCCTGGGCAACCGGGCCCTGGCCGACCTGCTGTTCGGGCAGCCGGCGGCGCAGCGCTCGGGCTTCGAGTTCGCGCGTTTCGCGCCCGGCTCCGGCATCGCGGCCACCGTGCACCGGCGCTGGCGCGACGCGACGGGCACCGAGTGGGGGCGCCGCGAGGTGTGGGCGCGCTGCTCCGTCTTCTCGCGCCGCGGCGCGCCGTTGCTCGTCACCGAGTGTTTCGCGCCGGCGATCGCCGCGTTCGACGCGCCGCAGCGCGCGCGTGCGGTGCCGTGGCGGGCGCCCGCGCGGCGCGAATCTGCGGGTTAGCCCTGAGAGGCGCGCGAAGGGCGTCGTATTTCGATCCCGCGCGGCTGCAGTTCGTCGCAAAGCCCGGGCACCGCGCGGGCGTCAGGGGAACCATTGGCACGGCGACGGCATCCACGTCGCTACACTGATCCGTTGCAGTTCGCGCTGCCCGGACCCGTGCTCATGCAGGCCACTTCCGGGTGGCTGCGGTCCGTTGCGACAACGCCCCACAAGGGTGCTCCTGCGCACGGGCTGACCACCGTCAACAACATCCGAGGACGCGCCTTGAACCCCTTCCGCCCCGCCACGCTCGTGGTCGCCCTGTCGCTGGCTTTCGCCGCGCCCATCTCCTTCGGCGCCGACGCCGCCCCCGCTGCGGTCGCCATGGCCGCCACCGGGCAGGAATCCGGTCTCGACAAGACCGGCATGGATCCGGCGGTGCGTCCGCAGGACGACCTGTTCTTCGCCATGAACGGCACCTGGCTGAAGAACACCGAGATCCCGGCGGACAAGTCGTCGTGGGGCGCGTTCAACGTGTTGCGCCAGCAGTCCGACGAGCACGTGAAGGCCATCATCGAGGGCCTGGCTGCCAAGCAGCAGGCGCCCGGCACGATCAACGCCAAGATCGGCGATTTCTACAGCAGCTACATCGACACGGCCGCCATCGACGCCGCCGGGACCAAGCCGCTCGCGCCGTACGCCCAGCAACTCGCGGCCGTCAAGAACAAGAAGGACCTGGTGCTGCTGATGGGCCGCTGGGTCAGCTTCACCGACCTGCCGCTGAACCTGGGCGTGGGCCCCGACGCCAAGGACCCGACGATCTACTCCGCCGGCACGGGCCAGGGCGGCCTGGGCCTGGGCGATCGCGACTACTACCTCAAGAGCGACGCCCGCTTCGTCGCGGCACGCACGGCCTACCTGACCTATCTGCGCACGATCCTGGCGCTCGACGGCGACAAGAACGCCGTGATGCAGGCCAAGGCCGTCATGGCGCTCGAGATGAAGATCGCCAAGGCGCAATGGTCGCAGGAGGCCCTGCGCGATCCGGTCAAGGGCTACAACCCGATGACGCTCAAGCAGCTCGCGGCCAAGGACCCCGGCATCGACTGGAAGGCCTACCTCGAGGCCGGCGACCTGCCCGCCCCCGCGTTCGTCTCGATCGGACAGCCCGACTACACCTGGACGCTGGCCAAGCTGATCAAGAACGAGCCGCTCGACGTGTGGAAGGCCTACATGCGCGTGCGCCTGCTCGACGCCACGGCGCAGACGCTGCCGGCCGGTTTCCGCGACGCGAGCTACCAGTTCAAGAGCGTGGCGCTGCAAGGCACCAAGAGCGACAAGCCGCGCTGGCAGCGCGGCGTCGACACGGTCAACGGCGCGATGGGCGAGGCGATCGGCCAGCTCTACGTGGCGCAGTACTTCCCGCCGGCCTACAAGGCCCGCATGGTCCAGCTGGTCGACAACCTGCTCAAGGCCTACTCGACGTCGATCGACAACCTCACCTGGATGAGCCCGGCGACCAAGGTCGAGGCGCATGCCAAGCTGTCCAAGTACGGCATCAAAATCGGCTACCCCGACGTCTGGCGCGACTACAGCGGCCTCGACGTCAAGTCCGGCGACGCCCTGGGCAACTCCATCCGCGCCGCGCAGTTCGAATACCACCGCCAGGCGGTGCGCAACGGCAAGCCGGTCGATCGCACCGAGTGGGGCATGACGCCGCAGACGGTCAACGCGTACTACGACCCGACCAAGAACGAGATCGTGTTCCCGGCCGCCATCCTGCAGCCGCCGTTCTTCGACATGAAGGCCGACGACGCCGTCAACTACGGCGGCATCGGCGCGGTGATCGGCCACGAGGTCAGCCACGGCTTCGACGACCAGGGCAGCCAGTACGACGGCGACGGCAAGCTGCGCAACTGGTGGACCGCCGACGACCGCAAGGCCTTCGAGGCGATCACGAGCAAGCTCGACGCGCAGTTCTCCGCCTACGAGCCGCTGCCGGGCGTGCACGTGAAGGGGCAGTTGACGATGGGCGAGAACATCGCCGACCTGTCGGGCCTGCAGATCTCCTACAAGGCCTGGAACATCTCGCTCGACGGCAAGCCCGCGCCCGTCATCGACGGCTACACCGGCGCGCAACGCTTCTACCTGGGCTTCTCGCAGGTGTGGCGCGGCAAGCTGCGCGACGAATACATGCTGCGCATCGTGACCACCAACCCGCACTCGCCGCCGCAGTACCGCGCCGACGGGGCGTCGATCAACAGCGACGGCTTCCACGAGGCGTTCGGCACCAAGCCGGGCGACAAGATGTGGAAGGCCCCCGCCGATCGCCTGCGGTTGTGGTGAGGTAGGCCGCCACGCTCGCTGGCGCTCGCTGCCCCCGAGGGGCGCTCCGCGACCGGCCCGGCAGGGCTGGATCCGGCGCTCCCTTGAGTCTTGCTTGCGATGAGCGAGCGGCAGCGCCGGCAGCGAAACGCCGCTTCGTATTGGCGGCTCGAATTCAGTCAGGGACTTCAAGATGAAACACGCCTTCCGCCCCGCGACGCTGGTCGTCGCCCTTTCGCTGGCCTTCGCGGCCGATCTCTCCACCGCCGCCGACGCCGTCGCGACGGCGCCCATGGCCGCGTCGCCCGTTGCCATGGCTTCGGGCCTGGACAAGGCCGGCATGGACGCCGGCGCGCGCCCGCAGGACAGCCTGTTCGAAGCCATGAACGGCACGTGGCTCAAGACGACGCCGATCCCCGGCGACAAGTCCGATTACGGCACGTTCACGCAGCTCGACGACCTGTCCAACGCGCGCGTGAAGGCCATCATCGAAGGCCTGGCCGCCAAGCCGCAGGCGCCCGGCTCGATCAACGCCAAGATCGGCGACTTCTACAGCAGCTACATGGACACCGCGGCGATCGACGCCGCCGGCATGCGGCCCCTGTGGCCGTACCTGGCGCAGATCGACGCGGTCAAGACCCGGGCCGACCTCGTCAAGCTGATGGGCGAGTGGGTGCCCTTCGTCGACCTGCCGATGGGCCTGGGCGTCGGCCCTGATCCGAAGGACCCGACCATCTACTCCGCCGCCGCCGCGCAGGGCGGCCTGGGGCTGGGCGACCGCGACTACTACCTGAAGAAGGACGAGCGCTTCGCCAAGGCGCGCACGGCCTACGTCGAGTACATGCGCAAGCTGCTGGCGGCGCAGGGCAGCAAGAACGCGAAGGTGCAGGCGTCCGCGGTGATGAACCTCGAGACCCGGCTCGCGAAGATCCAGTGGACGCAGGAAGAGAACCGCGACCCGGTCAAGACCTACAACCCGATGACGCTGAAGCAGCTGTCGGGCAAGGCCCCCAACATCGACTGGAAGGCCTACCTGGACGCCGGCCAGCTGGTCGATCCGCCGTTCGTCTCGATCGCCCAGCCGAGCTATTTCTGGGCGATGACGAAGATGATCAAGGCGGAGCCGCTCGACGTCTGGAAGGCGTACCTGCGCGTGCACCTGATGGACGCGGTGTCGCTGGAGCTGCCGGCCGACGTGCGCGAGGCCCGCTTCCAGTTCCACGGCGTGGCCATGAACGGCGTGAAGTCCGACCGTCCGCGCTGGGAGCGCGCCGTCAACTCGGTCAACGACGCGATGGGTGAGGCGGTCGGCCAGATCTACGTCAGCGAGCATTTCCCGCCGGCCTACAAGGCACGCATGGTCGAACTCGTGGACAACCTGATGAAGGCCTACTCGCAGTCGATCGACGGCCTCACCTGGATGAGCCCGGCGACCAAGGTCGAGGCGCACGCCAAGCTGGCCAAGTACGGCATCAAGGTGGGCTACCCCGACCACTGGCGCGACTACACGGCCCTCGACGTCAAGGCCGGCGATCCGCTGGGCAACGCCGTGCGCGCCACGCAGTTCGAGTACCGCCGCAACGCGGTGCGCAACACCAAGCCGGTCGATCGCACCGAGTGGGGCATGACGCCGCAGACGGTCAACGCGTACTACGACCCGACCAAGAACGAGATCGTGTTCCCGGCCGCCATCCTGCAGCCGCCGTTCTTCGACATGAAGGCCGACGACGCGGCCAACTACGGCGCGATCGGCGCCGTGATCGGCCACGAGATCAGCCACGGCTTCGACGACCAGGGCAGCCAGTTCGACGGCGACGGCAAGCTGCGCAACTGGTGGACGCCCGAGGACCGCAAGGCCTTCGTGGCCATCACCTCCCGGCTCGATGCCCAGTACTCGGCCTACGAGCCGCTGCCGGGCGTGCACGTGAAGGGACAGCTGACGATGGGCGAGAACATCGCCGACCTGTCGGGCCTGCAGATCTCGTACAAGGCCTGGAAGATCTCGCTCGACGGCAAGCCAGCGCCGGTCATCGACGGCCTCACCGGCGAGCAGCGCTTCTACTACGGCTTCTCGCAAGCCTGGCGCGAGAAGATGCGCGACGAGGCGATGCTCAACCAGGTCACCACCAACCCGCACTCGCCGCCGCAGTACCGCGCCGACGGGGCGTCGATCAACAGCGACGGCTTCCACGAGGCCTTCGCCACCAAGCCCGGCGACAAGATGTGGAAGGCTCCGGCCGACCGCATCCGCCTCTGGTGACCCCGGTGGCGCTGGCCGCATGAACGTTGCATGACCCTCGAGGGCTGCGCTGACCGCGCGGCCCTTTTCATTTCCTCCCTCCCGAACCGACGAGGTTTTCCACATGTCCCACTCGACCTTCCGCCGCGCCGCCGTTGCCGTGGCCGCTGCGCTCGCCTGCGCCGCGTCCGCGCATGCGCAGACGACGAGCACCACTGCCACGGCCAAGACCGCGACGACGCATGCCGGCGGCACGGCGGCCACGAGCACCGCGAAGTCCATCAAGCTGGGCTCGGGCGTCGATCGCGCCGGCATGGACGCGTCGGTCCGTCCGCAGGACGACCTGTTCCTCGCGACGAACGGCACCTGGGTCAAGAACACCGAGATCCCGGCCGACAAGTCGGCCTGGGGCACGTTCTACGAGCTGCGCGACCGCACCGACCGCCAGGTGCGCGAGCTGATCGAAGGCGTCCAGGCCACCAACCCGGCGCCCGGCTCGAACGCGCAGAAGGTCAACGACTACTTCCGCACGTTCCTCGACGAGGCCGCGATCGACAAGGCCGGCCTCGACCCGGTCACGCCCTCGTTGCAGGACGTCGACAGCGTCAAGGACATCCGCATGCTCGTCGGCCTCCTGGGCCACTGGCAAGGCGTCGTGCGCACGCCGCTGGCCGTCGACGCGAATCCCGACCTCGACGATCCGAGCGTCTACATCGCCGACTTCCGCCAGTCCGGCCTGGGCCTGCCCGATCGCGACTACTACCTGAAGTCCGACGAGCGCTTCGCCAAGGCGCGCACGGCCTACGCGGACTACCTGGCCAGGCTGTTCACGCTGTCCGGCGAGGCGAGCGCCGATGCCGCCGCGCACGCTGCGCAGGTGATCGCGCTGGAGACGAAGATCGCCACCGCGCAATGGCCGCGCGACAAGACGCGCGACCCGAAGCTCGCCCACAACCCGAAGACGCCGGCCGAGCTGGACGCGTTGGCCCCGGGCGTCGACTGGGCCGTCTTCGAACAGCAATCGCAGCTGCAGCCCGGCCGCGTCATCATCGTGCGCCAACCCGACTACGTCACGGCGCTCGCCGGCCTGGTGGCGTCCGAGCCGCTGGAAACGTGGAAGCTGTACCTCAAGGCCGCCCGCCTGGACAGCGCCGCGAGCGTGCTGCCCGCGGCCTTCCGCGACGCCAGCTACCAATTCCACGACGTGGCGATCGCCGGCGTCAAGGAGCAGCAGCCGCGCTGGCAGCGCGGCGTCGCGCAGACCAACGGCGCGCTCGGCGAGGCCGTCGGCCAGCTCTACGTGAAGCAGTACTTCCCGCCCGCGTACCGCGCGCGCATGCAGGCGCTCGTCGCCAACCTGCTCAAGACCTACTCGACGTCGATCGACGGCCTCACCTGGATGTCGCCGGCCACGAAGAAGGAGGCGCACCTGAAGCTGTCGAAGTACGGCGTCAAGATCGGCTATCCCGACACCTGGCGCGACTACTCGGCGTTCGTCGTCAAGGCCGGCGACGCGCTCGGCAACTCCGATCGCGGCGACGAGTTCGAGTACCGGCGCACGATCGTGCGCGTCGGCGGCCAGGTCGATCGCTCGGAGTGGGGCATGACGCCGCAGACCATCAACGCGTACTACAGCGGCAACAAGAACGAGATCGTGTTCCCGGCCGCCATCCTGCAGCCGCCGTTCTTCAACGTGGCGGCCGACGACGCCGTCAACTACGGCGCGATCGGCGCCGTCATCGGCCACGAGATCAGCCACGGCTTCGACGACAAGGGCAGCCAGCTCGACGGTGACGGGCGCCTGCGCAACTGGTGGACGGACGACGACCGCAAGGCCTTCGACAACGTCACCGGCCGCCTCGTGGCGCAGTACGAGGCCTACTCGCCCATCCCGGGCCAGCACCTCAACGGCAAGCTGACGCTGGGCGAGAACATCGCCGACCTG
>FTJN01000274.1_pt2 | contig 23267 bp, 31 predicted proteins | sample 1658361 | NCBI WGS metagenome assembly FTJN01 (sample SAMEA3914819, study PRJEB12502) | metagenome | biome: forest; material: soil | place: Canada | collected 2010-06-26 | depth 0.3 m
CCCTCCGGCCCTCTGGGCCACCTCCCCCAGAGGGGGAGGATCTTTTCTTTCCCCCGCCCTTGAACCGCCACGCTGGCCCCCTAAATCCAATGAGCGGGCCGGGCCCCTCTGGCGAGTGATGCAAGCACTCGTGATGTCGGACCGCATCGGGTGTTCTCGATGCATATGGGTCCGGTTTTCCCCCTCCCTCGTTCCGGACTCGCATCGAGAGCACCCGTTCCATTCCACTGGAACAGGGACCGCCCATGCCGCTTCTGATGTGCCCCAATTGCGACGCCTCCATGCAGGCCGTGCAACGCGCCAGCGTCGAGTTCGACATGTGCCCCCAGTGCCGGGGCGTGTGGCTGGATCGCGGCGAACTGGAAAAGCTGATGGCCATGGAGCGGGGCGAGATCCAGGCCGCGCCGCCGCGCCTGCCGGACTATGACCGCCCCCGCGAGCGTTCGGATCATCGCCCCGATTACCGTCACGACGACGAGCGCCGCCATCAGGGCCAGGGTCCCTACGGCAAGAAGAAGCGCTTCGACCTGTTCGATATTTTCGACTGACCGCGACAATCTGTCGCCCCGGCTCCTGTTTCCCCCGCCCTTAACCATGCGACAAGGCGCACGGCGTTATCGGATTGAAACGCTTGGGGGAAAAGCCATGACCACGACGCTCGAAGTTCAGAAGACCGCCAACATCGTCGGCCTGCTGGAGGCCCTGTCGGCCGAGATGTCGATCGCCGCGGTGTCGTGCGGCCACCTGGACAGCGCGCTCGGCCAGATCCTCGAGGAAGTGCCGATGGAGGCGCGGATGAAGGTGATGCAGGAGCTGCACATGGTCGACATGCTGGCCCAGCACATTACCGCCATCACCGACTTCACCGCCGGCCTGGCCACCTCGATGGCCGCCGACGGCGCCCCCGACGTCGACGGTTCGCTGTCGCGCATCACCCTGGGCGACGTCGCCGCGCGGCTGCGCGAGACGCTGGCGGCGAAGGCGGCGTAGGCCGCGACTACGATTGGGGACACGCGCATGCGCGTGTCCCCAGCCGCGACCCGATCCTAGGGCGCCGCCACCGGCAGCACCGGGTTATATTCCCACGTCCACGGCATCCCCACATCGCCCAGCGCCGCCTTCAGCAGCGGCGGGAAGAGCCGCGCGCCGACGCCGCTGTTGGTCAACATCACGACGCATCGCTCGCCGCGCTCGACGCAGATCAGCTGGGTGTCGGTGATGTCGTTGTGGCCGCCCTTGTAGAAGCCGTGGCCTTGCGGCCCGTCGAACACCACCACGCCCAGCCCCGCCGCCAGGCCGATCTTGGCGTTGGCGGGATTGTCGACGATCAGGAACGGCGGGAACTGGTTCTTGCTGACGATCGGGAAGCTGGGCTTGGTCCGCTCGGCCCGCGCCTTGGCCGACAGGTCCCGGCCCGAGACCATGGCGGCGGCCAACTGCGCCAGGTCATGGATCGAGGTGTCCAGCGAGCCCGCCGCCTTGACGCTGCCGCGCCCGTCATGCTCCTCGAACGACCCGTCGGCCTTGTAGCCGTCGGCCAGGTTTCCGGCGAAGTCGTCGCGCCAGATCATGCTGCTGCGGGTCATGCCCAGGGGCGTGAAGATCCGCCGCTGCATCTCGTCGCCGACCTTCAGGCCCAGGCCCTGCTCGATCACGAACTGCAGCAGGTTGATGCCTTCGCCGGAATAGGCGTAGCGCGTGCCGGGCTCCAGATTGAACCGCAGCTTGTTGTCGGGATCATAGAACCGCTGGTCGGCCAGGCCCGAAGTGTGGGTTAGCAGTCGGCGCGGGGTGATGGTTTCCCAGCGGGCGTCGCCGGCTAGGTCGGCGTAGCGCGGATACTCAGGCAGGGGTTTGGGCAGATAGGCCTTGATCGGCGTATCGAGGTCCAGCTTTCCGTCGTCGACCAGCATCAGCACGTACTGGGCGAAGGCCGCCTTCGAGATCGAGGCCGCGTACATGATGGTGTCGGGCGTCAGGGGCAGCTTCTTCTCGACATTGCGAAAGCCTTGGGCCGACACGTGGACCACCTTGCCATGCTCGATCACCGCGAAGGCCAGGCCGGGAATCTTGCCCTGGGCCATCAGGTCGGCCGCCGTGGCGTCGAGGGCCTTGTAGTCGGCGGGTCTGGCGAAGGCGAAGGCGAAGGCGAGGGCGGGGGAGGCGGCCAGGGCGGCGGCGGCGAACAGGATCGAAGCGAATTTACGGAGCACTCGGGTTCTCGTCGGTTGCGCGCGGCCAAGCCGTGGGCAAACTACGACCCAGTTTTCCATTCTTGCCAAGGTTGTGCATGAATCTCGATCGACGCGGACTGCTGGCGACCGGGCTGCTGCTGGCCTTGGGCGGCTGCGAGACGTCGCGGGGCGTGACGTTGGTCGCCGGGGCAAGCGGCGAGACGGCCGAGCTCGAGGCCTTGAAGTCGATCACGGCCGGACCGGAGGGTCTGACGCTCCGCGTGGCCTCCAGCGGCTGCACGCGCAAGGAGGACTTCGCCTTCTACCTCGACCGCGCCGCCACGCCACCCACCGTGGCCTTTGCCCGCAAGCGGGTCGACAGCTGCCATGGGGCGTCGGAGGAGGTGGCGCTGACGTTCAGCTACGCGGAGCTGGGCGTGGCGGCGGAAGGGCGGCTGGCGGTGCTCAATCCAGTCACGACGGCACGCTGAATCCTCACTCCTTCGGTGTGAACCGCTCGACCATCCAGGGCAGCACCCGCGCCGGACGCTTGGCGGCGATGTCGATCAGCACCCAGTCGGTGCGGCACTGGGCGCACATCTCGCCGTCGGGGCCGTCGATGCGGATATAGCGCTCGAAGCGCGGACCCTTGAGCTCGCCGACCCAGGTGTAGCCGACAGCCACATCGTCGGGCAGCAGCTCGCGGCGATAGTCGATCTCGTGGCGGCGAGCCACCCAGCTCCATCCAGCCCGCTCTTCGGGCGTGGCCCAGGCGTCCCAATGGGCGATGGCCAGGTCCTGAGCCCAGGCCAGATAGACCACGTTGTTGACGTGGCCGTTGGCGTCGATCTCCGACGCCTTCGGGATGAAGGTCAGTTTGAAGGCGTCGCCCGGCGGGACGAAGACGCGGCTCAAGCTTCGATCAGGCCTTGCTCGGTCAGCAGGGTCTTCAATTCGCCCGACTGGAACATCTCGCGGACGATGTCGCTGCCGCCGATGAACTCACCCTTGACGTAGAGCTGGGGGATGGTCGGCCAGTCGGTATAGGTCTTCACGCCCTGGCGCAGCTCTTCGTCCTGCAGCACGTCGACGCCGATGAACGAGACGCCCAGGTGGTCGAGGATCTGCACGGTGACCGACGAGAAGCCACAGCGCGGCTGGTCCGGCACGCCCTTCATGAACAGGACCACGGGGTTTTCGGCCACGGTCTTGGCGATGAAATCGATGGCGGGGGAGGAGGCGACGTCGGTCATGGGGAGAAGTTCCTTGGCGTAGTCTCTCAGCTAGGCGCCGGGGCGGTCTGGGTCAAGTGCCAGGGGATGGTGACAGCCGACGGGACCGCGCGCATGCGCATGTCCCCAATCGTGGAGCGCTAGGCCCGGCGCCTGTTCTTCTCGGCTTCCTGGGCCGAGAAGCGGGCCATCTCGATCTGGGCGGCGCAGCCGGTGGGCAGGTCGCGCTCGGCGATGGCGGCCTGGGCCTCGACCTCGGCCGGCGTGCTGGCGGTGATCTGCACCGAGGCCAGCGACGGCTCGGTCAGGGCGTAGGCCAGGCAGATCTGCTGCGGGCTCCAGTTGGGCGTGTTGTGCAGGAAGTCGTAGCCGCCGACATCGGCCAGCGGATCGGTGCGGCGACGCCACAGAGACGGCTTGGGCAGGAAGCTCTTACGCTCGTCGCGCAGGCTATGGGGCCAGTAGTCCAGGGCCAGGACCGCCATCTCGCGACCCATGGCGGCGCGCACGCGGTTGCGTTCGACCCAGCCTGAGGCCAGGTTGAACGGCGTGGCCATGGCCTCGAACTGGCCCGAGGCGGCATAGGCGTCGAACTTCTCGCCGCCCCCGGCCACGCCCAGCAGGCGGATGAGCCGCGCGTTGCGCAGGGCCTTCAGCTGTTCCAGGGTTTCGGACGGGAAGGCGTTGGCGTCGGGATCGTCCAGGGTGGCCAGGTCCAGATGGCCCAGGCCCGTGCGATCCAGGGCCTGTTCGATCATGTCGTGGATCGCCTGGGCCTTCAGGGCCCGGTCGCTGGAGGCCCGCAGCCGCCAGCCGATGAACAGCAGCCGCCGCTCGACCGTCGAGAAGGCCTCGCTGGCGCCCTCGATCAGGGCCGGGGACACGCCGTCGAACTCAAAGGTGTTGATGCCGCTTTCCAGCGCCGCGTAGACCAGCTTGCGCCAGTCGCCGGCCCGCAGACGCGGTTGATCCTCAAGCCTCAGCGAGATCGCCGAGACCGCCATGCCCGAACTGCCGAAGGGGCGATAGCGCATGCGGCTATTCCGTGGGGGCGGCGGTTTCGAGCGCCAGGGCGTGCAGGGTCCCGCCCAGCACGTCGGCCAGGGCGCGGTTGACCATCTGGTGCTGCTTGACGCGGTTCAGGCCCCGGAAAGCCGGCGAGACGATGCGCGCCTTGTAGTGGTCGCCGTCGCCGGCCAGGTCGGTCAGCACGATCTCGGCGTCCGGAAAGGCGTCGTGCAGGCGGGCTTCGAGGTCTGGGAAGGACATGGGCACGGGCGAAGACTCCGAATCTCTCAGCCTTGGGTATGCCGCTTAAACCTTAAGAACGGGCATACGGGAGAAATGCGCGTTCTGGGCGGAGCGTTGCTTTACGGCTTGCGCGATAACGGGATTTCACGGAATGATCACGTTAGCGTGATTAGAGCGTGAGGTGGGCGTGATGTGGAAGTTTCGATGGGTCTGGCTGAGCGCACTGCTAGTGCTGGGTGGCTGCAACACGGTCTATTCCGAAAAGCCGCTGTTTACAGCGGAGGACGCGGCGGGCGCCCCACCGCTCAAGCCCGGTCTTTGGATGACGTATCAACTCGAGGGCGACGAACCTTGCCGGTTCGACTCCAATCGGCCGGTCCGGAAGTGGCCGGACTGCGTGAGCTGGGTGCTGGTGCGAGAAGGTGACGTGCTGCAGTTCGGCGATAACGGGAAGGAGCGCGTCTGGATTTCACACGCCTACATCCTTGCCGCCGGACAACCGCGCATCCTGCAAATGACCTGGTTGTCGAGCGGTGCGGACCACGAGGGAAGTGGAACGAATAGCCAGTTTTCGGCGGTTGTTCCGATCGGCCACGACGAGAGTGGCCGCATCTCGGACTATCGGACCTGGGAAGCCCAGTGCGGGCCCCCAAACACCACCCAGTACCCACCGGATTCAGGTCCGCATCCCACCACGCTGGCGCCGCTGCCGGGCTTGGTCATGAACGAGGACGGGAATAGCTGCGAGGCGAAGGATCGCGAAGCTGTTCGCCGGTCGGTCGCCGCGACTGAGGCTTGGGACACTAACCGTAATGCGGCCCGCTGGGTCCGCGAGCCGCGCCCTGACGACTTTGCCCGAGGCCGCCGGCGGAAATTGCGATGATCCCATTGCGGAAACTCATCGGCGCGGGCCATGAAAGTGCGATCAACGAGGTCTTCGCATGCGTCTTCTCCTGGCTTCAGCCGCTTTCGCGCTCGTCTTCACGGCGCCCGCCCAAGCCGCGCCCAAGCCCGGCGCCAATGCGCTGAACGACGTCCGCGTCCTGTCGGCCGACAGCATGGAGGGCCGGGGCGTCGGGACGCCGGGCGGGGCCAAGGCGCGGGCCTATATCGTCAAACGCTTCGGGCAGATCGGGCTGAGACCGCCGGGCAAGTCGTTCGAGCGGCCGTTCACCTTCAAGCCCCGCTATTTCGGCAAGGACCTCACGGGCGTCAACCTGGTGGCCCGCATCCCGGGCACGTCGAGTTCGGACAAGGTTCTGGTGGTTTCGGCCCACTACGACCATCTGGGGGTCCGCAAGGGCGAGGTCTATAACGGCGCCGACGACAACGCCTCGGGCGTGGCGGGGCTGCTGGCCGTGGCCGAGGCCTTCAAGGCCAGGCCGCCGCGCCACACGGTGCTGATCGTCGCCTTCGACGGCGAGGAGAGCGGGCTGAAGGGCGCCAAGGCCTTCGTCGCCGACCCGCCCGTGCCGCTGGCGAGCATCGGATTGGCCGTCAATTTCGACATGATCAGCAAGAACGCCAAGGGCGAGCTCTATGTCAGCGGGGCGGGACCGCAGCCCTGGCTGAGGCCGGTGCTGGAGCGCGTGGCCAAGAGCGCTCCGGTCAAGCTGAAGCTGGGCCACGACACCGACGCCGACGGCAAGCAGAACAACTGGACCCAGCAGTCCGACCAGGGCCCCTTCGCCGCGGCCGGCGTGCCGTGGGTCTATTTCGGCGTCGAGGACCACCCCGAATACCACAAGCCCACCGACGACTTCGCCACCGTGCCGCAGGACTTCTTCAAGCGCGCGGTGACGACGGTGGTCATGGCGACGCGGGCGCTGGACGATGACCTGGACGGGTTGGACAAGGCGGCGGGGCGGTAATCTAGGGCGTCGCCGCCGCGCTGGCCTTGTCCTTCGGGGCGTCTATCGGTGCTGGGATCGTGGCCAGCAGGTCCTGGGCCTGTTTGGCCAGGGCGTTGCTGTGCGGACTGTTGGCCAGCGGCAAGAGGACCGCGATCGCCTCATGATTTCGGCCGCGCTTGATCAGGCATCGGCCGGCCTCCAGGCGAATGGCGTCCACTTGCGGCGCCAGCTTTAGCGCCATCAGGAGGGCGGTCAGGGTGTTGTCCGACGGATAGTTGGTCTCGCCCGAGCGGCTTTGGACGAAGGCGAACAGCGTCTGATAGCGGTTCGGATCCAGCTTGAACGCCACGGCCAGCAAGGCACCAGCCTGGTTATAGCGCTCGGCGCGCAGGGCCGGGGTCTTGTCGCCTTCGGCCATCAACCGCTCGGCCTCCAGGGCCAGCGCCTCGACGTCCTTTGGATTGGCGGCCAAGCGAGCCTTGAGCATGGTCGCGCCGACCTGCGGGTCACCGATCGTCACCTCGGCCCGGGTCAGGGCGAATTGGGCGAAAGCGTCGTCGGGGAAGCGGGCCGCCTTCGCGCGGATCTGGGCCACCAAGGTCGCTCGGTTCTGTTCCGACACACCGGTTTTGACGTTCAGGTCATCGAGCAGAAGATCTTCTGTCGATGGCGGCAGTTTGCTGATCTCGACCTCCACCTTGGGAAAGTCGGAGCGCTTGAACTGGGTGTAGCGCATTTGCGCGCCGCCATAGGTGCGCATGCGGCTTTCCCAGGCCTCCGAGGTCAGGCCCGTGGCTTGCCGCATGGCGTCGATGGAGTTCTGGCCTTGGCCGATCGCGGTCAGATAGGCCTTCAATTGTTCCGCGCGCGCGGGATCGCTGACCAGATAGTGGGTCATCAGCCAAGCCTGGGCGTAGAACTTGCTGCGTTTCGCGGCGGGGATCTCGAAGACCCTCTTGGACAGCATGTCGTCGAAGGGCAGCCAATCGTCGTCCAGGTCACCCGCGCGATTGGTCGTCACGCCGACCTGAATCGCCGAGTCCGTGATCGACGTGTTCATGAAGTACTCGGCATAGCCTTCGACAAACCAGGCGGGGTAGCCGTACGGAAAGTACTGCAGCATCACGTGGTGGATGTACTCGTGCATCACCACGTACTCATTGCCCCCGCCCGACAAGCCCATGGCGAAGATTTCGCGAGGATCGGCTGAATAGAAGCCGACGATCCCGTCGGGCAGGCTGGGCGAGACCAGACGCAACTGCTTGTTGTCGGCGACCAGATAGATCGGCAGCTTGCGTGGCGGCGGCGCGGGGCGCTCCAGCCCGTAGACCTGCCAGAAGACCGCGTCGAGCAGCTCGATTCGCTCGGCGTATTTGCGCAGCGTGGCTTCGGAGCCGTTGCTGTAGACCGTGAAGCGGGGCGTCTCGGCCTTCAGCCAGGGCGCGGCCAACGTTACCGACGGAAGCCCCACCAGGACGGCGACGAGGCCGAGAACCAAAAATGCCTTCGCGCCTAGGCGCGCTAAAAACTTGGAAATACGCACGAAATACCGCCCCCGGCTTACAGCCGCACCCTAGCGCGAAGCAGGAAGCTTTCAAGTTGTGATCGTTGAAGCTCCGCGCGAGGGCTGGGTGTTCACCCCGCGCTCTCTTCCTCTTCCCCGTCGTCCTCTTCCAGGCCGAACACCTCGTCGATGACCTCGACGATCTCCTCCAGGTCATCCAGCGAGACCTTCAGCTTCAGCGTCTGGTCGTCGTCGCTGGTCACGGTCAGGAAGATGCCGTCCTCGGTCTCTTCCAGGATGAATTCGTCCAGGTTGGCGATCTTGGTCATGGGCCGGGTCCTCGTCTTTCGGGCAAGCGGCCAGGGTGAGGCTTTGTTCCCGCCCGACCCTTACGCCTGAACCGATCGATAGTCTCGCCGGACGCCAAAATCGTGACAGGGGCGACGCTGGTCGCCGCCCCTGTCGATGCGGCTAGGCCGGTTCGACGACCTTGTAGCGCTCGGCCGAACGGTTGCGCGAAAGGTTGGGCAGCAGCTTGGCCCGGGCGGCGTCGTAGGCGGCGAAGTCGGCCGGGTCGGGCAGGGAGGGGATGGTGATCAGCTCGCCCTGGTCGAAGCCGGCCAGGGCCGCGTCCACCAGATCGTCGACCTCCATCAGCATGTTGGGGTCCAGGGCTTCGGCGCCGCCGCTGCCCGAGCGGTCCCAGATCTCGGTGCGGGTCGCGCCCGGCAGCACGGCTTGCAGATGGATGCTGGGCGAGAGCTGCAGGCGCAGGGTCTGGGTGAAGTAGGTCACATAGGCCTTGGTCGCGCCATAGACCGCCATCTGCAGCTCGGGGGCCAGGCCGACCACCGATGAGATGTTGACGATCGCGCCCCGGTCGCGGGCCGCGAAGGCCTTGGCGGCGGCGTGGGCCAGGCGGGTCACCCCGACGATGTTGAGCTGGATCATGCTTTCGACCCGCTCGACGTCTTGCTCGACGAACGGGCCGGACAGGGCGACGCCGGCGTTGTTGATCAGGATGTCGATCGACGCGTCATCGGCCAGGCGGGCCTCGACCACGGCCAGGTCGGCCTTGTCGGTCAGGTCGGCGGTGATGATGTCGACCTTGACGCCGGTCTCGCCGCGCAGACGGGCGGCCAGCGCCCCGAGGCGGCCGGTGTCGCGGGCCACCAGGATCAGGTCGTGGCCGCGACGGGCCAGGCGGTCGGCATAGGTGGCGCCGATGCCGGTGGAGGCGCCGGTGATCAGGGCCGTGCCGGGAATGTCGAGCTTGCTCATGGTCTTGTCGTCCTTGCTGGCGGGCCCCGTGGTCCGTCGTGAGGCAGAAATGGGATGTCACTTTTTAATTGCAAGTGACTAACTTTCGATTTGATAGCCGGCGCCCTATATAGGGCTCATGACCCGACGCACCTTCGATCCCGGACAATGCCCGGTGGGCCGCACCCTGGAGCGGGTGGGCGACACCTGGAGCCTGATGATCCTGCGCGACGCCTTTCAGGGCTTGTCGAAATTTGACCAGTTCGAGAAGAGCCTGGGCATGGCGCCCAACATCCTGACCCAGCGGCTGGCGGCCCTGGTCGAGGCGGGCTTCCTGGAGCGGTGGCCCTATCAGGAACGGCCGGTGCGGCACGAATACCTGCTGACAGACCTGGGGCGCGACTTCGGGCCGGTGATGACGGCGCTGCTGGCGTTCGGCAATCGCCACTTCGCCGTCGAGGGCATAGCCAGCCAGATGGTCGAGGCCGCCACGGGCTTGCCGGCCGAGCCGGTGCTGGTGGACCGCCGCACGGGCAAGTCGATGGACAGCCCGGATTTCGTCTATGCCGCCGGTCCGGCCGCCGGCCCCTTCGTGCTGGAGCGCGTGGCCCAGGTCGCGCAAAGGCGGCGCCTGTAAGCGGGAGAAACGACCTTCGGTGGCGCACGGTCGGATTTCGACTTTGGCGCGGTTTGTGGTTAGCTCGCAAAACGGCGTTATGTCGCGGCCGGCCAGACGCTCGTCAAGGCGCGAAGGCCAAGGCTTCGGGGGGAAGCAATGATCCTGACCTGGCTATGGAAGCTGTATTTGGGATTCCGGCGGAGCCGCGAACAGCCGGCCCTGGAAGCGCCCAAGGCTCCTGGCGCGCTGGGCGCCTCCAGCGACGGCAACTTCGTCAATCACTCCAGCGACACGAACAACTCGGGCGTGGTGATCTTCGAAGGCGATGCGCCGCGCGAGCCAGCCGCGCGGCGTTAGCCGCCGGCGTTGGGCGGAACGAACAGCTTGGTGCAGGGCTTGCCGATCGGCAGGCGCTTGATGGTCTGAGCCTGGGTTTCGCCGAATCCGATCTGGGCGCGACGCGCATCGACCGTGGCGGAGTCCTTGACCGTCCAGATCACCCAACGGGCTCCGTCGCAGGCCCCCTGGCTGCCGTAGATCTGCGGCCTGCCCTTGAACATCTCCACGCGATCCAGCAGCAGGGCATAGTCGTGTCCGTTGACCTCGCCGCGACGGGCCAGCGGCCCCATGCGCGCCAGGGTGCGCTCCATGAAGGCGTTGTCAGGCGAATGCTGGACGATCAGCCAGGCGTTGGCGCCGGTCTGGACTCCGTCGCGACTGTTCCGAAACCAGCCGTCCTTGGGGACCAGCGCCTTGAGGCGTTCGGTGTTGGCGGCGTCCAGCGCGTCGATGTCGCGCCAGATGGCGGCCTCGGCGGCGTCCGCGTCCGCCTCGTCCAGGCTGGCGGGCACGCCATGGCTCTTGCGGGCGGTCTGGTCCAACTCGGCCATGCGCGCGATCTCGCCGGCCGGACTCTCCGGTGGGCCGGCGCTGCGATGCCGGTCCCGCACGGCGTCCAGCTTGGCGCGGAAGGCGTCCAGCGCGGCCTGTGCAGGGGGCGATAGGGGCGGCAAGGTCGTTTGCGGCGTGGACAGAAGGGCGAAGGCGAGCAGGATCGAAATCATGCCCGCAGCTTCACCGTTCAAGACGCCGAACGCAATCCTGGCGGTAGCCTAGTCGACGCAGATCGTGCCGGTCGACTTGCCGCCGACGATCTTGGCGTAGCAGCCGAACTGGACATTGGTCTTCTGGCACTGGCCGGTGGTCGCGGCCTGGGATTCCGCATTCCCGTCGGCGATGCAGGCGCCTTGGCAGTCGGCCTTGTCCGAGCAGGTCTTGCCGGCGTCGCTGAACGGCACGACGCAGGTCGAGCGCTGCATCCGGCCGACGGGCTGCATCGAACCGCCGCGCGTGGCGCACGAGGCGTCGGCGCTTTGGGCGGTCGGTTGCGGACCCGGCGCCGACGGCGCGCAGGCCGCCAGCAGCGACAGGGCCAGGCTCGCCGCGGCGAGGATCGAGAGCGTGCGCATGCTGATGTTCCTTAGGCCGTCGCGCCCATGAAGCCCGGCAGCCAGGCCTCGTGAGCCGTGCGCAAGTCTTCCAGCGAGATGCTGAATAGCCCTGTCGAGGCGAAATCGTTCCCGCCGGCCACGCCGGCCAGGTTGGCATGGACGCCGGCTTCCTTGGCCGCCAGCAGCAGGCCGTCCGGATCGGGGGTGGCGACAAGATACCGAGCCTGGTCCTCGCCGAACAGGTAGGGATGGGCGTGGGCGGCGCTGGTGGCGTTCAGGGTGATCCCGACCTTGCTGGCCAGGGCGATGTCGGCCGCGGCGATCAGCAGGCCGCCGTCCGACAGGTCGTGCAGGCCGGCCACCAGCCCCGTGGGGATCAGGCCGCGCACGAAGTCGCCGTGCTTCTTCTCGAGGGCCAGGTCGACCGGCGGCGGGGCGCCGTCCTCGCGGCCCAGGATCTCGCGCAGATAGATCGAGGCGCCCAGTTCGCCGTGGGTCTCGCCGATCAACACCAGGGTGTCGCCCTCGGCCACGTTGCCGAAGCCCATGCGCAGGTCGTAATCCTCCAGCAGGCCCACGGCGCCCACCGTCGGGGTCGGCGGAATGGCGACGCCGTTGGTCTCGTTGTAGAGGCTGACATTTCCCGACACGACCGGGAAGTCCAACGCCCGGCAAGCCTCGGCCATGCCGTCGGTGGCGCGGACGATCTGGCCCATGGTCTCGGGCTTTTCGGGGCTGCCGAAGTTGAGGTTGTCGGTGATGGCGATCGGCATCGAGCCGGCGGCGGTCAGGTTGCGCCAGGCCTCGGCCACGGCCTGCTTGCCGCCCTCGTACGGGTCGTTCTGGACATAGCGCGGGGTGACGTCGCTGGTCACGGCGATGGCCTTGCCCTTGCCGTGGATGCGCACGATGCCGGCGTCGCAGCCGGTGGCGCTGTCTTCCAGGGTGTCGGCCATCACGTGACGGTCGTACTGCTCCCACAGCCAGCGCTTGGAGGCCATGTCGGGGCTGCCGACCACCTTGAGCACGGCGGCGGTCCAGTCGGCGGGGGCCGCGAGCTTGCCCGGGTCGAGGTGCGGATGCAGCGTCGGCTGGACCCAGGGGCGGTCATACAGCGGCGCGTCGTCGAACAGCGGGGCCAGCGGCACGTCGCAGACCGTCTCGCCGTGATGCTTGAGCACCAGGCGGCCGGTGTCGGTGGTGTAGCCGATGATGGCGGCGTCCAGGCCCCACTTCTCGAAGATGGCGTGGCCTTCCTGCTCGCGGCCGGGCTTGAGCACCGCCAGCATGCGCTCCTGGCTTTCCGAGAGCATCATCTCGTAGGCGCTCATGCCGGTTTCGCGCTGCGGGACCATGTCCATGTTCAGCTCGATGCCGACCCCGCCCTTGCCGGCCATCTCGACCGACGAGGAGGTGAGGCCCGCGGCGCCCATGTCCTGGATGGCGGCGACGGCGCCGGTGGCCATCAGCTCCAGCGTGGCCTCGATCAGCAGCTTCTCGGCGAAGGGGTCGCCGACTTGGACGGTGGGGCGCTTCTCTTCCGAATCCTCGGAGAACTCGGCTGACGACATGGTCGCGCCGTGAATGCCGTCGCGGCCGGTCTTGGAGCCGAAATAGACCACGGCCAGGCCAGAACCGGGCGCGGCCGAGTAGAAGATCTTGTCGGCGTCGGCCAGGCCTACGCACATGGCGTTGACCAGGATGTTGCCGTTGTAGCCCTTGTGGAAATTGGTCTCGCCCGCGACCGTGGGCACGCCCACGCAGTTGCCGTAGCCGGCGATGCCCGCGACGACGCCGTCGACCAGGCGCTTGGTCTTGGGATGGTCAGGCTCGCCGAAGCGCAGGGCGTTCAGCAGGGCGATCGGCCTCGCGCCCATCGTGAAGACGTCGCGCATGATGCCGCCCACGCCCGTCGCCGCGCCCTGATAGGGCTCGATGTAGGACGGGTGGTTGTGGCTCTCCATCTTGAAGATGATGGCGTCACCGTCATTGATGTCGATCACGCCGGCGTTCTCGCCGGGACCGCAGATCACCCGCGGACCGGTGATCGGGAACTTCTTCAGCTGGTTCTTCGACGACTTGTACGAGCAGTGCTCGGACCACATCACCGAAAACACCCCCAGCTCGACCAGGTTGGGCTCGCGGCCCAGGCGGTCGAGGACGACGGCGTACTCCTCCGCGTTGAGGCCAAATTCACGGGCCGTGTCGGCCATGGTCTTCGTGGGGGAGGGCGAGGTGCTCATGGGCGGGCCTTCTAGCGCGGCCAGGGGGATTCCGCTATATTCTAGAAAGATCAAAGGTGTTTCTAGAATGGGCATCAGCATCAAGCGCGCCGAGACCGAGGCTCTCGCCCGTCAAGTCGCCGCCATCACGGGGGAAAGTTTGACCGAAGCGATCCACCAGGCCTTGGTTGAAAAGGTCGCGCGGCTTTCCGCGCCCTATGCCTTGTCCGACGCCGAGGAGGCGGCCAAGCAGGCTTTCTTCGCCGAACTGGACGCGCGTCCGGTTCTGGACCCCCGAGACTGGCGCGAGATCGAAGCCGAGCTCTATGATGAGCACGGTCAGCCCATCGGATGATCGTCGACACATCCGCCCTGCTGGCCATCGCGCTGCGTGAACCGGAACGTGACGCCTTCTACGTCTTGCTGTTGCGCGCTAAGCGTCGCCTGATGTCGGCGGCTTCCTATGTCGAGGCCGCCGAGGTCTACATGCGCCGAACGAGCGCCGGGACCGGAATTGCCTTGCTGAACCGAGACCTAGCTCAGTTGCGGATCGAGATTGTCGCCGTGACCGCCGAGCAGGCTTATGCCGCCGCCGAGGCGCGACGAGTCTATGGCAAGAGTCGCCACGACGCCGACCTGAACTACGGCGACAGTTTCACCTACGCCTTGGCCAAAAGCCTGGACGAGCCCTTGTTGTTCAAGGGAAATGACTTCATCCACACCGATGTTAAGCGAGCCGCGCCATGATCTCCCGCCGTCATCTGCTCGCGCTCGCCGCCGCCTTGCCGCTGACCGCCGGCGCCGCCGCGCCCGTCCGCGTGCGGATGGTCACCGACCTGGGGCCGATCGTGATCGAGCTCTATCCCGACAAGGCGCCGATCACCGTGGCCAACTTCCTGGCCTATGCCGACCAGCATCTGCTGGATGGCGGCGGTTTCTATCGGACGGTCTCGCCTAAGAACGACAACAACCCCGCCACGATCAGCGTCATCCAGGGAGGCCTGAACCGTGATGACAGCCCGCTGCCGGCCATCGCCCACGAGACGACGAAGGTGACGGGCATCCTGCACACCGACGGCGTGATCTCGATGGCGCGGGGCGCGCCGGGCACGGCGGGGTCGGAGTTCTTCATCTGCATCGGCCCCAACCACGCCCTGGATTTCGGCGGCGCCCGCAACAAGGACGGCCAGGGTTTCGCGGCGTTCGGCAAGGTGGTCGAGGGCATGAACGTGGTTCGCCAGATCCACGACGCCCCCACCGTCACCAAGGCCGACGATCCCTACCTGAAGGGTCAGATCATCGAAAAGCCCGTGAAGATTCAAAAGCTAAGCCGCAACTAAGGCAGCTGCGCCGGAGGAACGGGGTGAATCCCGAGCCGTTTCCCAACCGTGCGCAACCTGGCGCGCTGGACAAGGAGAACGATCATGGGCGACCAAACCCGTAATCCCCAACAGCAGCAGAATGACCCGCAGCGACAGACGCCCGGTCAACAGCAGCAACAGGGCGACAAGAGCCGCAAGCCGGAGAATGAACCGGGCCGCAATCCCGGCGGCGAGGCCAATCAGGGCGACCAGCAGCGGCGCGACCGCTGACGATCCACGCTCCGTGATGTGAAGAGGGCCGGAGGCGCGACGCCTCCGGCCCTTTTTCGCGCCCCCTTTTTCAGGGTTGCGTTCCAGACTATGCGAGGGCGTTCGCCGTCCGGAGCGTCTGCATGATCTATCTGTGTCGCCACGGCGAGACCGCCTTCAACCGGGAACGCCGCCTGCAGGGGCGGATGGACACCGACCTCAACGCCTTGGGCGTGCGTCAGGTCGAGGCCATGGCCGACTTGCTGCGCGACCTAGTCGCCCGTGACCCGTCGCCGGATTGGCGGATCGTCGCCAGCCCCTTGCGGCGCACCCGCGCGACGGCCGCCACGATCAACGCCCGCCTGGGCGTGCCGGTGGAGTTCGACGACCGGTTGGTCGAGATCGATGTCGGCCAGTGGTCGGGCCGCCTGCGCGACGACGTGGCGCGCGAGAACCCCGAACTGTTCAACAGTCCGGAATGGGCCTTCGGCGGGCCCGGCGGGGAGACCTACGAGGACGTGATGAGCCGGATTTCCAGCTGGCTGGCCGAGCAGGCGCCAGACGCCGAGCGTCGGCTGATCGTCGTCAGCCACGGCGTGGCGGGACGGTTCCTGCGCGGCGCCTATGCGGGGCTGTCGCGCGACGCCTTGCTGGCCCAGGACGTGCCGCAGGATGCGATCTATCGACTCAGCGGCGGGCAGATCGACCGGTTCGATTGCGCGCCGGTCGACGAGCGCGCGGCTTAGCGACCGCGTGCGACGCATTGAACGCTAGCCCGGGATCAGGTCTTTAGTCTGGATTGGCACGGAGGACGCCCGGCATGGACTTCATTCGGATCATCAGGTCGCTGGAGGAATTCCTCTACGAGGTGATGACCTGGATCCTGTTCTATCCGCGCACCGTCTGGAGCGTGGTGACCCGACCGCTGGCCATGCTCAGCTACGCCCAGACCGAGATGTCGGATACGCCAGAGGAGCAGTATACCGACCGGCTCAGTCCGCTGCTGTTCCTGATGCTGAGCCTGGCCCTGTGCCATGGCCTGGAGCTTGCGGCGCACCAGGCGCTGCCCAAGGACGCGCCCGGCGCGCTGGTGTTGATCGCGGGGTCGGACAAGAACCTGCTGATCTTCCGCTCACTGGTCTATGCGGTGTTTCCGTTGATGTTCGCCGCCGATTACCTGCGCCGGAAGGGCGAGGCGTTGACCCGGCAGACCCTGCGCGGGCCGTTCTTCAGCCAATGCTATTTGGCGGCTCTGTTTGCCTTGGTGAGCAGCACCGGATCGGTCCTGGCGCGGTTGCGGCCCTTGGGCCCCACCCTGGCGGGCATGGCCCTGATCCTGGCCGCCTGCGCCTGGTACCTGACAATTCAGACCCTGTGGCTGCGGCGCACGCTGGTCGTGTCGCGCGGCCGGGCCATGCTGATGGTCATGGCGTCGTTCGCCAAGGCCCTCATGGTGGTCCTGGCGGCGGCCCTGGCCCTGGCGTTGGCGGGGTAGACTCGCCCGGAGGACCGGAAGGCCCTCCGGGCGCTGAATCTACTGCGCCACCACCGGCAGCTCGATGAAGCTGGCCTCGTCGCCCGCGTGATAGACCCGCTGCGTGGCCTTCACGTAATCCGCCGGCTTGGCGAAGAAGATGTTGGGCACGAAGGTCTGGGGGTTGCGGTCGTAGAGCGGGAACCAGCTGGACTGCACTTGCACCATGATCCGGTGGCCCGGCTGGAAGGTGTAGTTCGCGGTCGGCAGGATGAACTGGTACTTCAGCGGCGCATTGGCCTTCAGCGCCTTGGGGACGCTGAAGCTCTCGCGATAGCGGCCGCGGAAGATGTCCATGCCCACGGCCAGCTGGTAGCCGCCCAGCTCGGGCTGGCTGGGAACCTCGTCGGGGAAGACGTCGATCAGCTTGACCACCCAATCGCTGTCACTGCCGCTGGTCGAGGCCGTCAGGTTGACCTTCGGCACGCCGGCGATCTTCAGCGGCGCGGTCAGGGGCTCGGACACATAGCTCAGCACATCGGTGCGGTCGGCGACGGCGCGCTGGTCGCTCAGCAACCAGGGCGTCCAGCGGTCGCGATCGCCGAACTTCAGCGGGCGCGGGATGTAGGGCACCGGCTTGGCCGGGTCGGAGACATATTCGTCATAGGCCGCCGCGCCCTTGGCCGCGGCGGGGGCGCTGAACGACAGGCCGCCCTTTTCGGTCAGGTACAGCGGCTTGGCGCCACCCTGGGGCCAGCTCTTGTAGCGATCCCAGTGGTTCTGGCCGGGGTCGTAGATCAGCACCGGCGGGGTGTCGGCCTTGGGCGCGCCGTCCTTGAGGTACTGGTTGAAGAACGGCAGCAGCACGTCGCGGCGGAACTGCAGGGCGGTGTCGCCGTCCCACTTCATCGGACCCAGGGTCGAGCCGTCATAATTTACCTGGCTGTGACGCCAGGGGCCCAGCACCAGGTAGCTCTTGTCGTTGGCCGTGTCCTTGGGTTCGGTGGCGGCGTAGGCGTGCACCGCGCCCCACATGTCCTCCTGGTCCCACAGGCCCTGGATCCACATGGTCGGCACCTTCAGCGGTTGCTCGGCCATCGTCTTGTCAAGCGCCTGCTCGCTCCAGAAGGGCGTGTAGGCGGCGTTCTCGCTGGTCTTCTTCCACCAGGGCAGGGCGTCGATACCGTGGGCCTTGGCGTAGTCGCCCGCCGATCCGGCGCGGCGGAAGTTCTCGTAGTCGTCCGGGCTGGCGCGGGTCACGCCTTCGCCCGCGCCGCGCACCGTGGTCTGGCCGGTGAAATAGTCGAAATTCACCTGCCGGAAGGCCCCGAAGTGGAACCAGTCGTCGCCCATCCAGCCGTCGACCATCGGGCTCATCGGCGCGGCCACCTTCAGGGCCGGGTGCGGATTGACCAGGGCCATCACCACCGTGAAGCCCTCGTACGAGCTGCCCAGCATGCCGACCTTGCCGTTGGTCTCGGGCACGTTCTTGGTCAGCCAGTCGATGGTGTCATAGGCGTCGGTGGCGTGATCGACCTCGCTGTTGTTCAGCGGCCCCTTCAGGGGACGGGTCATCACGTAGTCGCCTTCCGAGCCGTACTTGCCGCGGATGTCCTGGATGACCCGGATATAGCCGTCCTTGACGAACACCTCGTCGCCCTGGGCCAGGGTGGCCAGCATGGACGGGCTGTCGTTGCGCGCGGTGCGCTTGGCGGCGTTGTAGGGCGTGCGGGTCAGCAGGATCGGCGCGTTCTTGGCGCCCTTGGGCACGACGATCACGGTGTAGAGCTTGGTCCCGTCGCGCATCGGGATCATGACCACGCGCTTGTCGTAGTCGTAGCCGACCTTGGCGGCGACGTACTTGCCGTCGATGTCGGGGGTCAGGGCCGAGGTCTGGGCCCAGGCTTGCGGGGGGATGGACGCGCCGATGACGGCGGTCATGGCGGCGGCGGCGAGCAGAGCGCCGCGCAGGGTGGTGACGAGACTCATGGATGGCCCTCCAAGACGAGGCGGGCACCATAGGATCGGCTTTCGTGGAGTGCTACACTGTAACGTCACCTCGCGGCGATGACGTTCGGTTTCGGCCTATGGGCGTGTGTAGACGCCGGCGACACTCACGCCCATGCCGTCGCAACGATCATTGTCGACGACGAACAGATAGCGCTCGACGCGGTGAAACCGCACGACGCAGGTCGGCTCGCCACCGTCCGTGACGTCGGAATAGGTGGCGCGGGAGCCATCGACCAGCAGGGCGCCGTCGCTGAAACCACCCGTGCGGCCCTCGCTACCGTCCGGGCCTCGCAAGAGCGCGTAGGTGTCCACGCGCAGACCGCCATGGGCGTCGCGGGCGATGGTGACCTGATTGTCTTCACCGGCGGACCAGGTTCCCTCCCAGTCGGTCTTGGTCGGGAGAGCCGGCGCCTTGGCGAGGTCGGCCACCTTCAGCCAGCCGATCGTGTCGCGCTTTCGGCCCGCATACAAAGCGCACGCCCAGCCGTTCTGGATCTTGCTGACCAGCACCTGATCCTTGCCGATCACGTAGCCGCCGGGTCGGCAGGATAGCGTTTGCGAACATCCCAAGGCGCCGACCAGGAAATGGGTCCGCCCCGGAATCGCGACGCGATAGGCCGCGATGTCGGCCGCCGAAAGGAAGTCGCTATTTTCGCAGTACGAGGACTCGTCCTGGGCGCGGGCGGCGGCGGCCATCGACAGCGCGGCGACGAAGGCGGTTCCGACGATCATCAGGCGACGCATCGAAACCCCCTTGGTTTTTTGTGTCAGGCGCTGGCGAACACGCTGCGGAACAGCAGGGCGCCGTCCTCCGAGCCCAGGTCCGGGTCGAAGGAGCGGTCGGGGTGGGGCATCAGGCCCAGAACATTGCCGCCGGCGTTGACGATGCCGGCGATGTCGCGGGCCGAGCCGTTGGGATTGTCCTGGTAGCGGAACACCACCTGGCCTTCGCCCTCGATGCGGTCCAGCGTCTCGGCGTCGGCGAAGAAGTTGCCCTCGCCGTTGCCGACGGTCATCACCGCCTCGCGCTGCTCGCCGAAGCCGGCGGTGAAGCGGGTCTGGCCGTTGACGATGTCCAGGCCGACCGGCTTGCAGATGTATTTCAGCTTCTCGTTGCGCAGCAGGGCGCCGGGCAGCAGCCCCGCCTCGCACAGCACCTGGAAGCCGTTGCAGATGCCGACGACCGCCACGCCCTTGGCGGCGGCGTCGATGACTTCCTTCATCACCGGGCTCTGGGCGGCCATGGCCCCGCAGCGCAGGTAGTCGCCGTAGGAGAAGCCGCCGGGCAGGACGATCAGGTCCAGGTCGTCCGGCAGGGCCGTCTCCTGGTGCCAGACCATCTCGACGCGGGCTCCAGCGGAGCGCTCGATGGCGACCTTGCAGTCACGATCGCAATTGGAACCGGGGAAGACGACGACGGCGGCTTTCATGGCGCGGGCCTGTAGCATCGTTCGCACGCCGTGTCAGGTGTGTTCGCGGCTGGACGCCCCCTCCGTCGGCTTCGCCGCCACCTCCCCCGTTGCACGGGGGAGGAGAGGTCGATCCGCTTTCTCCTCACCCGCAAAGCGGGGGAGGTGGCGCGATGCGAATACGCATCGTGACGGAGGGGGCGTCAGGCGCTCGCCAAACCCCGCACCTCCGCCAGCGCTAGGTCCACCTCGGCCGGCGAGTTCATGATCGAGGGCGTCAGGCGCACGTGCTGGATGGCGTAGGGCGCGGCCGAGGCGATGATCCGGCGCTGGCGCAGGCGGCGCACCGCGCCATCGGTTGAAAGACCCGCGACATCGAACGACACGATGCCCGCCGACAGGTTCGGATCGCGCGGCGTGACCAATCGGACGTGGGGCATCAGCGCCAGGCCGGCCTTCAGCTGGGTGGCCAGTTCGGCGGTGCGGGCGGCGATCCGCGGCTTGCCGATCTGGTCGTGAAAGGCGATGGCGGCGGGGATCGACCACAGGTGCTCGAAGGCCTTGAAGCCGCCGGGCGACATCAGCGGGCCGTCGGTATTGTCCAGCAGCGGGGCGTTGTTGACCCACGCGGTCCAGGCGGCGCTGTCGACATAGCTGGGCACGATCGGGCGCAGGCGTGACCAGCCCCGGGCGTTGGCGGCGATGATCCCGGTGCCGCGCGGGCCGAACAGCCACTTGTGGCAGCCGGCCATGAAGATGTCGCAGCCCAGACTGGCCAGGGTGGCGTCCTGATTGCCGAAGCCGTGCACGCCGTCGACCGCCAGGATGATCCGCTCGGGCTCCTGACGCGTGGCGTTGACCCGCGCCAAGGCGGCCGAGATGGCGGGCAGGGGGATCTTCAGGCCGGTGCTGGAATGCACCCAGGTCAGGGCGAAGACCCGGGTGCGGGGCGTGATCGCGGCCATCAACCGGGCCACCATCTGGGCCTCGGACACCGTCTCGATGCTGTCGAACAGGTCGATGCGCTTGACCACCGAGCCGTTGCGCAGGGCGGCGCGACGCAGGGACTCGTGGGTGATGTAGTAGTCCTGGTTGGTGGTGACGATTTCGTCGCCATAGCCCAGCTTCAGTCCGCCATAGACCAGGGCCGCGCCCAAAGTGGTGCTGTCGGTCAGGGCGATCTGGTCGCCCGGGACGCCCATGTAGCGACCGGCGGCGGCGCGGCTGTAACCCTGCAGGCGGCGGTTATTGTCCTCCAGATAGGTCACCGGCCGCCAGTCCAGCTCGCGGCGGAACTGGTCGATCGCCTTGCGCACCGGCAGCGGATGGGTGGCGATCAGCATGGCGCTCATGTTGACCTCGTCCGGCGCGGTCTGGAACTGGGCCTTCACGGCGGTCCAGTCGGGCGGGGGAGGTGGTGGCGCGACGACGCCCGGCGAGGGTTGGTAGGGGATCGGCGCCGCGGGCGTGGTCTGGGTCAACGCTTGGCCCGCGGTCATGGCCAGCCCCGATCCGAGCAGAAAGTCCCTGCGTCCTATGCCCATCGTCCTGTCCCAGCCTGCCGAGACAACGCCGGGCGGGAGCGATACGTTCAGGGCGGCCCTTTGCACCTTGGCGAGTCAACGCTAGGTTTCGTGAAAATCGGGGGAAACTGAATGGTCAGGATCAAGGGGAAGGCGCTCGCGCTCGCGGCTGTGATCGGCCTGCTCGCCAACGGCGCCGCGATGGCGGGGACACAAGACATCTCGGGCGTCTATGACCTGACGACGGTGGCGAAGGGCGCCGACGGCAAGCCGGTCTGCGTCGAGAGCTGGACGCTGAAATCGGACGGCGGGTTTCTGATCGAGAGCGGCCAGGAACAGGTGCGCGGTCACTGGCGGCTGACGGGCGACGCCAAGGACGGCTGGATGATCGCGCGCACCGACCAGACGACGAACGGTCTTCCCGACTGCATTGGCCACAGAACGACCAAGCCGATGGTCGACATCGTGGTGGATTTCTATTTCAACGTGGATAGCGATCTGGTTCTCGCCAACGCGCCCGCGCGCAACTCTGACGGCTCGCTGCTCTATAAGCCCGACGCTTTCCTGACGAAGGCGCATAAGCCCTGAGGCCGGCCTGAACGGCGTCCGCTAGGCGCATTCGTCCAGCACCGGCTCCACGCTCGCCTGATCGGGGGCGGGGAAGGGGATCTTGAAGGTGAAGGCCTCCGGCGTCGGGCCGTTGGCTTCGAGCAGGGCCAGCTTGGCCTTGGCCTCGTCGATGGTCGGGCGGTGGCCGGCCGGAACCCACCACAGAACCATGTAGAGGTCCATGTGCTCGAACCACTCGCGACGGCGGCGCATGATCGCCACGTGGCCGCTGCGGTAGACATAGGCGCCCAGGGACGGGATGTCGGTCCACACCGACATATTGATCGCCATCAACGGGTCTTCGAAGGGCTTGAGGTCGGTGGCGTCGCCGCCCTCGCCGGTCAGGCGCCAGACGAAGCCGGGCGAGGCCTCGGCCAGGGCGTTGATGGGCTCGAGGTTGTCGACGAAGTCCTTGATCATCGGATGATCGACGGGCGCGCGCAGGCGACCGAAATTGACCTGGGCGAGTTCGTAACCGGCGCTCATGACGTCTCCCATATCCGTGTTCGACGGAGATGGTGAGGCGAAGCTTGCGAGGGAAGGGGTGGCCGCGGAAAAGGGCCGGGGACACACGCATGCGTGTGTCCCCATTCGTTGCTAAGCGATCTCGACGCGGTAGCTTTCGATCACCGTATTGGCCAGCAGCTTGTCGCACATGGCCTTGACCTCGGTCTCGGCCTTGGCGGCGTCGGTTTCGGTGACGTCGAACTCGATGGTGCGGCCCACCCGCACGCCCGAGACGTCGGCCCAGCCCAGGCCGTGCAGGGCGGCTTCGACGGCCTTGCCCTGCACGTCCAGGACGCCGGGCTTGAGGAACACTTGAACCTTGGCTTTCATGGTCACTCGCCTAGAGCATCGTGCGGAAAAGTGGAGACCGGTTTTCCGCCAGAACGATGCGAAAACAAAAAACTAGAACGCGCCGCGCGTTCTAGGCCACGCCGCCTTGGATGACGGTGGGCATTTCCTTCATGATGCCGAGGCGGCGGGCCACCTCGGTGTAGCTTTCGATGACATTGCCCAGGTCGCGGCGGAACCGGTCCTTGTCCATCTTCTCGTTGGTGGTCGAGTCCCACAGGCGGCAGCTGTCGGGGCTGATCTCGTCGGC
>FTJN01005482.1_pt1 | contig 23130 bp, 24 predicted proteins | sample 1658361 | NCBI WGS metagenome assembly FTJN01 (sample SAMEA3914819, study PRJEB12502) | metagenome | biome: forest; material: soil | place: Canada | collected 2010-06-26 | depth 0.3 m
GGCAGCAGGATCGGCACGCGGGTCATGTCGACGGCGGTCTGGTTGAGGTTGGGGGCCAGCTTCTCGCCGATCCCGCCGCTCTGGCGCAGCCCGCCGACCGCCGCCTGCCAGTCGACCTGACCGCCACGCTGCTGGCGCGCCGCGACCAGAGCCGCGCGCCGCGCCGCCAGCTGGGCGGCGATGGCGTTGTTGGTCGTGGTCGGCGCGGCGGCGCCAAGAATGGGCGCGCCCGTCGGGTCGCGCGTCTGCGAGATCGCCGCTCCCAGCGCCCCCGCCGCCAGGGCCCCGCCCAGCAATAGTCCCGTGATCAGTCGCATGAGAGCCCCCTCGCATCACGCCGTTATCCCGACCATAGGGCGCCCGAGCGCCGCTGTTAACCTTTGTTGCGCGCGGAGGCTTCGTCGCCCCGCGATTGAACGGGCGGCGCATCCTGGCTATAGGACCTGACCGGTCGTGGCCCATAGGTTTGGCGACCCGAAAAATCCCAATGTGTTTCAAATGAATAGGGTGATTTCGCCATGCTGTTGACGATGATGAAGGCCAAGCTTCACCGGGCCACCGTCACCCAGGCCGATCTCGACTACGAAGGCTCGATCGCCATCGACACCGACCTGCTGGAGGCCGCCGGCATCCTGCCCAACGAGCAGGTCGACGTGCTGAACATCACCACCGGCGCCCGCTTCACCACCTACGCCATCGCCGCGCCGCGCGGCTCCAAGGTGATCGGCGTCAACGGCGCCGCCGCCCGCCTGGTGCAGAAGAACGACACGGTGATCGTGGTGACCTACTGCCAGATGCCGGCGGAAGAGGCCCGCAACTACGCCCCGACCGTCGTGCTGCTGGAAGACGGCAACTCCATCAAGAAGGCCGCGTGATGCGCGCCGCCCTCAAGGTTTCCGGCCTGTTGATCACGGCGAGCCTGGCGCTCGCCGGCTGTTCGCCCAAGCTGCCCAAGGGCGTCGACGAGGCCCTGCTGGCCGACTCCGTCGGCCGCGCCATCGGTGGGCCCAACACCTGCGTGCTGCTGGCCGACAAGGCCGGCAAGGTGGTCTGGACCGGCGGCGGCTACATCACCTGCGCCCGCAACCTGCCCACCTGCGGCGGGGCCACGACCACGGCCCAGACCGTGCTCGACGGCGCGATCGGCAAACCCTCGCGCTTCGCCAGCTGCCCGTCGGGCCCCGGCGTCAACACCGTCGGGTGGGCCATGGGCCCGGTTCCGGTCGGCGCGGGCAAGCCCGATCGTGGCCTGTCCTATGTCGCGGTGATGGAAGGCGAACGCGCCCTGCCGGGCCGCGAGGTGCAGGAGCGGGTGGAAGCGGCGTTCGCGCGGGCGGGGCTGTAGGCACCCACTTGCCCCCACCTGACCGCTGCGCGGTCTGTCCGCCCCCATAGGGGGCGGAGCCGTCGCGCTTGAGGCTCTTCCCCCTCTGGGGGAAGACGACCGCGAAGCGGTCCGTAGGGGGCAAGTGTTCGTCGCCCAGACCTTATCTACTTCGCCAACTCATACGTCGCCGACACGTCGACCCGCACCTTCAACTCACCGGCCGAGACCGGGCTGCTTTCGGCCTTGTCCATCCGGGCCATGGCGTACATCGGCATCGGCGGTTGGGGCGTATAGCCACCGCCCTCGCCCAGGCTGACCAGGCGGACGATCCTGTAGCCGGTGGCGCGGGCATAGAGGTCGGCCTTGGCCTGCAAGGCCCTGACCGCGTCCAGCCGCGCCTGGTTCTCGGCCGCCAGCGGATCCTGCAGGCCAAAGCTGATGCCGCCCACATTGGTGGCCCCGGCATTGACCGTGGCGTCGACCGTCTGGCCGAGCTTCGTCAGATCGCGCACCTGGATCGTCACCTGGTTGTTGGCCTGGTAGCCGTTCAGCTTGGGCGGATTGTTCTCCACATAGACGTACTGCGGATTGACGCTGAGGTTGGAGGTCTGGATGTCGCGCTCGGCGATGCCGGCCTTCTTCAGGGCGGCGATCACCTTGTTCATCTGGACAGCGTTGGCGCCCATGGCCCCGGCGGCGGTCGCGCCGTCGGTCTGGACGCCCAGGGTGATGGTCGCCAGGTCCGGTGCGACCTTGCTCTCGCCCGAGGCCGACAGGTTCAGCGTCGTGGCGCGGAAGGCGGCGTCGGGGCTGTCGGCATAGGCGGGCAGGGCGGCGGCGGACGCCAGCAGGGCGAGGGAGGCCGTGCGGGAAATCAGGGCGGTCATAACTCTTGTTCTCCATGCGGCTGAGGGCAGGCGCCGCGACCTTGGTCGTCTCGTCCGCCGGCCTCGGCAAGCGCGGCCGGCGGCGGACGGTTCCACTCCTGACAGCCCCAACCTGAACCGGACCTTTAAGCCGCGTGCAGCCCATGCTAATCGACCCGTCCTCCCGAACGGGATGCGCCGTGCGCACGGGGGCCTGTAGCTCAATGGTTAGAGCCGACCGCTCATAACGGTCTGGTTGGGGGTTCGAGTCCCTCCAGGCCTACCAACTTCCGCCAGGCAAGTTGGGTGTAGCGACCTTTGCGCAGTAAGATGCGAACTTCCGTTCGGGGGAATTACGACGTGGCGGGACATACTGCCGACAAACGCAAGGGCATCGCCTTTCAGAATTTCGTCGCACAGGTAGAGCGGGCGTTCGCGGCCAATCAGTCGGTTGAAGTCGTGAGCCCAAAGTACATCACCGACCTCGACAGCGACAGTCGGCGCGAATTTGACGTCTGGATTGTCGCCAGCTTCGGCGCGGGGCATGAGGTGATTACCGCCGTCGAAGTGAAAGATGAGGCGACCAAGATTGGTGTGCCGGAAGTCGAGGCTTTTCTCAGCAAGTGCGCCCGGAACAACATCAATGCCAAGGTGATGGTGTCGCCAAAAGGGGCGAACGCCGCCGCGCTGCGCCTAGCGCAGAAGCGCAACGTCCGGATCATGACGATGGCTCAAGCCGAAGCTTTCGATTGGCTAGCGATGACTGCCCTCAAAGAGCACAGGCGAGTTTTCGGTCCGGCAGAGTTCCATGTCGAGCTGGGCGAGGGGGTCATAGTGCCGGAAGGCCCAACGGAATTGCTCGACGCGAATGGGGAGGTCGTCGGAGCCGACGATCTGGCGGCGGCCCTACACAGGTCTCTTCCGCAGGATAAGGACGAAGAGGCATCGGATCACCCCAAGGGCGTCTGCATCACCTTCACCGACGAATTCAAACTGCGGGCGTCGGGTGATCGCATCTATCCGGTGCACCGAGTTTTCGGCCTTGCGACTTACACGACCGAACTCAACTCCATTCCGCTGGCTTTGCACACCTACACCGGCAAGGGCGGGGGGGAGGGCGTTAACCTGTCCTTTGCCACGGCTGACCTGCAAATCGGCGGGGTTGGCGGGAAGGTAGTGTTCGCCAGACAGGCGGACGGGAGCACGGACATCTCGTGGCAACCTAACCCGGGGGAAATCCCGAAGGCAGCGCCTACGAGGAAACCCCGGAGGCCGCGTCCTGCGAAGGAGGCCGACGAATGACTGACGCATTGTCCGCCGACGATCCGTATTACCTCGCGCTAGGCCTGTTCATCGACATGTTCGCGAACGTCGAGACCCATTTGCAGGTTTTTGTGTGGAACTTGTCAGGCACGAAGCCGGACGTCGCACGCGCGTTGTTTCGGAGCAATAGCAGCGGTGTCGATGCAGCTAAGCAGACGATCCGGAAACTATTTGAAGCCAAAGGCTTCACGGAGCCAGATCTGTTCAAGGATGCCATTGACCAATTAGCCAAGATAGCTGCAGCTCGGAACCTGATCGTCCACTATGGCTCGAATATCTTTGACGAGGATATCGGATCGTGCGCTCGGATCGTCACCAACCACATTCATGAAGCCGTGCCGGGCAAGGTCAAACGCCTGCGAGTCACGCCGGAACTGCTCCGAGGCATGGTCGATGATTTGGGTCTGATCAACTTCCGCATCAGCCATTTCGAGATCAAGTACATTTTGGGATCGCCCATCGACGAAGCCGAATGGCTTCCTATGCTGAAGCCCGGTCACAAGTGGTCCTACGTAGTCCCCCACAAGGGCAAGTGAGCTAACGCACGCTTAGCTTACGTTAGCCGACGCGAATACGGCGGCAACCTCTCCGGTCATCCACGCCCCGCAACTGGGGGAAACCCCGATAGCCGCTCCGCCCCCCGCCGCGCAATCTCAGGCCTGATCGCCAATCAGCCGGGATGCGCAGGACCATGTCGAACGAGTCGTCGAAGGATGTTCCCAAGCGTCCCGCGCGGATCGCGCTGCCGCCCGTGCCGCCGGTGCCGGATATCGGGCTGACGTCACCGACGGCTTCCAACGAGTATTCGGTCCACCGCACCAAGCTGTCGACCCTGCGCACCGGGCTGTCGGAGCATCGGACCGACCTGTCGGAATACCGCACCGATCTGTCGAGCTTGCGCACCCGCCTGTCGACCCACCGCACCGAGATGTCGATGCGGCGCACGGGGATGTCGTTCCAGCGCACGCGGATGAGCGACGACCGCACGCTGATGTCGGTGATCCGCACCTCGCTGTCGCTGATCGGCTTCGGCTTCACGATCTACCAGACGTTCCAGAAGCTGCACGACGCCGGGACGATCGCCAATCCGAACGCGCCGCGCAATTTCGGCATCGTCCTGGTGCTGCTGGGGATTCTGATGCTGATCGTCGGCATGGTCCACCACGTGCAGTTCATGCTCGAGCTGCGGCGCACGCGCAGGGAGATGGTCAAGCAGGGGCTGGTCCATGGCCAGAGCCGGTTCCCGGTGTCGATCACCTTCATGGTCTCGGTCGGCCTGCTGCTGCTGGGCATGGCGGCGATCGTCAACATGGTCTTCAAGGTGGCGGTGTTCGGGTAGCGCCTACTTCGCCACCACCCTCGGCAAACGCGTGATCGGCTCCAGCGTGATGTCGCGGAAGAAGGTCTCGGCGCCCTCCGACTGCAGCTGGATCGCCCCGTGGGTCAGCGCCACGCCGTCGGCCTTCAGGTCGCGGACCTCCAGCACGGGCACGCCGTTGACCACGTGGACGGCGCGGTCGCCCAGAACGTAGAGGTCCAGGGTGTTCCACTGGCCGGCCGGTTTCTCGGCGTCGGCATAGGCCTCGACGTTCCAGTCGGCCGTGCCGCCCTTGATGGTCTTGTCGTGGCCGCCCGGCGCGAACCGCAGTTTCGGGGCGATCAGGGACGGGTCGTCGATCACCGTGGTCGTGGCGCTGATCGCCTCGCCCACCGGCACCACCATGCCGATCGAGCCGGTCATGATCTCGAACTCCACCGCCTGGCTCCAGGTGCCCCACACCACGCCGGGCGCGCCGTGCGAGTGGTAGAGCAGGCCGTTATTGGGCGCCTGGTCCGCGCGTGGCGGCCAGCGGCCGGCGCCCCATTTGTATTGAAGCCGCAGGTGATAGTTCTGGAAGTCGCCCTTGTGGACCAGGCTGCCCCAGGTCTTGCCGTTCACGTAGAGGGCCGGGCGGCCGTCCTCGACCACCACCTTGAAGATCTCGGCGCTTTGGGCTGTCGCGCCGATCGGGGCGATGGCTGGGCGGGTGTAGGTCAGGGCCGGGTCGGCATAGCCGAGCCAGGCGTCCCAGTCCTTCAGGTCCTGGCCGTTGAACAGCGACGTCGCGGGGCCGGTCGGCTTGGGAATGTCCGCCAGCTTCAAGGATGGCGCGGCGAGGGCGGGCGTGGCGAAGCAGAGTGCCAAGGTGACGGCTAGGGTCTTGAGCATGTGTCCTCCCGCGCCTGTCGTCGGCGGTGGCGCAGCCTAACTGACAGCGTTGTCTATTCAAGCCCGTCAACAGGGGCTTGGCGGAAATCAAACAGCCGTTAGACTTCGCGTCGCAACGAGAGGAAGCCCCATGCCCAAGGTCGCCGCGAACGGTATCGAGATCGAGTACGAGATCGCTGGCCCCGAGACCGGCGAGCCGCTGCTGCTGATCATGGGCCTGGGCCAGCAGCTGACCCGCTGGCCGGACTCGCTGGTCGAGCGCCTGGCGGGCGAGGGCTTCCGGGTCATCCGCTTCGACAATCGCGACATCGGCCTGTCGACCTGGCTGGACGCCGCGTCGACCCCAGACCTGCCGACGGTGTTCGGGGCCCTGGCGAGCGGCAAGGATCCCGGCGCGCCCTATCTGCTGAGCGACATGGCCGACGACGCGGCGGGTCTGCTGGACGCCCTGGGGATCGCCCGGGCCCACGTGGCCGGGGTGTCGATGGGCGGCATGATCGGCCAGATGCTGGCCGCCCGCCATCCAGGCAAGGTGCTGTCGCTGGTCTCGGTGATGTCGACCACCGGCAATCCCGCCGTGCCTCCGGCCACTCCGGCGGTCCAGGCGATGATGTTCAGCCGGCCCTCGGGGGTCGATCTCGACAGCCTGACCGAGCATGCGCTGAAGGCCCAGATCGCCATCCAGAGCCCGGCCTGGCCGGTCAATCCCGAAACCGAGCGGCCGCTGCTGCGGGCCGGCATCCAGCGCGCCCATCACCCGTTCGGCGTGCTGCGCCAGATGATCGCCGTCCTGGCTTCCGGCGACCGCCGCGAGGCCTTGAAGACCATCACCGCCCCCACCGTGGTGCTGCACGGCGACGCCGATCCGCTGGTCAATGTCGAGGGCGGCAGGGACACCGCCGCGACCATCCCGGGCGCCGAACTGCGGATCATCGAAGGCATGGGCCACGACCTGCCCGAGGGTGTCCGCCACGCGTTCGTGGATGCCGTGAAGACGGCGGCGGCGCGGGCGCGACAGTTGGCTTAAGGAACGGTGGCTCTCCCACGGTTGTCATCCCGGAAAGCGCGCAGCGCTTGTCCGGGACCCAGGTGAACCGCAACCACCTTTGCCCAGTCCCCTGGGTCCCGGACAGCCTCTGCGAGGCTTCCGGGATGACAACGGATTGGGGGTGGACGTGCGAAACCGTTCAGCGTCGATCAAGGACAAGGCAGGATCGAGCCGAGCCGTCATTGAGCAGCGCCCGCACTTCCCCACCGCCCTCATCGGCGCCACCTTCGCCGTCATGGCCTATCGCGCGACCCTGGGATCCACGACCTGGACCTTCGAGACCCTGGCCGACCTGATGGCCAAGGCCTCGCCCCTGCGTTCGGGCGATGTGCTGGCCGGGGTCGCCGCCACCAGCGCCCAGCACAATGTCGCCGCCAAGATGGCCCTGGCCGACACGCCGCTGAAGGCGTTCCTGACCGACGCCCTGGTCCCCTACGAGACCGACGAGGTCACCCGCCTGATCCTCGACGGCCATGACGCGGCGGCCTTCGCGCCGGTGGCCTCGCTGACGGTGGGCGAGTTCCGCGACTGGCTGCTGTCGGAGATCGCCACCCCCGCCGCCCTGGCGAAACTGGCGCCGGGCCTGACGCCGGAGATGGTCGCGGCGGTCAGCAAGCTGATGCGCAACCAGGACCTGATCCTGGCCGCCTCCAAGTGCAAGATCACCACGCGGTTTCGAAACACCATCGGCCTGCCGGGGACCATGGCCGTGCGCCTGCAGCCCAACCATCCGACCGACGACCCGGCCGGGATCACCGCCTCGATCCTGGACGGCCTGCTCTATGGCTGCGGCGACGCGGTGATCGGCATCAACCCGGCCAGCGACAGCCTCAACGTCCTGGGCGACCTGACCCGGCTGATGGACGACCTGATCCAGCGGTTCGAGATTCCCACCCAGTCCTGCGTACTGACCCACGTGACCACGGCCATCCAGCTGATCGAGCGCGGCGTGCCTGTCGACTTGGTGTTCCAGTCGATCGCGGGGACGCAGGCCGCCAACGCCAGCTTCGGCGTCACCCTGGACCTGCTGAAGGAGGGCCTGGATGCGGGCCGGTCGCTGGGGCGCGGCACGGTCGGCGACAACGTGATGTACTTCGAGACCGGCCAGGGCTCGGCCCTGTCGGCCGGCGCGCATCACGGCGTGGACCAGCAGACGCTGGAGGCTCGCGCCTACGGCGTGGCCCGCGTCTTCGAGCCGCTGCTGGTCAATACCGTCGTCGGCTTCATCGGGCCCGAGTACCTGTACGACGGCAAGCAGATCATCCGGGCCGGGCTGGAGGATCACTTCTGCGGCAAGCTGCTGGGCGCGCCGCTGGGGGTGGACGTCTGCTACACCAACCACGCCGAGGCCGATCAGGACGACATGGACAGCCTGCTGACCCTGCTGGCCACGGCGGGCGTCACCTTCATCATGGGCGTGCCGGGCGCCGACGACGTGATGCTGAACTACCAGTCCACCTCGTTCCATGACGCCCTCTATGTGCGCGAGCTGCTGGGCCTGAAGCGCGCGCCGGAGTTCGAGGCCTGGCTGGAGCGCTCGCGGATCGTCGGAGCGGACGGGCGCCTGGCCCCGCGCGCCGCCGGCCATCCGCTGCTGACCGCCGGAGTTTCTGGGTGAGCACGCCAACCTTACCAGAGGGGGTCACGCCCGATCCCTGGACAGCCCTGCGCCGCCACACCCCGGCTCGCATCGCCCTGGGGCGCAGTGGCTCCAGCCTGCCCACCTCCGAGGTGCTGGGCTTCGCCCTGGCCCATGCCCAGGCCCGCGACGCGGTGCATGCGCCGTTCGAGGCCGAGGCGACGGCGGCGGCGATCGAAGGCTTGGGCCTGGAGACGCTGATCATCGACAGCGCCGCGCCGGACCGGGCGTCCTATCTGCGCCGACCGGACCTGGGGCGGACCTTGTCGGAGGCGGGCCGCGCGGCCCTGGCGACCCGGAAGGGCGGCTGCGACCTGGCCATCGTCATCGCCGACGGCCTGTCGAGCACCGCCGTCCACGCCCATGCCGCGCCGTTGGTCGAGGCCCTGCTGCCGGCGGTCCGCGAGGCCGGCTGGCGGCTGGGGCCGGTGGTGGTCGCTCGCCAGGCCCGGGTCGCGTTGGGCGACGCGGTGGGCGAGCTGCTGGGCGCGCGGCTGATGATCCTGCTGGTCGGCGAGCGGCCGGGTCTGTCGTCACCCGACAGCCTGGGGGCCTATATCACCTTCGCCCCGCGCGCCGGCCGCACCGACGCCGAGCGCAACTGCGTGTCCAATATCCGCGGCGAGGGGCTGAGCTACGCGGCGGCGGCGTTCAAGCTGGCCTGGCACGCGCGTGAAGCCCTGCGGCTGGGCCTGACCGGGGTGGCGCTGAAGGACGAGAGCGACACGGCGCTGCTCGCGGTCACGACGCCGCGTATCGCTCCAGCAGGATCGCGACCACCGACAGGCTGACGCACGACACGGCGGTGGTCAGGGCCACGATCCGCGCCCCGCCACGCTCGAACACGCTGTAGGCCTTGGTCTGGATGAAGACATTGACCGCCGTCGGGGTGGCGGCCAGCAGGGTCGCGCCCAGGCGGAAGGGCAGGGGGGCGTCGACCAGGCCCGTGGCGAACCAGGCCAGGACCGGCATCAACAACAGCTTGGCGATGGCGGCGATGATCACCGGACCCCAGCGCGGCGGCGGAGGGGGCGGCTCGTCGGTAGGATCGCAGGACACGCCGGCGGCGGGCAGACCGGTCAAGCCTAGCGCGACGCCCAGGGCCACCAGGGCCACGGGGCTGCCCGAGGCGGCGGCGGCGGCCACCGAGCGGTCCAGCACGCCAGGCAGGGACAGGCCCAGGAGGGCCATGGCCGAGCCGGTCATGGCGGCCAGCACGATCGGGTTGCGCAGGGCCTGCATCAGCGAGCGCCAGGTCGAACGACCGCCGGCCCAGCCCAGCAGGCCCACGCCGACGGCGGCCACGACCACGAAGTCCACCGCCACGGCGCCGGCCGACAGGCGGGCGGCCTCGGGACCCAGCACGGCGGCGGCGATCGGCAGGCCCAGGAAGGCGCTGTTGCCCAGGCTGGCCGACAGCGACCCGCCGGCCCGCTCCTCGCGCGTCCAGCGCAGGGCCACGCCGACGGCGACCATCAGGGCCACCACCAGCAGGGCGCAGGCGCCGTAGGCGGCCAGGCCCAGGGTCAGGGCGCGGTCGGGCGCGCCGACCCGCGACAGCGAGTGCACCAGCAGGGCGGGAAAGCCGATCCAGTAGACATAGCTGGACAGCCCGGTCGACATCCGGGCGTCGAACAGCCGCAGCCGCGCCAGGGTGACCCCGGCGGCCACCAGCAGGAAAAACGGCAAGACCCGCTGCGGCACGTCGAGCAGGAGATGGATCAAGGCGCTACCACGAAGCTGGGGGGCTGGCCCCGAACGGTTGGGGCCAAAACAAGGCCATGGTCGATACCACTGGCGATGGCGGGCGGTCCAGCGCCGCGCCGGCGCGCTGCCCTCACCGTTCGTCGGCGGGCAGGCGCACGTGCACCAGCCGCCAGGTGAACAGCTTGTCGCGCCGCCAGGTGAACACGGTGGTCTTGTCCGGCTGGCCGGGGCGCTTGACGTTGATCCGCACCCGATTGGGATCCCAGTAGGCGATGGTGGGGTGCGGACCGGCGACGGCGGCCTTGACCTTGTCCATCGCGGTGGCCGGCTTGGGCGGCGCGGCCGGAGCCGCGCCCGGCGCGTAGCCGCGGGTCAGGGCCGACAGGCCCTGGATGGTCAGGTAGCGATCGACCTTGGGTTCGGGCGGCGCGATCGGCGCGATGACCTTCCGGAAGACGCCCAGCGGGTCGCGCCAGATCGACGGCGGCTCGGCCGGGGCGACATTGGCCGGGGTCTTGTCGTTCAGCTCGGCGGTCAGGCTGCCGCGCACGGCGGGGAAGTCGACCAGTTCGCTGATCGCCTGCACGTCCTCGTATTCGGCGGCGGCCTTCAGGGCGCGGAAGGCGAACCAGGGCGCGGTGGCGAAGGCGGCGGCGAAGATCACGATCGCCAAGACCACCAGGTCCCACAGCCGCTTCTGAATGGTCATCGCCGCCCCCGCGCGAGAAGGTTAACAGGGCCGCATAGACACCCTATTCGTCCGCCCTGGGCAAGGCTTCTCGCGTGGGAGGGGCGGTGACGTCTCAGGGGGGCTGAAAAACCGCGCGTCCTCACCACCGCTCGACGGGCGTGGCGAGTTCCAGCGGGCGTTGGTAGGACACGTCGCTGTCGTCGCGCGCCCCCTTGATGAAGCCGCCCTGCTGGAACTGTGGCAAGGTCAGGATGCTGGCGTCGCCCGAGATCAGCAGGTCGACCGTGCAGCGCCTCAGGGCGATCCGCCAAGCGCCGTCACGCCTTTCCATCCGGTCGACATAGCGGCCGTTGATGAAGCGGGCGGTCTTGCCGTCCAGATTGAGCAGGCCGACCAGCACATAGCTTTCGACATGGGCGACATCGCCCGCGATCTCGCAGTTGTGGGTGGTGATGTTGTGCAGGCACAGCCGCGATCCGCCGGCATGGATGGCGTTGGCCCAGTCGGCATAGTCAGCCCCCGAATGGATCGCCGCCGCGCCGTGCTCGTCGACCCCGTCCGGGTGGTAGGCCGCGCGCAGCAGCGCCACGTCGAAACGGTCGTGGCCGCGCGCATGGGCGTGCACCACATCCTCGATGGCGCGCCGATCCAGCAGGAAATCCACGTCGCGCCGCAAGCGGTCCAGGCCGGCCTCGTCCATGATGGGCTCCTCGATCAGCGGATGATGTGGGGGTAGGGGACATGCGGGACGATCCCGTGCGTCTCGCGCACCGAGGGCGGGAACCGGCCGCCCTGGTCGGTGACGCCGTAGCGCCGGCCCATGTCGGCGCCGATCACGGTCTGGCCGCTCAGCGCCATCAGCGCGGGGTCGTTGAACAGGGCCCAGACGATGTGGCCGGTGAATTCCGGGGTCTCCAGCGCGTCGGCCAGGTGGCCGTACTTGGCCGGGTCGGCCGCGATCATCGCCAGCAGGCGCTCGGTAGCCAGCGAGCCCATCCAGATCGACAGCGCCGCCACGTTGGACTCGCGCAGGTCGACGGCCATGTCGGCGGCCATCTTGTCGACGCCCGCCTTGTGCGCGCCATAGGCCGGCCCGAAGACGTAGTGCGCCGAGCCCGGCGCGGAGGTGAAGACGATCAGGCCCTTGCCCTGCTCCACCATCATGGGCGCCGCGTGCCAACTGGCGACGAAGCCGCTGCGAACGCCGACGTTGATCATGTCGCCGAGGGCCAGCGGTTTTTGCCAGAAATGGCCCGGCGCGGTGAGCTGGTCGTGGATGGCGCAGGCGTTGTTGACCAGGATGTCCAGCCGGCCCTGTTCGGCGCGCACCTGGTCGAACAAGGCCCGCACCTGGGCGTCGTCGGCATGGTCGACCCGGACGGCGACGCCCTTGCCGCCGGCGGCGGTCACTTCTTCGGCGGTGGCGTGGATGGTGCCCGGAACACTGGCGTCGCCGGCCTTCTCGGAGCGGCCGGTCACATAGACGGTGCAGCCGTGGCGCCCCAGGGCGGTGGCGATGCCTCGGCCGGCGCCGCGACTGGCGCCCGTGACGATGGCGATGGGTCCGGCTGCCGACATTTCCGTCTTTCCGATTGTTCGTCCGAGAGGATCGCGACGCCCCTGATCAGGCGAAAGGCTCGTCGCCCTGAAGTGTCGTGCGGTGCATCAGGCGGCCGCTGTCGTGCGGATAGGCCAGCACGCGGTGCATCGTGCCGGTATTGTCCCAGATCAGCAGGTCGCCCACCGTCCATTCGTGGGAGTAGACGAACTGGGGCTGGGTGGCGTGGTCGCGCAGGCGGGTCAGCAGGTTCCAGCCTTCGCGCATATCCATGCGCTCAATGTGCGACGCGGTCGATCCCAGGACCAGGGACTTCCGCCCCGACCGGTGGGTCCACACCAGAGGCAGGGTCACGGGCTGGAAGCGTTGCCAGTCCTGCAACTCCGCGTGAGTGGGCTCCGGGTTCACGTAGCGCTGCGAGACCTCGAACATATGGACGACCCGAAGGCCTTCCAGCGCCTTGCGCTCCGACGGCGGTAGGTCGTCATAGGCGGCGTAGGTGTTGGCGAATTGGGTCTGGCCGCCGACCGGCGACTTGCGCCGACAGCTCATGATCGAGGCAAAGATCGGCACGTCCGACATCGTGCCGTCGATGTGCCAGTAGAACGCCCCCTTGGTATAGGCGAACAGCGGGTTTTCCAGCGGGTCCATGCTGATCTTGAAGATGTCCTGGGCCATCGGGCCCAGGGTCTTCGTGAACGCCACCTGCTCTTCGTCGCTGAGACCCAGTTGGCGGAACAGCAGAACGCCGCGTTCCTCGAGCAGGGCGCGCAGGTCGGGGCCGTTCGTCCCCGCAAGCAGGGTCTGCGTGTCGAGCGTCAGCGCCGATCCGATACGCGGCGACAGATCCTCACGGACGGGGTTGGGCGTCGGCTCGATCAGCATCGGGTCTCCTCCTGCGCCTTGTCGTTATCGCGTTCTCGAGCGCGCTATACGACTGTATGGCATTTGGCGGAAGGCCCGGTCAACCGGGGTGCGGCGCTTCGACCTCCGCCAGCCAGCGCTCGACGATCGCGCGGGCCTCTTCGTGCCCGCCGCCGATGCCCAGCCCATGTTCCATGACCAGCCCGCGCGCTATGCCGGCCAGCAGCAGGGACACGCCGGCGGACGGGAAATCACCAGGGGTGAAGCGCGTGTCGGCCAGCACCTTGCGCAAGGTCTCGGCCTGTAAAAGCCTCGCCCGCTCGCTGTAGGCGGCGATCTCGGCGCGGATCGACTTGCGGTGATTGGCCAGGGCCATGAACTCGACGGCCAGGGCGGCGTGCGCGGTGTCGCTGCTCAACGCCCACAGCGCATGCAGTGGTCGAGACGAGGCCAGGGCCGCGACCTGGTTGTCGATCGAGCGATCCGCCGCCCGGCGATACACCGCCAGCAGCAGGTCATCCATGGTGGGGAAGTAGTACTGGACCAGCGCCGGCTTCAGGCCGGCTTGGGCCGCCACGCGGCGCGCGCTGACCGAGGCGTAGCCCTCTTCCACCATCAGCGCCTGGGTGGCGTCCAGGATCGTGGCGCGCGTGGCGGACTGCTCGGTTCCGACCCTTCGCTTTCCGGTCATCGGCCGATCACCCCGTGGCGCGCTCTTCAGGCTCGCCGAATGCCGTCCTCGGATCGCTCAAGTCAAGGTCGGGCAAGTCAAGGTCGGTGACCCTCAGCCGGCCTTCACCGCGTAGAACGAGCAAACCACGCCGGCCGGGTTGATGACGCCGGGCGAGCCGCCGGGATGGGGGATGGTGCGGATCACCGAGCCGACCAGGGCCGCGACCTGGTCGACGCCGTTGGGCCAGTCGGGGACCAGGTAGGCCTCGTAGTCATAGACCCAGGGCGCCCCGCCGATGACGCCGGTTCCCTGGAATTTCGCGAACATCGGATTGCCGTAGGCGCGCGAGCCTTTCAGGGCCAGCGACCAGCCGGGGCCGCCGATCGTGCCGACCAGGGCCGCCAGCGGCGCTTCCTCGATGACGATCGTGCCGCGTCCGAACTCCAGCGCATCGAAGTCCACGCTGACGTCGGGATTGTTGATGAGGCTGCGGTAGGTCCAGCGGCCCACGAAGGGATTGTCGCTCATGGCCAGTTTCTCGCATGAGGGGAAGATTCTATCAGATCGCCCTATGGTGTAACTGGAGACTTCCTCGCGCAAGAGCCAAAACGAAAAACGCCCCCCGGTTTCCCGAGGGGCGTCTTCCTAGATCGGTCGAGGACGGTGGCGGCTTAGACCGACATCGCCTTCTTCAGGTTCTCGTCGATCTTGTCGAGGAAGCCTTCGGTGGTCAGCCACGACTGCTTGTCGCCGACCAGCAGGGCCAGGTCCTTGGTCATGAAGCCGCTTTCGACGGTGTCGACGCAGACCTTTTCCAGGGTGTGGGCGAAGTCGGCCAGGGCCTGGTTGTCGTCCAGCTTGGCGCGGTGGGCCAGGCCACGGGTCCAGGCGAAGATCGAGGCGATCGAGTTGGTCGAGGTGCTCTCGCCCTTCTGATGCTGGCGATAGTGACGGGTCACGGTGCCGTGGGCGGCTTCGGCTTCCACCGTCTTGCCGTCCGGGGTCATCAGCACCGAGGTCATCAGGCCCAGCGAGCCGAAGCCTTGCGCCACGATGTCGGACTGCACGTCGCCGTCGTAGTTCTTGCAGGCCCAGACATAGCCGCCCGACCACTTGAGGGCCGAGGCCACCATGTCGTCGATCAGGCGGTGCTCGTAATGGATGCCGGCGGCCTTGAACTTGTCGGCGTATTCGGCGTCGAAGATCTGCTGGAAGATGTCCTTGAAGCGGCCGTCATAGGCTTTCAGGATGGTGTTCTTCGTCGACAGGTAGACCGGATAGCCGCGGCCCAGGCCGTAGGCGAACGAGGCGTGGGCGAAGTCGCGGATCGACTCGTCCAGATTGTACATGCCCATGGCCACGCCGGCGCCCGGAGCCTTGTAGATCTCGTGCTCGATGACCGCGCCATCTTCGCCGACGAACTTCATCGTCAGCGTGCCCTTGCCGGGGAACAGGAAGTCGGTGGCCTTGTACTGGTCGCCGAACGCGTGACGGCCGACGATGATCGGCTGGGTCCAGCCCGGCACCAGGCGCGGCACGTTCTGGCAGATGATCGGTTCACGGAAGATCACGCCGCCCAGGATGTTGCGGATCGTGCCGTTCGGCGACTTCCACATCTTCTTGAGCTTGAATTCCTCGACGCGTTGCTCGTCGGGGGTGATGGTCGCGCACTTCACGGCCACGCCGTGCTTCTTGGTCGCCTCGGCCGCGTCGATCGTGACCTGGTCGTTGGTGGCGTCGCGGTTCTCGACGCTGAGGTCGAAGTAGTCGAGCTCCAGGTCCAGGTACGGGAAGATCAGCTTATCCTTGATGAGCTTCCAGATGATCCGGGTCATTTCATCGCCGTCCATGTCGACGACGGGGTTGGCGACTTTAATCTTGGCCATTGCGGGGTCTTTCCTCTCGCGGTGGCGCGCCTGTGACTCTTTGGCGCACAGGGCCTGGGAGCGGCGCGGACGGCGTGCCTATAGACTGTTGCGGACCGGGGGGGAAGCCGAGGTCGCGATGAGACGGTTGGGAGGCCGTTTCCCTGGGCGTAAGGCTCTGGATCGGCGCGTAAATTCTTGATTGAGGCTTGTGAGGTAGGACAGGGCGTGGAGAGCCGCCGAGCCATAACCGACGTCACATCGCCGCTTGCCCGGCGATTGCTGCTGATCGTCGCGATCCTGTCGATCGCGGTGACCGGCATGGCCACGGCCGTGACCTTCGTTTTCGTGCAGCGCGCCGCCGCCGACGCTCAGATCCAGCATCTGACCGAATATGTCGGCGAGCGGGTCAAGACCGAGGACCGTCTGTTCTCCGACCTGGTCAAGGTGCACCAGGCCGCCTCCGACTCCCTGGCGCGCCGACTGGCGGCGCTGGATCCGGCGACGGTGGACAAGGCCTTTGATATCCAGTTCCCGCGGCAGGCCGACGGCACGCGCCGCTCGGCCGATACGCTCTATGACGGCGGCGTGCTCGACGGCGACTACACCTACGGGATCGGCGGCCTGCTGACCCACGCCGACCAGATGACCGCGCAACAGAAGGCTCTGATGCTGGCCGCCACCCAGGTGGTGTCGCACACCGGCGAGGCCGAACTGAACCGCTACGACAACTTCTACTTCTTCACGCCCGACACCCGGCTGGTGATGTTTGGCCCCCGGCGGCCCGACCGGCTGATGTACTACCGGCACAAGGCGCCCGCGAACTTCGATGTCAGCGGCGAGGAGATGACCCTCCTGACCCTGGCCCAGCAGAACCCGCAGCGGGTGATGAAGTGCACCAAGCTGCGCAAGCTGCTGTCGGATCCCAGCGGCCGGGGCCTGAACTCGGCCTGCATGACCCCCTTCGACTACAAGGGAAAGCAGATGGGCGCCTGGGGCACCAGCCTGTCGCTGGACTCCTACCTGCTGCGCGCCGTCGAGGACGCCTTGCCGGGCGGCCGCAACATGATCGTCTCGTCCGACGGCGAACTGATCGCCGCCCCGGGCCTGGCCAAGAACGGGGTGGTCGACGTCCAGACCCTGGTGCGGGCCCAGACCGAGGAAGGCGTCGGCGAGGCCGTCCGCCAGATCCGCGCGTTGGGCAACGATGTCGGCGTGATCCGCAACAACGAGCGGGTCATCGCCTATGGCCGCCTCAAGGAGCCAGACTGGTACTTCCTGATGAGCTTCCCGTCCGACGACCTGGTGTGGTCGGCGGTCAAGACGGCCTCTTGGGTTCTGCTGTTCGGCGTGCTGGGCGTGATCATCCAGGTGGCGCTGCTCTATCGGGTGATGCGCCACACGGTCGAGCGGCCGCTGCGGGTGCTGGCCGCCGCTCACCGCACCGGCGACGTGGTCGAAGCCGAGCCGATCGAGGACCGCACCGACGAGATCGGCGCCCTGGCCCGCACCCTGCGCAGCCAGCGCGATGGCAATATCGAGCTCCTGCGCTCGCTGGAGGAGCGGGTCGCCGAGCGCACCGCCGAGCTGGAGCGCGCCAACCAGGCCAAGTCGGTGTTCCTGGCCAACATGTCCCACGAGCTGCGCACGCCGCTGAATGGGGTCATCGCCATCGGCGATCGCCTGGCCGAGGAGAACGATCCCGAGCGCCGCCGCGAGCTGGCCGCCCTGGTCACCTCGTCGGGCCGGCTGCTGGAGCAGGTGCTCAGCGACATTCTCGACGTTTCCAAGATCGAGGCCGGCGAGTTCCAGCTGACCCCCGCGCCCTTCGACCTGGCCCAGCTGGTCGGTGGGGTGGCCGAGCTGCACCGGGCCACGGCCGAGGCCAAGACATTGGAGTTCCGCTGGTCGATCGAGCCCGACGTGCGAGGCAGCTATCTGGGCGACGGCGGGCGGATCAGCCAGATCCTCAACAACCTGTTGGCCAACGCCGTCAAGTTCACCGCGGCTGGCGGCGTCAGCCTGACCGTCGAGCGCGCCGACAGGGACGCCATTGGCGGCGCCGATGGGGGCCTGACCTTCACGGTCACCGACACCGGCGTGGGCTTCGACGACACCGTGCGCCGCCGCCTGTTCAAGCGCTTCGTCCAGGCCGACCAGTCGATCACCCGCCAGTTCGGCGGCACGGGCCTGGGCCTGTCGATCTGCGCGGCCCTGGCCGAGATGATGGGCGGCCGCATCGACGCCCGCGCCGTGCTGGGCCGCGGGGCGATCTTCCAGGTCGACCTGCCGCTGCCCCGGGCCCGGGCCGTCGAGGACGTGACCGCCGACGAGGGCGAGGACATCTCGCTGGAAGGCCTGCGCGTGCTGGTCGCCGAGGACCACCCGACCAACCGCAAGGTCGTGGAGATCATCCTCCAGCCGTTCGATGTGGTGCTGACCATGGTCGAGGACGGCCAGGCCGCGCTGGACCTGTTCACGCCAGGGGCCTTCGACGCCATCCTGATGGACATGCAGATGCCGGTGATGGACGGCCTGACCGCCACCCGCCTGATCCGCGAGCGCGAAGCCGCCGCCGGCGCCGAGCCGGTGCTGCTGATCATGCTGACCGCCAACGCCATGGAAGAACACATCACGGCCGCCAAGGCCGCCGGCGCCGACCAGCACCTGTCCAAGCCGGTGCGACCGCAGCAACTGCTGGAGGCCGTGGCGCGAGCGCGGATGGCCAGAAAGGACCCTCTCCCGGCGGGAGAGGGAGGGGCCCGCGCTGAAAGCGTGGGAGGGTGAGGGATTACGCCCTTGCCGTTTTCACTTCGCGGCCTTGATCACCACGCGCCCCACATCCGCGATCACCTTCTCCTGCTCGGCGATGGGCAATGCCGACCCCGACACGAAGGCCACCACGGCGAACTTGCGGCCGTCTTTAAGCGTGTAGACGCCGATGTCGTTGACCACGGGGGTGAAGCCCAGGTCCGTGCGGGCCGTGCCGGTCTTGTGGGCCAGGCGGGCGCCGTCGGGGAGGGCGGCGCGCAGGCGGTCGGGACCTGAAGTGGTCTGGCTGGTGATCCGGCCCAGCAGGCGGCGGGAGTCGACGTCCAGCAGCTCGGCTTGGTTCAGGGCCTCCAGGAACCGCAGCGCGCCCAGGGGCGTGGCGGTGTCGCGCGGATCGGCCAGATATTTCAGGGTCGCTTGGCGACGCTCGGCGGCGGGGACCTTGTCCAGGGCGGCGCGATAGGCGGCCTCGCCCTTCCAGTCGGCGCGGAACGAGGCCAGGCCCAGGCTCTCGGGCTGCAGCTGGCGTTCGTAGCGGTCGATATGGAGATGGTCGACCTTGCGGCCCTGCAGCCAGGCCGTCACCGCGCCGGGGCCGCCAACCCGCTTCATCAGCACGTCGGCGGCGGTGTTGTCGCTGTCGCCGACCGCGCGCTCCAGCAGTTCCTGGATGGTGTAGGTGTTGCGACCGGGCCAGGCGTCGGCGATGGGGCTGTGAGGCGGCGAGAGATCGACGTCCTCGATCAGCACCACGTCGTCCAGTTTCAGCCGTCCTGCCTCGACCTCGGCCATCACCGCCGCGCCCAGCGGGGCCTTGAACACGCTTTGCAGGGGGAAGCGCTTCTCGCCGTTGAACGAGATGATCTGACCGGTCGAAAGGTCCTCGACCGCCACGCCCAGCGATCCCGGCGCGACGCGGTTGGCGAGGGGCTGGAAGTCGGCCGTCAGCTTCTCCCGGTCGAACAGCGGATCCGTCTGGCCCAGCATCGGCGGCTCGCCGCAGCCGGCGAGCAGGAAGGTCAGGCAGAGGGCGGCGGCACGAAGGAACATGGCGGTCTCGGTGAGCTTCAGCACGGGCTGGACCGGGGCTAAACGCACGAACCGTCATTGTGGGGCTTGCACCGCGTGGGGGTCCGGCGGCAAAGGGTGGCGATGACGACGACTTTCCCCCCGCCCTGCGTGATCCTCAACCACCCGCAGATGGCCGAGAACATCGGCGCGGTCGCCCGGGTGATGGCCAATTTCGGGCTCGAGGACCTGCGCCTGGTCAAGCCGCGCGACGGCTGGCCCCAGGAACGCGCCTGGCCCAGCGCCTCGGGCGCGACCTGGCCGCTCGACAACGCCAAGGTGTTCGACACCCTGCCGGAAGCCATCGCCGACCTGAAGCTGGTGTTCGCCACCACGGCCCGGCCGCGCGAGACCCGCCTGCCGGTCTACACCCCGCGCGAGGCCGCCGCCCACCTGGCGGCCGACGTGGCCCAGGGCTATGCGGTGGGCCTGCTGTTCGGCGGCGAGCGGGCCGGGCTGGAGACCGACGACATCGCCCTGTGCCAGGCCATCGTCTCGATCCCGATCGCCGAGCGCTTCCGTTCGCTGAACCTGGCCCAGGCGGTGTCGATCAACGCCTACGAATGGAAGATGACGGTCGACGACCGGCCGTGGTCGAAGTTCGAATACAACGTCGCCGAGCCGGCCGACCAGTCCAGCCTGCTGGGCCTCTACGGCCAGCTCGAGGACGAGCTGGAGAAGGCGGGTTTCTACCATCCGCCCGAGAAGAAGCCGTCGATGGTCCGCAACCTGCGCGCCCCTCTGGCCCGCGCCCGGCTGACCGAGCAGGAGGTCCGCACCTTCCGCGGCATGGTCACCGCCCTGTCCAAGGGCCGCGGCCGGGTGCTGGCCAAGCTGGCGGCTCAGAAGGCGGCGAAGGCGGTCGATCCCTCGACGGACGAAGGCGAAGCCTAGCCGCGCCTCTTGCGGCCCTGAAACTTCCAGCGTCTTCTCCTCTCAAACAAACGTTGGGGAGAGGGCGGCCATGAACCGTCGACAGCTGTTTCTGAGCGCCGGCGCGCTGGGCCTGGTCGGGGCGGGCGGCCTCGCGGGCGGTTTCGCCGTCGCACAGGGCCTGCGGATCTCGACCGCCGCCGAGGCCTGGCTCTACGCCTTGCCGCTGATCGAGATGGCCACGACGCGGGCGCGGTTTCTCAAGGCGCCGGGCGCGCGGATGAACGCTCTGACCCATGGCCGGGCGTTGTCCGATCACACCGCCCGGCGCGTGACCACGCCGAACAATGACACCCTCTACTCCATCGCCTTCCTGGACCTGACCCAGGGCCCCGCGACCCTGACCGTCCCCGCGACCGGCAAGCGCTATTGGTCGGCGGCGATCATGGACATGTTCACCAACAACAACGCGGTGCTGGGCCTGCGCACCGTGGGCGGCGAGGGCGGGACCTTCACCCTGGTCGGGCCGGGGCAGGCGTCCAAGGGCCCCAACCCCGTGCGGATCGCCACGCCGCACGCCTGGCTGCTGATCCGCACCCTGGTGGTCGACGACGCCGACATTCCCGCCGCCCACAAGGTGCAGGACGGCTTCGTGCTGACCGGACTCAAGGCGTCCGCGCCGCCGGCCTACGCCACGCGCGACGCGTCGGCCGCCGACTATTTCCATACGGCCCGCGCGCTGCTGGCCGCCGATCCGGCTCCGGCGGTCGACCAGAAGCTGCTGCGCAAGACCGCCGCCTTCCTGGGCGCGGGCCCGTTCGACGCCGGGGCGGCCGACGTCGGCGCCCAGCAGGCCCAGATGATCACCCGCTTCGCCAAGGGCCGACAAACCTTCACCGACGGCTGGGCCTATCCGCGCGCCAACCTCGGCGACTACGGCCAGGACTATATCTACCGCGCGGTGGTCGCCCTGGCGGGCCTGGGCGCGCTGCCGGTGGCCGAGGCCATGTATATGAAGGCGGCGGGCGACGACGGGGCGGGCCAGTTCAACGGCGACGGCCTCTATCGCCTGACCCTGCCCGCCGAGATGCCGCTGGACGGCTTCTGGTCGCTGTCGATGTATGAGGCCACCGAGGATGGGCAGTACTTCTTCACCGACAATCCGCTCAAGCGCTACGCGATCGGCGACCGCACGGCGGGGCTCAAGCGCGAGGCCGACGGTTCGCTGAACCTGTGGATCGGCCGGACCGACCCGGGCGGCGAGCGCTCGGCCAACTGGCTGCCGGCCCCGAAGTCCGGGTCGTTCGCGATGTACCTGCGGACGTATCTGCCGAGGTCGGAACTGCTGGACGGGCGGTTCCGGTTCTTGGCGGTGGAGAAGGTGTAGTCACCCCTCCCACTGAAACACCGCGTCCAGTCCCACCCCGAAGACCTGGGCGATCCGGAACGCCGCTTCCAGCGAAGGCGAGTATTTGCCCTGTTCGATGGCGGCGATGGTCTGGCGGGTCATGCCGATGCGTAGCGCCAGGTCGGCCTGGGTCATCTCGCCGTGTTCGAAGCGCAGGCGGCGGATGTCGTTCTTGATCGGGGGCGGGGCCGGCATCAGCAGGGCCGCCGATAGCCAAGGATGACGCCGCCGTGCCGGGCCAGTTCCGACATCGCCAGGGCCAGGATCACGGCGTTGGCCATCAGGGCCTTGTCGAAGAAATAAACCGTCACCGCCGCGCTCATCGCCGCCACCTGCAGCACGTAGAAGGCCTGGGCCCGGGCGGTCAGGTCGATCAGCCGCTCGCGCTCGTCCTGCGGGCCGCGCGGTTCGCGGTTCAGGACGGCCAGCACGATCTGCAAACCCACCTGCAGCACCACCAGCACGAAGATGCAGGTGGTCAGCGGACCGGCGAAACCGACCGGGCGACCGGCCGCCGCCGCCTGGCCGACATAGGCGAAATAGGCCCCGTAGACGATCAGGGTCGTCCAGAACGAAACCCACGCACTCTTTTCTCGCAAGGCCATGGTTGGCTCCCGGTGATGTAAAAAATCTCTAACATTTAGTGCGCTCGAATTTCCTTCGTGTCAAATATTTTTGACATAGCATCGCTCAGGCCCCCAGCGACCGCCCGACGGCACTGGTCCGCGTCGCCAAGCCTTGGCAATGTGCGGCCGACTCGACATCCGGAGACCTGTCAGATGAAAACCCGCGCCGCCGTCGCCTTCGCCGCCAAGCAGCCGCTGGAGATCGTCGAGGTCGACCTGGAAGGTCCACGCGCGGGCGAGGTGCTGATCGAGATCAAGGCCACGGGCGTCTGCCACACCGACGCCTACACGCTGGACGGCCTGGACAGCGAGGGCCTGTTCCCCTCGATCCTGGGCCATGAGGGCGCGGGCGTGGTGGTCGAGGTCGGGGCGGGCGTCACCAGCCTGGCGGTCGGCGACCACGTGATCCCGCTCTACACGCCCGAATGCCGCCAGTGCAAAAGCTGCCTCAGTGGCAAGACCAACCTCTGCACGGCCATCCGCGCCACCCAGGGCAAGGGCCTGATGCCGGACGGCACCAGCCGCTTTTCCTACAAGGGCCAGACCATCCACCACTATATGGGCTGCTCGACCTTCTCCAACTACACGGTCCTGCCCGAGATCGCGGTGGCCA